>JGI20130J15133_1002060_pt1 | contig 15485 bp, 16 predicted proteins | sample WasSprMetagenome_FD_15133 | JGI IMG/M metagenome (IMG submission 15133) | reverse complement strand
TTTACCAGGCGCTTTTACCGTCCGGGATGGAGCATAAGCTTTTGATGGGGCTTCCCTTTGAAGCCGCCATTTACGAGGCTGTTTCAAAAGTTGTGCCCAAAGTTCACGCGGTAAACCTTTCAGTGGGTGGATGTGGATGGCTTCACGCCATAATATCCATTGATAAACAGCTGGACGGGGATGCGAAAAACGCTTTGTTAGCCGCTTTTGCGGCGCATCCAAGCCTCAAGCACGCGGTGGTCGTGGATTCAGATATCGACGTCCACAACCTAGCGGAGGTGGAGTGGGCTATAGCCACAAGGTTTCAAGCCAGCGAGGACCTTCTTGTCATCGGAAACGTGAGAGGTTCAACTTTGGACTCTTCAGCCGACCAAGAGACGGGGTTAACGAGCAAGGTGGGCATAGACGCTACGAGGCCCCTTTCAAGGCCTAAGGAAAAGTTTGAGATGGCAAAGATTCCGAGGAGTAAACGTGTAGAGGATTTGGTTCAGAGACTTCGTGGCGCCCGTGGGGTTTAGGTTTTAAACTTTGTTGCAAGTTATATATGCGGCCCTACAAGTTCATTGAGGGAACAATTTGCGTACTGGAGAAAACGAGGAAAAAGAAAGCGAAGGTAAAAGCGAAATTCTTCTGAGAGTTGGAGACGTGATGGTCCAGGAAGTTATAACGATAGACGAAAACGCAACCGTTAAGGGAGCCGCTGAAATCATGAACAAGTTTGAGATCGGATGCCTAATCCAGTCCGGAAGGCAAAGCTGTCGGCATAATAACCGAAAGAGACTTGCTGAAGAGGTTGTCGCCAGGCTAAAGACGTGAACAAAACAAGGGTTAAGGATGTCATGTCAAGCCCTCTGGTTGTCGTTGAGCCGAACCTTGATTTGGAGGAAGCGTGAAATTGATGTTTCAAATGAAAATCAAGAAGCTGCCGTTGTGGATGGTGAACGCCTCATGGGACCGGCGAGCTCAACGGATATAGCTCGCTTCCAACCCCAAATGATGATGAAAATATTAAAACAGCCTGCCGCCCAACACACGCCACCGAAAAGCATGAAAAAGGTCATAGACTACTACGTAGTGAAGGAAGCATTCCTTAAATGCCGCAGTCCAGTCTAGGAAAATGGGCTCAAAATCATGAAGAAAACTTTGCTGTTGAAGGTTGACCCAGAAAATCCGCAAATCGGCATCATACGCGTTGCAGCAGACATAATAAAGGACGGTGGGCTTGTTGCCTTTCCAACAGAAACTGTTTATGGATTAGGAGCTGACGCCTTAAACCCGGAGGCTGTTAAAGCCCTTTTTAAGGCCAAGAAGAGGCCGATGGACAACCCTCCAATAGTGCACGTCGGTGACCCGGGAGACGTTTACAAGTTGGCGAGGGAGGTACCGGAGAAAGCTGAAATATTGATGAAGAAGTTTTGGCCGGGACCTCTAACCCTCATATTCAAACGGTCAGAGATGGTGCCAGAGGTGACGGTTTCAGGGTTAGATACAATTGCAATTAGGATGCCAAAACACAACGTGGCTTTAGCGCTTATAAAAGAAAGCGGCTGCCCTATAGCTGCCCCAAGTGCGAACCTGGCTGGACGGCCAAGCCCAACAACAGCCCAACATGTGCTTGAAGACCTAAAGGGCCGCATAGACGCTGTTTTGGACGCTGGCCCCACGAGGATCGGAGTTGAATCCACAGTCTTGGACATGACGGTAGATCCTCCGCAAATCCTCCGCCCAGGCGGGACACCCTTTGAAGTTTTGAAGGATGTTCTTGGTAGGGTTGAGCTTCACCCTGCGGTAATAGCTGAAAAAAGGATTCACATTAAAGAAGCCCGCTCGCCTGGGTTAAAGCATAGGCATTATGCTCCCAAGGCGAAGATGATTATTGTGGAGGGCGGTTTGGAAGCCGTTGTGGAGAAAGTGGCTGAGCTGACGGATTTTTATAAACGGAAAGGAATGAAAGTTGGCGTTTTAGCCACCGACGAAACCGCCGCCTCGTATGGGGCGGATGTTGTGAAATCGCTAGGAAGCAGAAACAGCCTAGAAGAAATAGCAAAAAACCTGTTTAGGCTTCTGAGGGAGTTTGACGCTGAAGGCGTTGACATCATAATAGCTGAAGGTGTGCCCGCAGAAGGGCTTGGCTTGGCAGTTATGAATAGGCTCAGGAAAGCTTCTGGGTATAAAATTGTCAAAGTAATTGATTAGAAAAGTTTATATAGAAGTATCTTTTCGGTGAATTTTGCTCTAGTTTAATAGCCGGATGAAAGGGGTGAAGTTAATGGCAGCTATGCCTGGAACGGTGCCAGTTCTCATTTTGAAGGAAGGAACTGGTAGAACAACTGGAAGGGAAGCTCAGAGAAACAACATCGCAGCGGCAAAGATCATAGCTGAACTTGTGAAGACAACCCTTGGCCCGAAGGGTATGGACAAGATGCTTGTAAGCAGCTTCGGCGACGTGACAATAACCAACGACGGTGCCACCATTCTGAAAGAGATTGACGTACAGCATCCAGCGGCAAAAATGCTTGTTGAGGTTGCCAAGGCCCAAGACAACGAGGTTGGCGACGGAACAACAACAGCTGCCGTCCTGACGGGTGAGCTATTGGCTAAAGCTGAGGAGCTCCTAGACCAGAACATTCATCCCACAATCATCATTGAAGGTTTCAAGAAGGCCAGCGAGAAAGCTCGGGAAATCTTGGAGAAAATTGCCATTCCTGTGAGCATTAAAGACGATGAGGTGCTTCTGAACGTCGCCATGACCGCTATAGGCAGCAAGGGGATAGCCGCCGCCAGGGAGCACTTCGCTAAGCTCGCTGTAGAGGCTGTTAAGCAAGTGGCAGAGGAAAAGGATGGCAAATTGAGGGCTGACATCGACTTGATCAAGATTTTAAAGAAACACGGCAAGAGCCTAGAAGAAACAGAGCTTGTAAGGGGCATGGTCATCGATAAAGAGGTTGCCCACCCCCAGATGCCGAAAATCGTTCACAGCGCCAAAATCGCCTTGATCAACGCTAAACTGGAGATTGAGAAGACGGAGTTTGACGCAAAAATAAACATCGAAAGCCCAGAGCAGATGAAAATGTTCCTAGACGAAGAGGAGCGCATGCTTAAGGAAATGGTTGACAAAATCGCCGAGGCTGGCGCCAACGTGGTGTTCTGTGAGAAGGGAATCGACGACGTGGCGCTACACTTCCTAGCCAAGAGGGGCATACTGGCGGTTAAAAACGTAAGCAGCAGCGATATGGAGAAGCTTGCAAGAGCGACCGGTGGCAAGATAGTGGCAAGCGTCAAGGACCTAACGTCGGACGTGCTCGGCGAAGCAAAACTCGTCGAAGAAGTCAAGATAGGCGACGACAAGCTGGTTTACGTCAGGGAATGCAAGAACCCGAAGGCCGTCACAATCGTGGTTAGGGGTGGAACAGAACACGTAGTTGACGAGGCTGAACGCTCACTTCATGACGCACTATGCGTGGTTAGAAATGCAATAGAAGACGGAAAAATAGTGCCAGGCGGCGGCGCCCCAGAGGCCGAAGTAGCTAAACAGCTCAGGGAATACGCCGTGAAAGTCGGAGGCCGCGAACAGCTGGCAATAGAGGCCTTCGCCGACGCGGTTGAGTCCATACCCTTGACGCTTGCCGAAAACGGTGGCCTAGACCCAGTTGACATCATGGTAGCTTTAAGGGCTGCTCACGAGAAAACTGACGGCTTCCGGATGGGCGTGGACGTTTTCACGGGCAAAATCAGAGACATGCTGGAGTTAAAGGTTGTGGAGCCGCTGCGGGTCAAGCTTCAAGTTATCAAATCCGCCACCGAAGCCGCCAACATGATACTGAAGATCGACGACGTCATTGCCGCCAAAGGTGTCGAAAAGGAGAAGGAAAAGGAAAAAGAAAAGAAAGAAGAAACATCCTCGGAGTTTGACTAATCCCCAATTTTTCTCGCGTTCACCCAAGCATCGGCATCTTAATACCCTTCTCCCGCGCTATTTTTCTGGCCTTCTCGAAGCCTCATCCGCATGAAGCTGATTTAAGCGTTTTATAACCCCCAAGATTTTTCAGCTCATCCCTTGTTGTTAAGCCGTAGCCGCTCTTAACTTCCACAGTCGTTGTGCCGTGGCGGAGCATGACATCTAAAGTGTTCAAGCCAAAACCTAGAAGTTCGTCGACGCTAGCTTTGCGGGTTCGCATGTCTATCAGAGCTATAACTTTTGAAGCCATCTTCAACATGGCTTCGAGGACGGAATGCTTGTTACATATAAACGAGACCGCAAGCTGGTTGTAGTGATTGTCGAAAGTGCAATCAAGCAGAAAGGCGTTTTTCGTGCCTTTAAGCGCGCCTAGAATTTGCCCCACAACCGCCGGTCGGAGGTAATGAAATTAGGTACACATTTCAACAATTTCCCTCAAACATTTTCACCGCCCATTAACCGCCGCAGGAGATGATTAAAGTTATTAGCCGCCGAAAAGCTAGAAAAGTTAAACGCCACACGAAGAGATGGCCACCCTTGAGCCAGCAAATCGAGTTTGAAGCTCCCACGTGGAGTCAAATATACCGTATGCTTCTGCAAATAGCCGATAAGATCCGCATGGACAACTTCAAACCAGACGTGATTGTAGGCGTTTCCCGAGGCGGATGGCCCCCTGCAAGGGTTCTAAGCGACCTTCTGGAAAACCCTAATCTTGCAAACGTCAAGGCGGAATTCTATGTGGGGGTTGCTGAAACTAAGGGCGAACCAACCCTCACCCAACCCGTCTCTGTGGATGTTTCTGGGAAAAAAGTTCTCGTCGTGGACGAGGTTGCTGACACTGGCAAGAGTCTCCAGCTTATAAGGGAACATCTTAAGGCTAGGGGCGCCAGTGAGGTTAGGATAGCAACCATCTACCTCAAGCCATGGAGCATTGTGAAGCCAGACTACTACGCTAAGGAGACAAACCGCTGGGTGGTCTTTCCATGGGAAGTAAAGGAAACAGTGAGGAAAATTGTTCAAAAGTATCGAGAGCAAGGCGAACCCCTCGAGCCGAAGATAGAAAAGCTTGTAAAGGCTGGTTTGTCCAGAAGGCTTATTGAAAGGTTTTTGAGGGAAACCCTAGAGGAAGAGCCTTGCTGAAACATATTCAAGAGTTCGGGAAATACTTGGCTATAGCTGGCTTCAGAGACGTGAAAGTGGAGGACGTTGACGTATTCCTAGAAAAAATGCGAAGGGCTGTTGGTGGAGACGTTGAGGTTCAGTTTTTCGAAGCTAGGCTTGTGGCCACTTGGCAGCACCTGTTTTTTGCGGCTCTAAACGCCTTAAAAGCCTTCAGAAATGGCGAAAACATTTCGAAACGTTTAGCTGTGGAAACTCTGCTCTACGCATCCGCACAGAGGCAGATTCGAAAAGCCACAGAGGTTTTGGGGATAAAACCGGGATTGAGGGATGTTGCCGTGCTCGTCGTGGGCGATCATGCCGACCAAGTTCTTAGAGCCTTGGGAGTCATTGAAAGGCTTTTGAGCGGAAGACGTGACGACGGCGTTCTGGAGCTTACACCAGAGAGAATTGCGAATATACGAAGGATTTTCGAAATTTCGGACGCTGAAATCGAAGCGGCGGTAGATGGCAAAAACCTTGAGCAAGCCATAATAGACCTTGTGATTGAAAGGGTTGCGCTTCTGGCAACTGAACGCTAATGGGATTAGAGAACCTTCTCCTTCACCACCGACAGAATCTCCGCCGGCTTTATCACGGCGAGCCCTGTTAAGCCGCCCACGACTTCAATTAGCAAAATCTTGTCTGGGTTTTCGAGGTTAACTTTCCTTCCAATGTTAGAGGCTGCAGCCTCAATTATGTCTTTTGTGGACGTCTCGGTGAAGCGCTTCTCCACCGTCACGCGGTAGCTCTCGTTTGGAGCTATCTTTGTACTTAGCTCGGCGGCCGCTCTTCGGATCTCACCCAAATCGGTTCGCACAACCTTCTCGATGGGGATGACCCGTAATGTGTAACGGAACTCGTATGGTCTTTCGCGGAGAATTTGCCTAAACTTTTCAATAACCTCGAAGGGGTTTAGCGCTGTTTTTGCGGCGATCAAACCAGCCACACCGGTTTTTTCAACAGTAGGCGCTGAGTCGCCGACCTCGTTCAACAGGTACCAGAGCTCTGAACAAGCTTCATCCTCGTTGCCGCGGGAGGTTGTCGCCAAAAGGTTAAAGTCCCTAATCATTCAGTACCCTTCCGTCAAACTTGACATGAGGCGTAGCCGGTCAGCGCAGGTTAGTTGCTTCTCACAGCCTTAGGCTCCCAGCCGTCGCCTCACATCATCCCGACACAAATAAACCAGCTCACCAAATTTAAGGTTATCTTCAGAATGCCAACATTAGGCTTAAATCTAAGCACAAACTATGTCTCCAATCTACCCGGGACCCATGCATGAGCGGGAAAAAGCCCATAATAGTCGTCCATGGCGGAGCTGGAAACTGGCAGCCTGAACGCGTCAACCCAGGACTTGAAGGCGTCAAGAAAGCTGCCAAGAAAGGTTTTGACATTATGGCGATGGGTGGAAGCGCCTTAGACGCTGTTGTAGAAGCTGTCGCCGTTCTGGAGGACGAAGGCGTTTTCAACGCCGGCTACGGTTCAGCCCTAACCATAGAAAAAACCGTTGAAATGGAAGCCTCAGTTATGGACGGGAAAACTTTGAAGGCTGGAGCAGTTGGACTTTTAAGGGACATACGAAACCCAGTTCGGCTGGCAAGAATAGTCATGGAACATACTGACCATGTCTTCATCGTCGGGGAAGGCGCAGAGAAGCTGGCTAAGCTATTCAACCTTGAAAGGAGAAACCCCGTAACGGAGCTTCGCCTAAAATACTATGAACAGCAAAAGCAAGCCCTCCTCGAAGGAAAATTTGAGCTACCGAAACTTGCAAGCCTAGTTAAGGAGCACCCGGAGCTTTTCGACTTGGAAACAGTTGGCGCCGTAGCCTTGGACAAAGGGGGAAACGTGGCGGCAGCAACCTCCACAGGCGGTTTCCCACTTAAGCTTCCTGGAAGAATTGGCGACTCTCCATTGATTGGATGCGGGACTTACGCCGACAACAGGAGCGGTGCATGTTCAGCCACGGGTGTAGGCGAAATAGCCATAAGGCTTTGTCTGGCGAAAACCGTCTGCAACTACATGGAGGAAGGAAAAACAGCTCAGGAAGCTGTTGAAGCTGCCATAACGCTTGTAAACGAACGGATGGCTGGAACATACAATGCTATGGGTTTAATAGCTGTAAGCGCTAAAGGCGACTTCGGAGCAGCTCACAACTCAAAACACTTGTGCTGGGCTTACTTAACGCCGGAAATTCGGGAGCCGGAAGCAGCCTTAACGGCAAAAATTTTGAGGTAAAACTTAAAAACCTCAAACCCACCTCGGAGAGGCTTTCTCGACTTTTGTCGAATAAAAACGTTTAAAATATCCCTATGAAGCTCTCTTTATGCCAACCTCAGTTTGGAGGTGAAAACTATGGTGTTTGAAGAGGAAGAAGAATGGGAAGAGGAAGACTGGGAAGAAGAAGAGTGGGAAGAAGAGGAATGGTAAAAACCCAAACCTTGAAAGCCCCTCCCATTTCTTTACTTCCAAAAGGTTTTTAGCACCATAAATTATTCTGATAAGCTGCAACTTATGGTAAACAGCTGCAAGTTGCTGATTTACCATGACTCGTGTAGCCGTGCTGGACTCAGACCGATGCAAGCCCAAAAAGTGTGGTAAACAGTGCCAACACTTCTGTCCCATGGTTAGAAGTCACGTGGAAGCTATCCGCTTTGAGGACACGAAACCCATAATTGTTGAGGCTTTGTGTTCAGGCTGCGGGATCTGCGTCAAAAAATGCCCTTTCAAAGCCATATCCGTAGTAAACCTGCCAGACGAGTTGGAGAAAGACTGCACTCACCGTTTTGGGCCTAACACTTTCAAACTGTACAGGCTGCCAACACCCATGCCCGGAACAGTGTTGGGTTTGCTTGGAAAAAACGGCATAGGAAAAACAACAACCCTGAAAATTCTTTCGGGCGAGGTTAGACTGAACCTTGGAAACTATGAAAACCCGCCAGACTGGAGCGAGATAATCCGCTACTTTAGAGGCTCAACATTACAGGAGTATTTCCAGAAAATAAGCGAGGGCAAACTCAAAGTCGTGCACAAACCCCAATATGTGGATAAAATTCCTAAAGTTGTTTCTGGCAAAGTGGGCGAAATCCTTGAAAGGGTTAATGAAAGAGGCAGCGTTTTGAACACCGTCGCTGAACAGCTGGAACTTAAAAAGGTGTGGAACCGCCACCTTGAAGCCTTAAGCGGAGGCGAACTTCAAAGGATGGCTATAGCCGCAGCCATATGCCGCGAAGCCGACGTCTACCTTTTCGACGAGCCCTCAAGCTACTTGGACGTTAAACAAAGGCTTGAAGCAGCCAAAGCCATAAGGACGCTGAAAAAGGAAGAGAAAATAGTCGTTGTGGCTGAGCACGACCTCGCAATAATAGACTACCTTTCAGATCAGATATGCATATTCTACGGGGAACCGGGCGTTTACGGTATAGTTTCCCGTGCGCACGGTGTGAGAACGGGAATAAATATCTATTTACAGGGCTATATACCAAATGAGAACGTGCGCTTCAGAAAGGAAGCCATAATATTCCATGAAAAACCGCCAACCATCAGCTTTGGCGCGGGCGAGACGCTGCTAAAGTGGGATATGTTTGAGAAAACCTATGAAGGATTTAAGCTTATGGCTTATCCTGGCGAAATAAGGAAAGGTGAAATAATCGGTATTCTTGGCCCCAACGGGATTGGAAAAACAACCTTCGTGAGGATTTTGGCTGGACTGGAGAAAACTGACAATGGACGAGAATTTAAACAGCTTACTGTAAGCTACAAGCCCCAGTACATTTCGGCGGAGTATGAGGGCACAGTACAGGAGCTTTTAATGAGCATAGCCAAAGAAGAGTTCACTTCAAGCTGGTATAAGGTTGAAATTCTCCAACCGCTGGGACTGGAGAAGCTTTTAGACAGAAGCGTGGCTGAGCTGAGCGGGGGAGAACTGCAGAAAACAGCCATAGCCGCGTGCCTTTCAAGAAAGGCGGACCTCTACCTTCTAGACGAGCCAAGCGCATACCTTGACGTGGAGGAAAGGCTTAACATGGCGCGAACCATCCGCAGGGTGGTGGAAGCCCGCAATGCCACGGCTTTCGTTGTGGAACACGACGTGGTCGCTCAAGACTTCATCGCAGATCGCCTTATGGTCTTCACAGGCGAACCGGGCGTGAAAGGCTTTGCAAACCCGCCCACAAGCCTCAGGGAAGGCATGAACATGTTCCTAAGGGAAATGAACGTGACGTTTAGAAGAGACCCCGTAACGAAGAGGCCTCGCGTAAACAAGGAAGGTTCGAAGCTGGACAAGTACCAGAAGGAAATAGGTGAATACTATTATGTGCGCGCTACAGCCATAACAGAGGAGAAATAATGTTGACGAAAAGGGTGCGGGAAGACTTGAAAAGAGACTTCTAGAAGAGACAGCTAAAGCCATGAAAAACGCCTACGTGCTGTGGGGCTTCCCCCTTGGAGCAGCAGTTTTAACCGAGAACGGCGAAATCTATGGGGGATGCAACGTGGAAAGCTGGGTTTCCGGACTTGGAGTCTGCGCTGAAAGATGCGCCATCCACCACGCAGTTCTTCACGGCAAGAGAAGGGTTAAAGCGTAGCTGCTGTAGCTGAAGCTCAAAATAAAAGTGGAATAAGACCTTGCGGGGCACGTCTCCAATACATTTCGGACTTCGCTGAAGATCCAGAAATTAAAATTGTCACGGCAAAAGTTGAAGGCGGCAAAGTTCTCTTTGAAACGGCTGAGGTAAACATGCTCAAGGAGCTTTTGCCGAATCCATTCAAAAAATGAGAGATTATAGCCGAAAAGCATAGTTAAATTAATGTGGACGCACGCATACGTTAGTTTGAACCCTCATTGAAGTGCCGGTGGAGGCTTAAGTGGCGCAGACAACCTTCGAGGAAATAAGTGCTTCAGACTTTTTCTACCGCAATCGCGACATAGCCGGTTTCACAAACCCCACAAGGGCTATTTTTGCCGCCATAAGGGAGCTTGTGGAAAACTCTCTGGATGCAGCGGAAAGCATCAAGACGCCGCCGGATATCTACGTGCGGCTTTCCTTCGAGGGGGAGGCCAGCAAGGAAACCCAAATCTACAAGCTTAGGGTTGAAGACAACGGATGTGGAATACCACCACAATACATTCCATTAGCCTTTGGACAGGTGTTGTACGGCTCCAAGTATAAGTTGAAACAGCAGAGGGGAACCTTCGGGCTTGGCGGAAAAATGGCCATTTTATACGGGCAGATAACAACCCACCAGCCAGCCACCATAATTTCAAGCACGAGCACGTCTTCAAAAATCTACATGTTCAAACTCATGATTGACATCCAAAAAAACCGCCCTATAATATTGGACAGAAAAGTGTTTTTGAACAAGGAGGGATGGCGAGGCACTATAGTTGAGTTTTGCCTTGAAGGCGACTATTTGAGGGCTATGCCGAAGATTCTGGAATATTTCAAGCAGACAGCCATAGTTAACCCATACGCCAACATAACTTTCGTGGACCCTAAGGGTAGGCTGTACAAGTTTGTAAGGGCAACAACCGTCATGCCAGATCCCCCAAAAGAAACTCTTCCCCACCCGTACGGCGTCGACGTTGAGCTTCTCCAGCGTCTTATCCAGATAACGCCCCACACCAACATGTTGGACTTTCTCAAAAATCACTTCCACAGGGTCGGCGAGGTAACGGCCAGAAAGTTTCTCGAGTTCAGCGGCATAAGCCCCTCCAAAAACCCGAAGAAGCTCACCCACGAAGAAGTTGTTAGACTTATGCAGATGATGAAGAGGTTTAAGGAGTTTCTGCCTCCAGATGCAAGCTGCCTCTCACCTTTAGGCGAGGAGTTGCTGAAAACTGGAGTTTTAAAGGAGTTAAAACCTGAATTTGTAGCTGTCCACCAGCGGAAACCGGCCACTTACGCGGGGCACCCATTCATTGTTGAGGTGGCGATAGCCTACGGTGGGGAAATCCCCCAACGGGAAGGTTTCGTAATATACCGTTTCGCCAACAAAATACCGCTGCTCTACGACGAGGCAAGCGATGTTTCAGTGAAAGTCATAAACTCCATGAACTGGCGCCGCTACAAAGTTACGCCAGACATGCCAATAGCCATAGTCGTCCACATTTGCAGCACGAAAGTTCCATACAAGACTGTTGGCAAAGAGTTCATAGCCGACAGGCCGGAAGTGCGCCGCGAAATAGCCAACGGCCTACGGGAGGTGGCTCGGCAACTTCAGCGTTTCTTAACCCGGAGGGAGCATGTGGACAGGGAGCGCAAGCGGCTAGGGGTTTTCAGCAAATATTTGCCCAGAATAGCCGAGTTTTCAGCAAAGCTTGCAGGCAAGGAAAAGCCGCCAGACGTGGAGAAGCTTCTGAAAAGTGCGAGGAGGTTTGGGTTTGAAGGAGTTTAGAAGCGTCTCGGAAAAAAGGATGGAGGTTTTAGCCAGCCTCCAAAACTTTGGGCTCCGCATTTATGAGCAGATGGAGAAGGGTGTTTTCCCGTTAATTGAAATGCCAAGCCGATCCACGGAAAACATCTACTACGACTCAAAGCTTCGTCAGTACATTTTAGGCAACAAGAAGGTTAGGCGGAGCACCCGAAACATTCGCCATTTGAAACCCTTCGCCCAGCTTGTTTGGGCAGCCCTATTTTCTTACGAGCTAACATCTCAACGTAAAACCTCGACCTTAAGGGATGTGTACTATTCAGCGCAAGCCTACGAAATGACCTTTAAAGACCAGCAGGAATCCAACAACATCATAACAGACTTGGAAACTATACTGGGCTTTTCAAGGGAGGACTTCAACATATTCCCGGAAGAGCGTTCCGCGGTGTTCGGCGACTTAACAATCCGCTACACGGTGCCCGGATACGAGGGCAAAACGCTAAACCTAACTTCACACCCGGACGGCGTCATGATAGGACCAGCCCTGACATCGGCCGAGTTCGTGGAAACATCAGCCGACAAAGTTATAGCCATAGAGAAAGGCGGCTTGTTCACCAGGTTCATAGAGGAAAACGTGCACAAAAAGTTCAACGCCATACTGGTTCTGACCGCTGGACAGGCGCCCAGAGCCACACGCCACTTCATTAGAAGGCTTAACCGCGAGTTAGGCTTGCCAGTCTACATATTCACCGACGGCGACCCTTGGGGAATGCACATAGCCATGGTGATAATTTCAGGTTCAGCCAATGCCGCCCACCTGCGGGATCTAACAACACCCGACGCCAAATGGAGCGGTGTATGGGCAACAGACATAGTTAAGTATAAACTGCCAACAGACCCGCTGGATGAGATCGACATGAAAAGGCTTTATGAACTCCAGAAAGATCCACGCTACAAGGATGACCCACTATGGCAGAGGGAAATAAAAACCTTCATGAAGATTAGGCGTAAAGCCGAGCAGGAGGCTTTCAGCCGCTATGGCTTAACCTACATCGTGGACGAATACTTACCAGCAAAACTTGAAGAAACAAAATAAACGAGAAGTTTAAAATAACCCACCCAGATATATAGCACGCATCAGGTGCTGTGTGGCGGAATCATGAGCGAAGAAGGCGAATTCGGGATAACGGCGGCTGAGAAGTTCTTCGGATTAATCCTTCTAATCGTGGGTGCATTAGCCCTATACTTCACATTGACAAGCACCCAGGCTCTAAGCATCTACACAGGGTTTTTCGGATTCTTAAGCTTCGTAATCCTCGCTGTTGGGTTGTTCCTCATAATAACGAAAGCCGAATAGGGCGTCAGCAAACAGCATTTAATTATTTTAGGCATAGCTTTATTAGGTCTGGGAGGTTGCTGTTTATAAACTCCCAAAAAAGAGGAGACAGACATGTCCATTCGACAACCAATCGTGTGTGTTCTTGGTCATGTAGATACTGGTAAGACTTTGCTTTTAGACAAGATTCGCAAAACCAGTGTTCAAGCCCGCGAAGCAGGCGGTATAACACAGCACATTGGCGCAAGCTTTTTCCCCGTTGAAACCTTGAAGCAGATGATTGGTCCTCTTTTGTCGGCTTTCAGAGGCGAGATCGAGATTCCTGGTTTGCTTGTCATCGACACTCCTGGGCATGAGGCTTTCGCGAATCTTCGGAAGCGCGGTGGAAGCGTCGCCGACATCGCCATTCTCGTGATTGACATACTGCGCGGTTTTGAAGCCCAGACCTACGAGTGTATTGATATCTTGAAGGCACGTAAAACGCCTTTCCTTGTGGCGGCTAACAAAATTGATAGAATTCCGGGTTGGAAGGCTTATCCCGACACTCCTTTCCTGAAAAGCTACCAGTTGCAGGACAAGTATGTGCGAGAGGACTTAGACAACCGCCTTTACGAGATTATTGGCACCTTCTCCCGGCTTGGCTTTAGGGCTGACCGCTTTGACCGCATAAAGGACTTCACGCGAACAGTGGCCATTGTGCCGACAAGCGCCAAAACAGGTGAAGGCATAGTTGAACTTCTGGCGGTTTTAGTGGGCTTAACCCAGCAATACCTCAAAAAGAGGCTCCAAACCACCAGCGGGCCGGCTAAAGGCACCGTTTTAGAGGTTAAAGAAGAGCCGGGGCTGGGTATCACACTCAACACAATAATTTATGATGGAACTTTGAAGCGGGATGACTTAATCGTCGTTGGCGGTAAGGAGAAACCCATTGTGACACGGGTTAGAGCCATACTTGTGCCAAAACCTTTAGACGAAATCAGAGATCCTAGAGACAAGTTTTCATCCGTGGACCACGTTTCGGCGGCGGCTGGAATTAAAATAGTGGCGCCCGAGCTGGAGAACGCGGTGGCCGGTGCACCCTTATACGTGATTCCAGAAGGCGAAAATGTTGAAAAATACGTGAAGCTCGTTTCTGAGGAAATTGAAAAAATTAGGATTTCAACGGACGTTGATGGCGTCGTTTTGAAGGCTGACACTTTAGGTTCTTTGGAGGCTATAGCTGAAAACCTGAAACGTCAAGGCGTGCCCATCCGTTTGGCAGACATAGGGGACGTCTGCAAGAGGGATGTTACGGAAGCCGCCATAGTGAAGGAACATGAGCCGCTTTATGGCGTTATTTTGGCTTTCAACGTTAAAGTTTTGCCCGACGCTGAGGAAGAAGCAAAAAATGTCGGTGTCCAAATTTTCAGAGAAAAAATAATCTACCATTTGATAGACAACTATGTTTCTTGGCTTAAAGCTCAACGGGAAGCCAAGCTTGCGGCTGAATTTGAAAAACTGGTTAAACCCGGCAAAATCCGCATACTGGAAGGCTACGTGTTTAGAAGGGCGAAGCCAGCCATCGTCGGCGTGGAGATTTTGGCTGGCAGAATCAAACCCAAATACAGCCTTATAAGGGCTGAAGACGGCGAAGAGGTCGGCGAAATCCAGCAAATCCAGGAGAAAGGTAAAGCCTTGCCGGAAGCCAAACAAGGCATGCAGGTGGCCATAAGCCTAGACAAACCCATGGTTGGCAGACACATATTTGAGAACGATGTTTTATACGTGAAGGTGCCGGAGGCCCACGCAAAGGCCCTACTCAAAGAATTTGCAGAGAGGTTGTCGCCGGACGAGCAGGAGGCCTTAAGCGAGTACGTCAACCTAATGCGGAAGAAAATCCCATTCTGGGCCGCCTAAGGCTTACGGACCGAATTAGGAGAGCAGGTGTATGTTTCCTATTCTCACGTTTTTTAGATGTTTTTCTGCTGCCCCAACGCATTCTTGAGCTTGTTTCCGGCTTGTTGTTGGCAAATCGTTCATTACATAACATGGGTAGAACGCCAGCAACGTGTATGGGATTTCTGGGCTTATTTGGCTTATGAACTGGGCTATCCGTTCGACTTCATAGGCGTCCACGTATCCTGGCACGAGCAAAGTGCTGGCTGTGAGAACTGGCAGCTCTGGACGTTTATGGTAGTATTTTTCACCTAAAATGCGGAAATTTTCTAGAGATGGCTTGTTGGAGACTCCGCATAGGGCTATGGCGAGGGGTTCGCTCCACGCTTTCAAGTCGAATTTTATGTTGCCTCCGCTTTTCAGGGCCAGTTCGGCGGCTTTCTCCGCCATTTGCGGTTTCATGTAGCCGTTGGTTTCCCAGCAAACACGTAGTATCCGCCTCTCTGTTTCAGCCTTTTCCAGTGCTATGCGGCTTGTCTCCAGCGAATGCGGCATCTGCGGTGACGGGTCTCCTCCAAAATAGCATATGCATGAAACTCGCTTGTCAAAGGCTTTTTGGGCTAGGGCTTCAGCGCTCACAACTGGCCTATGTTTGGCTGAAAGGTTGCGATAATGCCAATTCTGGCAGAAGAGGCAGTCATAGCTGCAGGAGCCGTAAAAAACTGCTAGGTTATAGTAGCCATATTCTGGTTCTGGCTTGTAAGCATATTTCGGGTAGCCGCTTCC
>JGI20130J15133_1002053_pt1 | contig 15548 bp, 14 predicted proteins | sample WasSprMetagenome_FD_15133 | JGI IMG/M metagenome (IMG submission 15133) | reverse complement strand
CACGACGCGAAACTCATTCGCATCGGCAACAAGCCTGCTGTGGTCGGCAAACCTTTCACGGGCAAGCACTTGGGCGAAGTCCACTTGTGGGTGATGAAGGACTGAACTTGCGAAATAAACACGAAAAGGAGGCGTGAGAAGCGATGAGGCAAACAAGGAGAGCATTTTTGCAACAGGCAGCGATGGCGGTGGCAGCATCGGCGCTGAGTTCATCCGCTCCCTTGTCGGCGAGCCAGCCTAAGACTGCTTTAATCAGCCCGGGTTGTCGGCGCTCAAAAGTCAAGATCGCGAAACTTTATCTCGGCGTGCCGAAAGCCCACTGGCCAACCCCGTTGCTTGACCTTAAGGCTGAAAGGCAGCGTTACGAGAAGGAATTTGCCGAGATGAAGGACGAGTTCGCCGATGTCGATTTCGTCGTCAACGAATTGGTCACCTCGCCCGAACAGGTGGCTCAATTTGCCGAAAGGCTTAAAGACGCCGACGGGATTCTGCTCATTCACCTGTCAATGGGCATCGGCAACATACTCAGGGAAATTCTGAAGTTCCAAAAACCGACGATGCTTTTCGCCGCCCCTTACTCCGGGCACGAGTGGTCTTGGTTCGGGCAGTTGAGGAATCAACCTGAGGGTGCCCTCTTCGACTGCATCCTCTCGAGCGACCTCTCCCAACTTGCGGTAGCAATTCGCCCCATTCGTGCCATCCATCATCTCCGTGAAGCGAAAATTTTGGATGTGACGGCGAGACCTCAAACCGCTTACGCCCAAGCGGTCAAGGAGCGCTTCGGCACTGAATACAAAGCGATAGACCGGGAGCGGGTGCTCAAAATCTACGAGAAAATTCCTGACTCGGAAGCAATCGCTGAAGCGCAGCGTTGGATTTCCGGGGCTGAAAAGGTTGTCGAGCCGTCGAGGGACGAAATCATTCGTTCGTGCAAACTCGCTTTGGCACTCCAGCGCTTACTGGATGAAGAAGAGGCGACCGTGATCATGGTGGATTGTTACGGGACGATGTGGCGTCAGTTGCCGGCATACCCCTGCATAAGCCACTGCCGAATGAACAACTTAGGGTTCGGCGGGATTTGTGAATCCGACTTTCAGAGCGCGCTGACCCACATCATCTTCCAAGGGCTTGTGGGTAGACCCGGCTTTATCAGCGATCCAACGGTTGATGCTTCCAAAAACTGCATTATCTTGGCTCACTGCATAGGGACAACGAAGATGGATGGACCGAAGGGCAAACCGCATCGTTACAGGTTGAGGAGCATCATGGAGCGGCAGGAGGGGGCAGTCGTCCAAGTCTTCATGAGGATTGGGCAAAAAGTCACGCAGGCGATTTTGCTTGGGACGAAGGAAATTCGCTACTTCACCGGAACAATCATTGACACGCCGGATATTGACAGAGGCTGCCGAACCAAAATCGCCGTCAGAGTTGACGGCGACATAGAGAAACTTTGGCAAAACTGGGCTGGCGGGTTGCACCGGGTAACTTGTTACGGCGACTTGACTCAAGACCTGAAGCGCTTCTGTCGCTTCATGAAATTGGAACTCATCAACGAGGCAGTTTAAGCCTCAGTCGCTGTAGGGAACGGGCAAATTGCCGTGCTTGAGTTCGAAAATCAGCCGTGCCCACCGACCGTCGCCGTGAAGGGGTTCGGGCAATTCCTTTTCGCCAAAGAACCCAGCATCGCGGCACTCGTGAGGCAACGGTCTCAACTCCCCGTCCAATATTTGACACTCGTAGACGAGGCAGTAGAAAGGGATTCCGAGACTGAACCGATGTCGGAAGCCGTCAAAGACGGCGATGAGCCTGAGAGGCTCAACGATCAAGCCTGTTTCCTCTCTCACCTCCTTGACAGCAATCTCGCTCGGTGGGTAGCCGACATCAGCCCAACCTCCGGGCAAAAACCAAGTTCCCCTGTCAAGCCGCTGAACGAGCAAAAGTCGGTTCCGTTCGTCAAACACTGCAGCGTTGACCACGACCTTCGGCGTGACATAACCTAAAGCGCTGGGCTGCACCTCTGCTCTCCATTGCTCAACGAACTTCTTGACGGTTTCCTCGTCATCTTCTACTCCGCTCATCGCCACTGCCATTTCCGCTGCCAGTTTGAGAAGTTCTTCGTAGCGTTCCCGCTCGTAGGGGCTTTGGGTGAAAGCTAGACCTGTCTGAGCGATGGACTTCAACATCATCTGCCATCGTCCTAAGCGTTCCATGAAACTCATCGGCATGAATCGTTCCCCCTCATCGTCGTTCAGTCATGTAAATCTTAGCGACGATCTTTGGGCATCGCACCAGTAGTTTCCTCAGGCGGATGCTGCCAAAATTTCAGCAGGGACGAACGGTCAGGGTGATGAGCCGATGCAAATGTGCCCGAAGTGCAGTTGGAACAACTTTGACACTGCGAGGTTCTGCGCCAATTGTGGTGAGCCGCTGCGCGGGTTGTTGGGGCAAGGCGAAATTTTGCAAGGGCGATATCGAGTGTTGAAAGTGCTCGGGTGCGGCGGCATGGGCGCGGTTTACTTTGCCGAAGATTTGAGACTCGGCAATCGTCCAGTTGCTGTCAAGGAGAACTTTGACACTTCCCCCGAAGCAGCAGCTCAGTTCCGCGTTGAAGCGGAAATCCTTGCGACCCTCCGCCATCCCAACCTGCCTCAAGTCTTTGACTACTTCATTGAGCCCAGAACAGGCAAGCAATATCTCGTGATGGACTACATCGCGGGCGAAGATTTGGAAGACATCGTTGAGAAGCGTGGTCCGTTGGACGAGCGAAGCGCTTTGCGGATCATGTTTCAGGTCTTTGACGCCGTTGATTACCTTCACCGTCAAAACCCGCCTATCATCCATCGCGACATAAAGCCAAGCAACATCAAAGTTCAACCTGACGGCACTGCGATTTTGGTTGACTTTGGCATCGCAAAAAGGTATCTGCCCGGCAGGGACACTGTGGGCGCCGCTGCTGCGGTAACGCCGGGTTATTCTCCACCTGAGCAATATGGACAGGGCATCACCGACCAAAGGTCAGACATTTATGCGTTGGGTGCGACCCTCTATTTCGTCTTGACCGGTCAAGTCCCCCCTGAAGCCATTGAGCGTGTAACTCAGGGTGACAGGCTTGTTCCACCCGGCAGGATAAACCCGAAAATTTCGCCCAATGTTGAGCAGGCGATTTTGAAGGCGATGGCAATTCGTCCCATTGAAAGGTTTCAAAGCGTTTTGGAGTTCAAGAGAGCCCTTATGACGCCAACCATATCTCGCCCCGCTCCAACCTACCGACCAGCCCCGCCACCAGCGCCGCAGCAACCTTCACGCCCATCTTCTCGCCGTCAACGCCGACCTCAACCTGTGCCGTCAAACTACAGTTGGGAAATCAGCATGGCTGGATGCGCTACTACCTTTGCCGAGTTAATGCTTTGGGTCGCAATCCTTTGGGCTATTTTCGGCGGGTGTCGGGGCTGCGTTTTTGTCGGATTCGTGTTCCTGCTGGCTTCACTAATCGGTTGGCAAACGGCAGGTTGGATTGGAGCGACTTTGGCAATAGTTTCCGTTTGGGCGCTTTGGCACATGTTTGCCCGTCTTGCTCGGAAAATGGCTCAATTGCTCCCAGAGGGACAAGGGGCATGGAGCAAGGGACACGGGATTTGATGGCGAATTTCCTAAGCGCCGAATTTATTCGGCATTTGGGAGGGCGAACCTCCCGGTGAGCCAAAATTGGGTGCGGGGTGCCAAGTGCGAAGTGCAGTTGTTAGGCACAAAAATCTTTCGGCAGTGCAGGGAAACTGCTCACAAAAACAGCAGTCTCACCAGTCGCTAATCGCCAGTCGCCAATCGCTGCCGTTTTTGGCTCGGCAGGAGCCTCGCCCTCCCACGATTTTGCCGACTAAAGTCGGCGTTCAATTTTGCTGGTGACAATTTGCCGAAAGGAGTGGTGCGAGTGCTGAAGTGGTTCAGGCGAAAGGAAAGCGAGCAGGAAGTCAAAACGGATTTGGCTGGGTCAGAAGCGACCGAAGTTGAACCTGAAACCAAGGAGCCGTTGGAGTTTGCGACGGAGCCCCCAACCGAAGGGGCATGGCTTGAAACGAGGGACAGAAACGGTCAAAGCCTTTTCCTGTCCCTTCGGTCGCCGCTCGTTCTTGGGACTTCTGAAGACTGCGATGTTAGGCTGGACGAAAGGTTTGAGGGAGTTGAGGAAGTCAAGCCACAACATGTTCGCATTGAACTCTGGCGCGATAGATGGGTCATCGTTCCCCTTGACCGAGATGCTGCTGTGTTCGTCAATAGTAAACGGACGGGCGAGAATGTTTTGCGCGACGGCGTGGAAATTCGCTTGGGAGAAAATGGCGTTAGGTTCGTCTTCCGTGAAGGCAGGTCACGGGAGTGAGCGAAAATGAGTTGGCAGCAAAGGTTTGCACATTTGATGGGTCGCTCAGGAGCAAGAGCGCTTTTCGGCGCCATTGGCGGCTTAGCAGCGTGGATTTTGGTTGAGCCCTTCACGACCGATGTCAGTTCCATACGAGAGTTGTTCGAAGGACCTCAATCAACTTCGGGCGCAGTTGTCTGGGCTTTTGTCGGAGCCTTCATAGGGGTCGCCATCGTTGGGCTGGAAGAATTGCTTTGGGGGAGCAAGCAAAAGGCTTTGAGGGGCGTAATCATTACTGGGCTGTTGGGCGTTTTCGGCGGCTCACTCGCTTTCACCTTAGGCGGTTGGGTTTGGGTCAACTTGTTTGGAAGGATTGTCCTTAGTTACCCTGAAGGTAGCCCGATGCAACGCTTTTGGCTGATAGTCGCTCGCAGCCTCACTTGGGCGTTGGTGGGGGCTTTGCTCGGATTGGCGCTGGGAGCAGCGAGGAAATCTTGGAAAGGTGCATTGAACTCGGCGATTGGTGGCTTGTTAGGAGGTTTTGCAGGTGGAGTTTTGTTTGACACAATTGCCCCACATATCGGCTTCGTGTTGACCTTAGGCTTGACTGAGAGCGGATGGGCGAGTCGGCTCATAGGGCTGGTTTTAATGGGGGCTCTCATCGGTCTGTTCAGCACAATTGCTGAGCAGTTACTTGCGCCTGCGTCTTTGAAAGTGGTTTCATCTGGTCGGATGGAAGGTCGCGAATTCGTCATTGACAAACCTATCGTGACCATTGGGCGAGATGAAAGGTGCGATGTGGCGCTCTACTACGATAGGGACATAGCCATGCGACACGCTTTGATTAGGTGGGAAGACGGTGGCTACGCGATAGTGCCGGAGAGTGGGGCGATTGTCCTCGTCAATAATCAACCCGTCCGATACCACCGCCTCAGGGACAAAGACATCATCACTGTCGGACAAACTCGGCTGATGTTCCGAGAGCGCCACGCAGTCGCCTTTGTGCAAAGGGAAAGGGTGCCTCAAGGGAAGGTTTGCCCGTCCTGTGGGACAATCAACAGGGCTACAGCGAAATTCTGCCATCAGTGCGGGAGGAGTTTGTGACAACTTGGAGATGCGTCAACCGTCACTGAAGTAATTCCTGCACGAACGGCGGGAGAGCAAAACTCGCTATGTGGACCTCAGGGCTGTAGTAGCGAAAGTTTGTCAATCCCCTTTGCTGGCAACGGCGGCGCAACTCCGCTGCGTCCAAGTTCGGCAAATGGTTGCCTGCCATCGCATAAGCCCACAAGCCTGACGGGTAAGTTGGAACGAAGCCGAGGTAAAGTTTCACTTGCTCAAAAACCTGTTTCAAGTTCCGCCAGACCATCTTCACCTCATCTCGGAAGTAAAAAGGCGTGCCGCATTGAAGCGACAGGATGCCATGTCGCTTAAGGGCTTGTCGGCATGCCTGAAAGAATGGGGGCTCAAAAAGTGGCAACGCAGGTCCGATTGGGTCAGTTCCATCAACGATGATGGCGTCAAAGGTCTCTCGGAACTCGGGCAACCATTGTTCTCCCGGCGCTATGATTAGTTCCACTCGCGGGTCATCAAAGGCGCCTCGGTGAACGGATGGCAACAATTCCCTGCAGGCGTTCAAAACTGCCTCGTCAATTTCAACCCAGAAGACCCGTTGGATGCTTGGGTGGCGCAGAATTTCCCTGACGGTGCCTCCGTCGCCTCCACCGATTACTGCAACCAATTGNGGGTTGTCAAGGGACAGCAGTGCAGGGTGGACGAGCATCTCGTGGTAGAAAGCCTCATCGGCTTCGGTGAGCATGACCTTTCCGTCCAAAGCGAGAAGCCGTCCCAGTTCGGTCGTTTCAGCGAGGACGAGTTCCTGATATCGAGTTTTTTGACGCAAAAGCCACCTTTGCACCTTCAGGCTAAGGTGCACGCCGTCTGTCTGCTTTTCGGTGAAAAAGTCATCCTCACTCACGGCCAAACTCCTCTCTCCAGTTCGATGACTTTCAANCTGCGAGGCTCAAAGTAGTCACGGATGACCTCTAACGCCCGCTCTGGGAAGGTTTCCCCGCAGGTGAAGACATCAACAGCGATGTAGCGCATCTCGGGCCATGTGTGGATGAAGAGGTGGCTTTCGGAGACGATAGCCACTGCGCTGACGCCGTAGGGTTCAAAGGTGTGGACAATCAACCGCAGCAGGGTTGCACCGCTGGCTTTAACTGCCTCTTCGAGAGCCTCGCGAATTGCAGTTGCCGAGAAAATCCGTTCGTTGCAGTCCCAGCATTCAGCGATGAGGTGTCTCCCCACGCCCCGGCGAAGGGCGGGGGAAACCATAACGCTCTCCATTTCGTTTTCGGTGCGCCCCATGGTCACCTCCTGAGTGGTCTGCATCGCCAACACCTCCTATCCTGAGTTTTCGGATGGAAGCGGGCAATGCCCGCTTTTTCGCCCTTTCGGAAATGACCTCTTTCTCAGACCATCTCGCACCCAAAAAGTTACGCGTCATCGCCAGTATACGCAGGCTGCTACGACACCGCCGCACCTGATGACTTGATGCTCGGACGCAATTTGCAGAATTCGCTTTAAGGTCAACCCTCTCACATTGAAGGCTTCCTTGACCATTTCTACGGCTTTCGCTGTTGCCTCCTCTGCTGTTTCGCCTTCACTTTCCATGACGACCCCAAAGCCGTCTTCGGCAATACCTACAGCCAAAGCGACAGCAATCTTTTCGCCCGGCTTATCGCTCGTTCGCTCAGCGTAGACACATGGCACCAACGCACCTTTTGGCAAATTCGGCTTTTCCATCACCACTTCTGCGCCCGGCGGGATGATGCTTGACACTTTTATCAGGTTCACATCGCCTATGCCTGCGTCGAGCAAGGCGTTGTCAAAGGCGTTGAGCGGCGTTCCACCTTCAGCCTTGCCGGCGACGAGATACAACTTTCGGACTTCCATTAAGCCGTGCACTTCCGTCTCAACACTCCCCTTCAAGTCGTCGCAGCCTCCTCATCCTCAAAAATGTTGCCCTCAAGTCTTCTGTTCTCCAGTTGCGGTTTTCGGAGCAACTCGATTCTGTAGAAAGCCGAGCAATACCAAACGCCCTTCGGTTTAGCCTTTGTCGGCAACCATTCCCATGAGCGCATCGTCTCAATATAGCCCCAGTTGACATAGCCGCTAAAGTCATCTCGCAGGTCGGTGATTACAGCCCCGGTTTCCAGCAGGAACTGCTGGATGCGAGCCCACTTGTCCAAACTTGACTCCACATGGGTCAAACCGAAATAGCCGGCACTCCCCACGCCTTTCAGGCAGAGCAAACCCCGTTCAACGAATGCTTTGAAACCGACGAAACTTTCAGTTGGGTCGCAAAGGAAAGTGTCAAAGGCTGAAAGCCACTCGTCAGGAATCGGTTCCCTCAGGTCATGCCTCACCGCTTGCAAATTTGTCAACCCTTCCCGTTCTGCGACCTCGTTGATGAAGTCCACCAATCGCTCGTCAATGTCCAACGCAAGCACTCTTTTGGGCGCACCTGTTAAGGCGGCAGCGATGCTCATCAGGTCATCGTCGCCCAGAACGATTATCTCCTTGCCCTCCAAATCGCCCCTTTGCCACGCAAAGGCGATGCGAGCCAATGTCGTCGCTTCGGTCACATAACCTTGGTCGTAGTCTTGAATTGCTTCAGGGCGATTTTTGCAAATGTCGACGAACCTCTCTGCCGCTTCCCTGAACAACTTGCGGAAGTCAACCCCCCGCCCCTCGCAGGCATCACACACTGCTTCACGCGCTGGCGAAACTCCCAGAGCGAGGGCGAAATCGCGCCCTTTATCGGTCAACTTCAACCTTCCGTCCGTCGCTGCCAGCAACCCATCTTGAACCATTCGGTTCCAAAAAGCGCAAAGAAAACGCATGGGGGCATGGCTCAATCGGACAGCCTCCCACAGGTCATCAGTTGCCAATAACGCCGACAGCGCCCTTTCGGCATCCCTCGGCGAGAACGGAATTGGTGCCTCTTTCTTCGTCGCTTCAATTAACTCAGCCAACTTCGTTTCCGCTTCGTGCCTTTCCATTTTCCTCCCCCTTTGCCCTGAAGGGTTTCCTGCTTCCGAGCAAATCTTTGGTATCAAGCTGCCGCTCGGTTTGGTAAAGCGATGTCGGGCGAGAGTCAAAGAGTCCGAAAAATTCAGCCAAAAAAAACCGCCCGTTCCTGCCGCTCAGCGGAACGGTCAGCAATTCCACCTTGCCCTCACTGGCGGTCTTCTCAATTGTGACCGCCGAAAAGAGCGGCTGAGGGCAAGGCACTTTTCCAAGTTGTCCGCATAAACGATAGCACAAGGGAACTCAGATGTCAACATAGCGGGACAACAGACCACGGGACAACAAGACAACGGGTCGGCAGAGCGAAAATTTTCGGTGCGGCGAAATGGGTTTACCCGCGAATCGTCAGTCCAAGTTCCGTTTGAATTGCTGCCTTGATTTGCTTGACAATTTGGTCCGCTTCGTCGCTTGACAAAGTTCTGTCCTTCGCTCTCAGGGTGATAGTGAAGCCGACGCTCCGGTGACCTTCTGGGATGGGAGCACCGCGATACTCGTCAAACACGCTTGCCTCTTCAACTAACTCCCCACCGACGCGTTTGATCAACTCCAACACCTTTGCAGCATCAAAATCTTCAGGCATAACCACAGCGATGTCCCTTTGTGTGGACGGGAATGTCGGCAGCGGTCGGAATTTTCGCTCAAGTTTCGCTTGGGCTGTGAGGGACTCTAAATCCAATTCGGCGATGAAAACGGGTTGGGGCAAATCGTTTTGTTGGCGCCATTTGGGATGAACTTCGCCCAAAACACCGACCGTTTCGCCCTTGACTTTGACGATTGCAGTCCTGTAAGGGTGGAGCGTCGGGTGCTCACCCCGCTCGAAGGAAATCCCTTCAATCCCCAGCCAATCCAACAGTCTTTCAACTATGCCCTTGAGGGCGAAGAAGTCAGCCTGTCCAGTTTCCTCAGGCAGGTTCCAGCGGACTGGGTAGCAGTTGCCCGTGATGGCTATGCATAACCTTCTCGGTTCGGTGCTCGCCATTTCGCCCACCTTTCCATGCCTGTAAACCTTGCCCAACTCAAACACCCAAACATTGCGGACACCATTCCTGAAGTTGTGGGAGACCACTGAGAGGACCGATGGGAGCAAAGAAGTTCGCACGATTGTGTGGTCCTGAGTTAATGGGTTGCGCAATTCCAGTGTTCCTTCTTTGGCGTCTATCCCCCACATCCTTTCAGTTTCCGGGGTTGTCAGGCTCAGAGTGACAATCTCCTGAAGCCCCAACCGAGTTAGGAACTGACGGATTTCGTTTTCCAACCTCCTCCTCGGGCTCTCGCCAGCGCGAGGCGCAATTCCTTTCGGCAAAGTCATTGGAATTTGGTCGTAGCCGTAAAGGCGGGCAACTTCTTCAATCAAGTCCGCTTCACGCCTGATGTCATTTCGGAAAGTGGGCACAAGGCAGTGGACAACTTCTCCGTCAACCTTGACCTCAAATTGAAGCCTTTTCAGCATCGCAGCGATTTCCTCTGTTGAGATGTCAATGCCCAGCAATTTTCGGACCCGTTCAGTTCGGACTGAGACTTGGGCGGGTTCAATTGGGTTAGGGTNAACATCAATGACGCCTCTGCAAACTTTGCCCCCAGCAATTTCAGCCATAAGTTGGGCTGCCCTGTCGGCGGCGCGAACTGTCCCGCTTGGGTCAACCCACCGCTCAAACCGATAAGACGATTCGGTTCGCATTCCCAACTTTCGGGCGGTTTTGCGGATTCCGCTGGGTGTAAAGTGCGCCGACTCAATGAGGACATTTTTCGTGAACGGCGAAATCGCTGTTTCAAGTCCGCCCATGATCCCTGCCAAAGCAACGGGTCTGTCAGCGTCGGCTATGACCAACATAGAACTGTCAAGTTCTCGCCGAACCTCATCAAGGGTGTAGATGAACTCGCCGCCTTTAGCCCTTCGGACGATGATTTGCCGACCGTGAAGCGTGTCAAAGTCAAAGGCGTGAAGCGGCTGACCGAGTTCAAAGAGCACATAGTTGGTGATGTCAACGATGTTGTTGATGGGTCGAACTCCGCACGCTTCCAGACGGCGCTTGAGCCAGTCGGGGCTTTCGGTCACTGTCACACCTAAAACGAGCCTCGCCGAATAGCGCGGGCACAAATCGGGAGCGTCTATCCGGACCTTCGCAAACTCAGATATGTCCGCTTCAGTCTCTGGGACAGAAATTGTCAGTGGCTTGAGAGGCAGGTTAAGCATCGCCGCCAACTCGCGGGCGACACCGTAAACCGATAGCCAATCGCCCCTGTTGGGAGTCACCTCAAGGTCAAAAACCACATCGCCTTCAAATTCCTCTATGCCTTCAACTCCCAAGCCCGCCATTTCAAGGGTATGGGCAATTTTGTCCACATCCGACTCAATCGGCACAAACTCCTGAAGCCAAGATAGCGGCACCCTCATCGTCACTTCACCCTTTCCCTTGTCCCGTGTCCCTTGCCAGTGCGTAAAAGTTCGGTCGGCATAGATTTTATCCCGCCACCGCCCAAAAGAGCAACGGAAAAGGTTGCGCGTCGCAAGTTTTGCGTTAAGAGTTTAAACTGCGAAAGGTAGATCACGCTTCACGCATCACACTTTACGAGGTGTAAAAATGGCAAGACAAGAAACTAACTCAGTTCAGGCAAAACCTGTCGCTGCCATCTTGCTTGCGGCTGGACAAGGAAGCAGGATGGGAGGGGGGAAATTGCTGCTTCCCATCGGCGATGCGACTGTGGTTGAGCGGGCAGCCAAAAGCCTAATTGATGTTCCGGTCGCTGATCTGATAGTTGTCGTTGGGACTTACGGCTTAGCCATCAAGCGTCAACTGAGCGACTTCCCCGCTCGGTTCGTTTTTAATCCAGACCCATCGTCCGAGATGGCGGAAAGCATTCGCTGTGGGCTCAAAATCGTTGACCCTGCAAGCGTTGAAGCCTTTTTGGTCCTGCCTGCCGATATGCCCCTCGTTTCGCCGGAAACTATTCGCTTCCTCGTTGATTCACTCCTTGCCAGCGACAAGTCAATAGCCGTTCCTGTTTTTCAAGATCGGCGTGGTCATCCTGTCGTCTTTCGCTCCAGCCTTTACGAGACAGTCCTCAACTTCAGAAGCCCCCAAGGCATCCGCCCTTTGGTGCATGGAGACCCTTCAAAGGTCTTGCCGGTAGAAGTTGACGACGAGGGCGTGATTGCGGACCTTGACAACTGGGACGACTATCGCCGGTTGCTCAAGTTGTGGGAGCGGAGAAGGCAAAAATAGGAAGCCCCGCCCAAAGGGCGGGGAAAAGGCGGGATAAGTGCGCTGGGCTGCGCTGCCTACCGGCGATGCAAGCGCCATCTTATAAGACGCATTAAGCCGAACAAAAGTTCCCGAAACTCTGGTATGGCGTTGTCAAGCGAGTGATGCTAAAATAACGCCGAGCGTTTGGTGTCGTGGGGGAAAATCTCTTGGTGGAGGTGAAGAAGGATGGCGTCAGAGCGGTTGAAGGAGTTGCTGAACCAAGCGATTGCGAGGGAGTTGCAGGTGTCAATCCAGTATATGTGGCAACATGTGCTGGCGAAGGGACTCTGCAGCCCCGCTGTCCGTGACATCTTCAAGAAAATTGCTGTCACCGAAATGAAACATGCTGAAGCCATCGCTGAAAGGTTGGACTACCTCGGCGGCAAACCGACAACGCAACCTGCCCCCATCACCGTTGGCGAAACTCTTGAGGAAATGATTCGCATTGACCTCAAAGCGGAAGAGGAAGCCATTGCCCTTTACCGCCAAATCATTGAGCAGGCTGTTTCCGAAAACGACTATGTGACCGAAGATTTGTTCCGCTCCATCCTCGCCGACGAGGAGGAGCACCACAACGAGTTCCAATCCCTCTTAGGGTAATGAGGACCTTTCAGTGCAGTCAGGTGCTCGCCTTCAGTATTGATGAGCCCTTCAACCTGCTAAGGGGGTGAAGGAAGTGGCAGTTTGCGTGCGTGAACTTTTGGAGAAGATGACGCTGGAGGAAAAGGTCGCCCAACTGGAGTCAATCCCCGTTGGGAAACTTCTGACAGACGGCAAATTTGACATTGAGAAGGCGCGTGAGTTGCTTAAGCACGGCATCGGTCAAATCACCCGAATTGCGGGTTGGAGTGGATTGCCGCCTAAGGAGGCAGCCCAAATAGCCAACGAAATTCAACGCTTCCTCGTTGAGGAAACGCGCTTAGGCATCCCTGCCATCGTGCACGAAGAATGTTTGAGCGGTTTGATGGCAAAGGGCGCTACCACTTTCCCACAAGCCATCAACCTCGCAAGCACTTTTGACCCTGATCTCGTCAAGGAAATGACGACAGCCATTCGGAAGGAGATGAGGGCTGTCGGTGCTCATCAAGGATTATCGCCGGTCCTTGATGTCCTTCGTGACCCACGATGGGGGCGGACGGAGGAGACTTTCGGGGAAGACCATTACTTGGTTGCTTGCATGGCTGTCGCTTACATTTCGGGTTTGCAAGGTGACGATTTGAGGCAAGGAGTAATTGCCACCGCAAAGCACTTTGCTGCTCACGGTTGGCCTGAAGGTGGTCGCAACTGCGCTCCCGTTCACCTCGGTCCGCGAGAGTTCCGAGAAATTTTCCTGTTCCCCTTTGAAGCAGCGGTGCGCGTAGCGAGGGTTCAATCCATAATGAACGCATACCACGACCTTGACGGAATTCCTTGCGCAGCCTCCCGAGAACTCCTAACGGATATTCTTCGTGGTGAGTGGGGATTTGACGGCATAGTTGTTTCCGACTACGCTGCAGTCCACATGCTCTTCAATGTCCACCATGTCGCTGCGAACGAGAAGGATGCAGCCTGCCAAGCCCTCTACGCTGGCATTGACATTGAACTCCCTGACATCCAGTGCTACAACAGGTTGGTTGAAGCCGTTCGGGAAGGTTTAATCTCGGAAGCGCTCATTGACGAGGCAGTCCGTAGAGTCCTCACTGTCAAGGACAGGCTGGGATTGTTCGACAACCCGTTCGTTGACCCTGACTTGGCTCCGTCGCTGTTTGATTGCCCTGAGCACCGTCAACTTGCTCGGTTAGTTGCTCAGAAGTCAATCGTGCTTCTCAAAAACGAAGGCAATCTGCTCCCGTTGCGGAAGGATTTGTCAAGCATCGCCGTTATCGGACCGAACGCCAACGACCCTCGCAATATGCTCGGCGACTACGCCTACATGGCTCACATGAATCTTTCCGAGCCACCAATCCCGATTGTCACGGTCCTTGAAGGTATCAAGGCAAAAGTCTCGCCGAATACGAAGGTGCTTTACGCGAAAGGTTGCGAAGTTTTTGGCGGGACAACTGAAGGGATTCCAGAAGCGGTTGAAGTTGCGAAGCAGGCAGAGGTCGTTGTCCTCGTCGTGGGCGACAGGTCAGGATTGTTCGGCAGAGGGACGGTCGGTGAAGGGTGCGACCGAACGGATTTGAGTTTGCCCGGGCATCAAGAGGAACTCGTTCGGGCAATCGTGGAGACAGGCAAACCGATTGTCTTGGTGCTGATCAATGGTCGCCCTGTGACTCTCGGTGACCTCATTGACAAAATTCCGGCAATCGTTGAAGCGTGGTTCCCCGGCGAGGAGGGCGGAAACGCTGTTGCGGATGTCCTCTTCGGCGATGTCAATCCCGGAGGTAAGTTGCCCGTCACCTTCCCGCGAGCGGTTGGGCAAATTCCTTTGCACTACAATCGCGCTCAAATCTCGCACCGTGACTATATGTTCATGCCTGCGAAGCCGCAGTTCCCCTTCGGACATGGGCTGAGTTACACGCAGTTTGAATACAGCGACTTGACAATCTCGCCTGAGAAGATTTCACCTGCTGGCACGGTTGCAATTTCGGTCACGGTCAAAAATGTCGGCGAGCGAGAGGGCGATGAAGTCGTCCAGTTGTATGTCCGCGATGTGGTCGCAAGTAGGGTCAGACCGGTCAAGGAACTGAAAGGTTTCAAGCGAATCACGCTGAAGCCCGGCGAAGCGAAACGAGTGACCTTCTACCTCTCCGCTGACCAGTTGGCGTTCTACGACCGAGCAATGAGGTTTGTGGTTGAGCCCGGGACTATTGAGGTCATGGTCGGAAGTTCCTCAGAGGACATTAGGCTGAGGGGCAGTTTTGAGATTGTCGGCGATGTGAGAGAAGTGCCGGGCGAAAGGGTTCTGTTCACGAAAGTTGAGGTCACTTAATTGCCGGGTTGAGCGTTGCAAGTTGCGAGTTCAAGATTTGATGGTTGCGGGTTAGAGTTTGAGGGACGGGCTTGACAGCGCAACTTGAAGCCTTGAACCTGAAACCCCGAACGCTTGAACTCCGACTGAGCCGATGCCGCAATTGGGGGCGGGATGGCTTTTTCAGGGAGGCGAGCAAGGGATGCAGAAGAGTTCAAACATCCCTCGCTGGCTTTGGTGGTTTTGGGGATGCAGTGTGGTCATCGGCTTTATCGCCCTTTGCAGTTGCGGGATCGGCAGTTTCTTCGCCTACCGCTTCTATCGTGAAACCATCGGTCCACCGATCACTTTGGCGGATGTCAAGCGAATGCTCCCCGACCTGCCAATTTACCCCAACGCCGAGCTGGATGAAATGTTGACCAACCTGCCGACTTCACGAATGACGGCTTCAATCTTCACCGGAGATCAGTTCGACCTTTACCTCTTTTTCCAAACCCAAGACCCGCTAGAGAAGGTTTTGGAGTGGTATCACCGGGAGATGAAGCGGAGAGGCTGGAGGGAAATTTCGCTGCCAAAAACTCAAGTTCCAGAGTGGGCGAAAAGGATTGGCGGAATTGGCGCTTTGTCAGATACCTACTTCGCTCGTGGTGGAAACGGAGTTTTCTTCCAAACGATGACTGCAACGACTGCGGGGAAAAACTCCTTTGCGTTGCTTTGTTCCGTTATCGGCATCTCTGACTGGGAGATGAAGCGGTTGGAAGAGCGAGTGAAGCGAAACCCTGACGACAGTGAGGCTTGGGCTTCGCTTGCTTTCGGCTACTTTTGTGCGGGCGAATGGGCAGAGTCGCAAAAGGCTTTGAAGGAGGCTTTGGAAAAGTCCCAAAGTCGCCCGATCAGGAATTTGTGGGCTCAAAAGCGACTTGCAAAGTTGCTCCTTTGGGTGAGCGATGACCCGAAAGTT
>JGI20130J15133_1002052_pt1 | contig 15553 bp, 16 predicted proteins | sample WasSprMetagenome_FD_15133 | JGI IMG/M metagenome (IMG submission 15133) | reverse complement strand
GAAATAGATCCAAAAACTCCTTATCCCGTTGTTGACCTTCTACCTTGGCAAAAAGAAGTTTTGAAAACAAAAGGTTATGGAGCGACGATGCGTTTAGGTGAGCAAGAAGTCTTAATAAAAAAAGGAACTCTNGCTTTTTCTCTTTATAAAAGAGAAATTGTAAAAGAAAGGTTTAGGCATAGGTACGAGATCAACCCAGAATATATTAAAGCTCTTGAAAGTAAAGGTTTTGTTTTTTCGGGAACATCAAAGAAAGAGGAAAATATAGTGCAGATAGGTGAGCTTAAGGATCATCCCTTCTTCTTAGGTACTCAATTCCACCCAGAGTTTACTTCAACATTCTTAAAGCCAAATCCAATTTTTGTAGGTTTTGTGAGAGCTTCAACTAAAAGGAAAAGTAAAAAATAAAATAAAGTTACTACTAAAATAAATATAGCTCCGTTCGTCTAGCGGCCAAGGATACAGGCCTTTCGAGCCTGGGACCCGGGTTCAAATCCCGGACGGAGCAATTTCAAAATAAAATATTAGTTTTTTCTTTCGGGGCGATTTGTTCTATTTTTTCTTTTAATTTTTTATAGTACTCGCTTTTCCCAAAAAATATCTCTTTCCACTCTTTGATTAGCTCTGGAAAATATTGTGTTAATGTTTCTTCTACATTTTCCCAAATTCCTGGCTTTAAGTTAAGTTTATCGAAAAACATTTCATCAACAAAGCTTAGCTCTTTTATTAAATTTTCAATATCACTTAGCTCAGGAAGCAATGGCCCAAAAAAAGCAAAAGTTCTTATTTTGTTTTCACTTAACTTTCTTAAAGCTTCTATTCTACTTTTTACACTTGGGGCATTTGGTTCAAAGGCTTCTCTTACTTTTTCATTCGTGCTTATTATTGTAAATCCAACACTTACCTTCATTCCTTTTAAGATATCCAAGTCTCTAAGCACAAGGGGTGATTTTGTTTGGATTACAACTTCGTAGTCTTTTTCTTTCAAGATTTTTAGGATTTTTCTTGTTAGCTCATATTTCGCTTCGGCTGGTTGGTAAGGATCAGTAAGAGAAGAAAGGTAAATGCTACCTTTTTTATTTTTGATTTCTTTTAATAGCAAAGAAGGAGCATTTATTTTTGCTTCAACATAACTTCCCCATTTCTCTTTTTTGTTTCTGAATATTCTTGTGTAATAAGAAGCATAGCAATACTTACAAGCATGCTCGCAACCAACATAAGGATTAATGCAATAATCTAATATCCCACTTTTACTTAGAATTGTTTTTGCATAAATTTCTTTTATTTCCACAAGAATTTTTGGAAAAGAAGCTTTTAAATCTTCAACCTTAATAAGCATAAATCGGAAGTAAAAGATAATCTTTATAATCCGATTTATAAGTAAAGATGATTTTTTATTTGTTTTAGCTCATTTATCTTCAAAAACAACAACTTTTAAACTTTTCAAAGATTCTTCAATTCTTTTGTTTATTCCGATTAGTTTTTCTTCTTTTTTAATTTCTGAAAGCTTTGGATAGAGAAGAGGATTTTTTGCTAGGTTTGTGCAGCAATCAATATAAGGTAGTGTAGAAAGCTCAAAAGTTCCAAATTTTTTTGCGAGGTCAACGATTTCTTGCTTATCGTAGCTTATCAAAGGTCTAATTATTGGTATCTTGGATTTTTTCGCTTCTTCAATTACCTTCAGATTGTTTATTGTTTGTGAAGCAACTTGTCCAAGGCTTTCGCCAGTTACTATTAAATCATAGCCATTTTCTTCAGCGATTTTTTCAGCGATTCTTAGCATACTCCTCCTAAATATTTGCAAAGTATACCTTATTTTCTTGTTACAGCTTCCTAATGGGCAATTAACTAAATAAAGCTTTGTTTTTCCTTGAAAGCTTGAAATGTGCTTGGCTAGTTTGAATATTTTTGTTTTCTTTAAATCTTCTATGTTTTCGAAGATGTGAAAATGTAAAAGATCAACCTTGCAACCTCTCTTCATCGTTAGCAATGAAGCAACCGGGCTATCTATACCACCAGAGAATAAAACAAGAGCTTTTCCACTTGTACCAACTGGCAAACCTCCAAGACCTTTTATTTTTTCAAAATATACAAGAGCACAATCTCTTAATATTTCAACATAAACAACAAACTCAGGATTTTCAAAATCTACTTTCTTTTTAAACTTTTTTTCTAAATAGTTTCCAACTTCTTTTTCTATTTCTAAAGAGTTTAGCTCAAATGTTTTATCGCTTCTTTTTGCTTTTACAACAAAAGTTTTTGCATTTTTGTTAAAGTTTTTTTCTGCAACTTTTTTTATTTCTTCAATATCTCTTTTTGCTTCAAAAACTTTTGCAAAATATGCGATTCCAAAAACCTTTAAAAGATTTTGCTTTACTTTTTCTTCTTTTTGCCTAGTATAAAGAACGAATCTATTTTCTTTTTTCTCTATCTTCCCTTTTATTTTTCTCAGAATGTTTTCTTTTAGCTTTTCTTCAAAAAACCTTTTGTTCTTTCCTTTTAGAGCAATTTCTGAATAGTGAACAAGAAAAGTATTCATGATTTCATTTCTTTTTTCTTTATTTTCTATTTTTCTATCACCAGCCCAAGAGCATACTTAGCATCTTCTATTTTTCTAAAACCAGCCTCTCTTAGCCTTCTTTTTATTCCTTTTAAGTAGTTTTTTCCTTGGAGTTTTTTGAAATAACCAACATAATGAAATATTCTTGCATTCTTTTTTGTTACTCTAAAAAGCTGAACATAAAAATCTTTTGAATAAAGCTCTGGAGCAAGAGAAAACCTTGGAGGGTCATGGATAACAAAATCAAAGAAGTTATCTTGAAACTTTCTTATCTCTTCAAAAGCGTTTCCAAGAATTATTTCAATCTTCTTATTTGAGAAAAGCTCTTTTGAGAAAGGATTGAGCTTAGCAATTTCTAAAACATTTTTATCTTTTTCTATTGTAATTACTTTTTCGACTTTTTCTTCTTTAGCAGCGAGTATAGCAGTATAACCTAAGCCCGTTCCAATGTCTAAGACCTTTCCAAAGATTTTTCCGAGAGTTTTTATTTTTAGCTCAGAATCGAGCTTTGGATCAACGTCTTTTATTCTATGCATGTGAATTCCAGAAATCTCAAGTGTTGGCCAAGTTTTTGTTTTTACAAGTTTATAAAACTTTTTTGTTTCTTCATCAAAGAAGCTTATTTCACCATCTTCCATTTCAGAATCCATAATTCTTTTATTGTTCTTCTGTTAAATATAATTTATGAAGAAGCTTTCGCTTCTTACTTCAAACTACAAATTCAAGAAAGTTACTAGAGTTGAGATTAATTCTGCGATTCTTAATTTTACAAAATTTATTCCAAACGTTGAAAGCAACTTTGTTGAAGGTTCTTCTCCACCTGAAGTTTTTGTTGGAAGAGTTGGCTACCCAAGGGTAAATGTTGGACCAGTTCTTCCTCTTGAAAAAGGGGATACTTCTATTTATGCTTTGCATGAAAGATGGTTTGGAAAAAGCTTAGAAGAAATAGCTAGGCTCAGGCTCTCGCTAATAAGAACAAAGAAAAAGCTACATGTGCTAAAAAACGAAAAATTCTTAGAAGAGCTTCAAGAAATGCTTCTTTCAAAAAGCTCAGTTGATACTGAAGCTAAGCTAAAGTCAAAGCCAAAGGGCTATTTGCTAAGCGAAGATTTTCAGCCTTTTGGTCCTTCAGCTTACTTAGAATATTTTAAAGCTAACCCAGGAAGCTCAGAAAAAAGATTAGAAAAATTTTACTATGCTAATGATGTAAAAGCTGGCTCAGCAATTTTTGAGCTTTGGAANANTAAGCTNGAAATTTCTAGGATTCAGCAAGCAATAAGCTTAGGAATGCTTGGAATAAAAAGAAAGATTGTTCCAACAAGATGGGCAATAACTGCTGTTGATTCAACACTTAGCTTAAAGCTAATTGAAGAGATAAAAAATTTTGAAACTATCAATGAATATAAGGTTTATTCTCTTAACTATCTTGACAATTCTTGGGTTATTGTTTTAATTCCAGAACTTTGGAGTTATGAGAGCTTAGAAGCTTGGTATCCTGGAACAATTTTTGAAAAAGAAATTGCTATTGGAAGCGATTATGAGCCTTTTGAAGGAAGAAAAAGCTATGCAAGCATTGGAGGTTGCTATTATAGCGCTAGGCTTGCAATCGCTGAAAAGCTTTATAGCGAAAGAAGACAAGCAAGTGCGATTGTTTTTAGAGAAATTCATAATGGTTATTTAATGCCTGTTGGAGTTTGGAATGTTAGAGAATCTGTAAGAAAAGCATTAAGCCAAGAACCAAGAAGATTTAGCAGTTTTGAGGAAGCATTAGCTTATGCCCAAACAAAACTTTCAATACCAATGAATGTTTGGGCAAAATATTCAGTTATTCTAAAACAAAGAACATTTCAAAAAAGGTTATTTTAGCTATAACTACCAGGAAGATTTTTAAATTTTCTTTTCTAATTTTTAGTATGCAAAAAATTATGATTATTGCTCCCTTATTTTTTATTCTGCTTCTTTTAACTTTTTTCAATTTTTCCACTTCTTCATCAACACAAACTTTACAAAGCCGAGGGATTGTGAAGTGTTGGGGAGAAAACAATTTTGGTCAACTTGGTAATGGGAACTACAAAGATAGCCCGATTCCTGTTACAGTTTATAACCTCTCGGATGTTGTACAGATCTCCGCTGGCATGTATCATACTTGTGCTTTGTTAAAAAATGGTAGAGTAAAATGTTGGGGAGCAGACGGCTGGGCTCAGCTTGGTAATCCATTTGAAGCAGGATACAACTCTACACCAGTTACAGTTTATAATTTAACGGATGTTGTAGAAATTTCAGCAGGAGCTTATCATACCTGTGCCTTACTAAGAGATGGTAGAGTTAAATGCTGGGGTGATAATCAAGTAGGTGAAGTGGGTAGCGGTTCCTCAAACCCTTTTGAATCAATTCCAGTATTTGTTTATAATTTAACAAATGTTAAAGAAATTTCAAGTGGAGGAACTAAAACATGCGCTTTATTGAAAGATGGAAAAGTTAAATGCTGGGGTGATGGAAATAGAATTCCAGTTTTAGAAAGTCATCTTACCGGTGCTGAGGGTATTTACATAATTAGTAGTATATATATTACAACCCATACCCCAGAGTCCTGTACTTGTGCACTGTTTAAAAATGGCAGATTGAAATGTGTGCAAGGTTACTGCTATGGTGTGTACTACCATGATAATATACCACAAGAGATTAATATAGACAACCTTTCAATACAAGAAATTGTTTCAACTGTACATGGCGTCACACACACGTGCTTTTTATCGGGAGATGGTAGAGTTAGATGCTTCCGGTACTATCGATTAGCTTTTGGTAATCCTTTTGGTAATACCAGCGTAGTTCTTGGTAATACTACAAACCGCGGTGTGGTTCTTGTTGCAAACTTAACAAACGTTACGGCCATCACAGCCGGAGCTTATCATACTTGTGCTTTAATAAACGGAGCAAATTTAGCTTTAACTTCTACCTCTACTTCAACCTCAACAACATCAACAACTACCTATATCCAACAATGTAAAAAAGATGAAGCTTACAATCCGGAAAAGAAAGAATGCATAAAAAAAGGAATTGGTTGCTATACCAACGATGAATGTTTCAATATCTACAAAAATCAAAGTGTTGTTTGTTATGGTAGTATAATAGACGTTGTTACTACACCAGGACATTGCTGTTTAAAAGATGAAATTTGGAATGGAAGTGCATGCATAAAAAGAAAGCTTAGGGTTGTTGTAATACCCTATAAAGAAGATTGGAGCAAAATTGGTGTTAGCGAAAGAGATATTGAAGAAACGATAGGCAATGTTTTCAATTATTATCCAATTGAAAAGGAGAAATTAGAAGTAGTTGTTTGGAAAACTCCTTGCAATCCTATATTTGATCAACTTTGGCCTATTTGTCCATCTTTTGTTGGTGCTGCAGGACATGGGGATAGATACGTACTAGTAACGGATAAAAACGAAGACCTTTCCTCCGAATGTGGAACCGGGGAAGCTGAAGGATGCGCGATTGTTAATGGAGTGAGTGCGATAGTTAGAGAATTCACCCCAACAATAGTAGCTCACGAACTTGGCCATACCTTTGGTTTACAGGATGAGTATTGCCACTACAAACATCCAATAGGTGGTTGGAAATGTGGAACAGAAGCATATCCGAATCCACTTAAACCAGAATATGGTTGTAGAGTTTTTCCATTGCCACGTTGCGAAAACGCAAAGCTAGAAACCGAAAAGCAGACAGCTCCTCCTGGTGAATGGATAAAGCTGAATATGAAAGATTTACAAGGTAACGCGTGTGAAGTTTATAAAGCTCAAATAGAAACATTCAAAAACGGAAATTGGCAACCTTTAACTACCTGCATTCCTGGAGAACCATGCTACGTTTCATTTTCAGAAAATGAAAAAGGAACAAATAAAGTAAGAGCAAAGCTAGTTTTAGCTGGTTATACTTCTTCTTATGAAACAATTACTAACGAAGTTGAAATAAATGTTGAAGGTTTTACAACTAAACCAAAAATATTTGGTTATTCGTGTAGCGATGATAAGTTATTACTTAACTTAAATTTTCCATTTACTATGTATTGGGAAGTTTATGGAAATGGAAAAGAGATCTGGTTCAGAGTTGAAAAAAACAGCAACTTTAGCTATGAACTTGATGGAAAATTTGAGATCTATGATGCATCGTGCAATAAAATCGGTGAAAGTAAAGTAAAGATAGAAAAGAATGGAATATATAACGTTAAAGTTTATGGGCCAACAACTTCAACATTATTGCCTTTAAGTATAGAAAAATTTGGTTTTTGTTGTTGGGATGCAAACGTTTATTACCCAACTTGCTTTGGTGACAAACCAACAACCGGAAATGGAAGAAGCATAATGGCATATCCTTTGCAAGCAACAAACTTTTCTCAACCAGCTTGGGAGCACCTTAAAAAAGTGATGGGAATATGGGAAGAGAGCTAAAATTTATTTTGTTTATTTTATTAGCTTCTTTTGTTTTTGCAGATTCTTCTATGCATCTTGATATTTACCTTTATGTCAACACTAATGATTCTGCAAAGATTTTAAACATTAGCATTCTGCCGGGACCAGAAACACCGGTTTTTTATTCGAAAGGAAATTATACATTTCAAGCATTATCCAAAAGCAACAGAGTTGTTTATGAAAAAAATCTTAGTATTGATTTTATAATTCTTTCTGATCCTCCAAAATTTATGAACGAAACAATAGTCTTCTTTTCTATCCCACTTTCTTCTGACCTTCAAACAATAAAGCTATTTAAGAACAAAAGATTGATATTTGAAGAAAACATACAAAAGTTTCTTTGCAACAATGATGGAAAATGTGATAGTTTTGAAAATTTTTATTCTTGTCCAAGGGATTGTCCCCCCGGTTCAAAAGATAACGTTTGTGACGCATTAATTGATGGAAGATGCGACCCGGATTGCAATGTAGATGTTGACTTGGATTGTAACCCGATACTAAAGCAAAAGTTAATTAGCTCGCAATTTCCATGGGTGTTAATTATTGTTGGAGTGATAATAATCTTTTTGATAGTTTTATTTATAATCAAAATTAAATCGAAAAAGAAAAAAGAGAATATTTAGGAAATTGTTAATTTCCACTCTTTAGCTTTTTTATTCTTCTATTTTAGAACCTTTACTGAATATCGAATCCTAAAAATATTTTTTAAATGGGTATTGAGAAAGAAAATCATGCTTCTTTCAAAAAACTCAAAATTTGTTGAAAACCCAATAAGAAAGCTTGATTTAATCGCTGAAAAGCTTTCTAGGGAAGGAAAGAATGTTATTAAGCTAAATACTGGCGATCCGGCAAGATACTTTTCACCTCCAAAAAGCTTAGAAAAAGCATATATAAAAGCGATAAAAGAAAAGAAATTCTTCTATTCTTCCTCGCTTGGAGTAAGAGAACTTAGAGAAGAAATTGCAAAAAGATATAAAAGAGATTATAATCTAGAAGTAAGCGAGGATAGAATAATAATAGCACAAGGGATTTCTGAGCTCATTTACTTTTTGAATGCCTCAACCATAGATAAAAAAGATTCAGCCGTTCTTTTCAAGCCTTTTTACCCACCTTATCTTCCAAACCTTTTCTTTTTTGGAGGAAAACCTTTGTTTTCTGAGTTGGATGAAGAAAAAGATTGGCAACTCGATACAGATAATTTAAGAAGGAAAATAAAAAGGGAAAAGAAAAAACCAAAATATTTATTGATTATTAATCCAAACAATCCAACAGGAAGTGTTCTTGACAGAAAAAAGCTTGAAGAAATAGTTGAGATTGCAAAAGATTTTGATATCTTTCTTGTAAGCGATGAAATTTACGATGAGCTTGTTTATGAAGGGGAATTCACAAGTATTTGCGAAGTTGCAAAAGGAGTTCCTTATGTTATCTTTAACGGAGCTTCAAAGAGTTATGTTGCAACCGGTTTAAGGCTTGGCTATGCGATATTTCCAGAGGAGGATAAAAAAAGCGAAGAACTTTATAAGAAGTTTGTAGACTTTGCTTCTCTTAGACTTTGTTGCAATACTCCTGCACAGTATGCTTTTGCTGAAGCACTAAAAAATGAAAAAGAGCATAAAGTATTTCTCAAGAAATTTTTAAGAGAATTAAATAAAAGAATCGAACTTTCAACAAAGCTTACAAANGAGATTGAATGTTTAAAAGTTAAAAAACCAAAAGCAGCATTTTACCTTTTCCCAAAAGTTGATTTTTCAAAATTAAAGGTAAAGGATGATAAGAAACTTGTTGAAGAACTATTAATTTCTAAGCATGTTCAGGTTGTTGATGGAAGTGGTTTTGGAAGCCCAGGGCATATAAGAATAGTTACTCTAGCTGATGAAGAAACACTTAAAGAAGCATTTCAAAGAATTTCAGAATTCTTTAAAGAAAAAGAAANTAGNTAAGAGCCGATTACTCTGTTAGGAATTGGTTTGAATTTTTCTTCGTAAACTTTTTCTCTTATTTCAAATTTTTCTTTTTCGGTTTTCATTTCTCTTTCTGCGTATACGAGCTTCCAAATTTCTTTTTCTAATCTACTTGCTTCCCTTGCTATTTCTTTAATTTCCCTTCGTGAGAAGTGTTTTATCTCTCCATCTTTTTTATATAGCCATATATCCATACCATCAACATACGGGTCTGTTTTTGATACCGAGTTAATAATCAGATAAACAGCTTTCAAAGCATTTTCTAACTTTAATGGTTTTTTAAATAGAATTTTTGCAAGAGGAAAAACCTTATCACTAGAGCCTATAGCTATAAAATTAGAAAACTCCACCAAACCCCCATCTGAATCCATTTCTAGAATTTTTATTTCATCATTATGCTTAAGAATCAAAATAGAATTTAAGAAGATTTCATTTATTGGTATTTCTTCCATTTCAGCACCTAATAATTCAATAGCTCTAGTTTTTACCCGAATAAAGCATTCCCAAATCTTAAATTTCATTTCATTTATTGTTTGTTGATTTATTATTTCTTCAGCATTTTCTTCTACTTCGTCTTCAAATAATTGAGAAAGGTATCCTACTCCGGCAGAGCCTATTAATATGCCTTTTTTATTTGTAATTTTTATACCGCTCACTCTTGCGCTTTCACCAATTGTTAATGCTGTGTCAGAAGCTAATATTACGTGACCTTCTTTTGTTCTTACCGCAATAATAACAGTTCCAGTTTTTACTTGGTCCATGAAGAAGTAATGAATTGTTATTATTTAAATCTTTGTTTTAACTTTTATGGTAAAAATCTTTCAGGGTCTCTTGGGAATAGAACAGCTTCTCTTACATTTTGAAGATTAAGAATGGTCATCGTTAATCTCTCTAAGCCGATACAAAAGCCCCCATGTGGGGGAGCACCATACTTAAAGCTTTTAGTAAACCATTCTAATGCTTCTTGGTCAAGATTTTTTTCTTTTATTTGCTGAATTATCTTTTCGTATCTATGCTCCCTTTGCCCACCAGAACTGAGCTCTAAACCTTTTGCTACCAAATCAACACTTCTTGCATACTCTGGATTTTTTTCATCTTTCATTACATAGAAAGGCTTTTCAGAGAACGGGAACTTATTTACAAAGAAGAAATCACTTCCAAATTTTTCCTTTACATATTCCCAAAGAGCCTTTTCTTCTTTTTCTTTTAAGTCTGCAGTAGGTTTAAGATTTTTTTGCTTTAATATCTCATAAACTTCTGGAAACTCTACAATTGGAAAATTATTGCTCGGAACCTCTATTTTTATGTTTAGTTCTTTTTCAATTACTTTTCCTAGCTTGTTTTTTACTTTTTCTATTATCGCCTTTACGAGCTCTTCTTCTAGTTTGATTATCTCATATTCATCTTTTATAAAGCTCATTTCAACCGCCATGCTTCTGTGTTCGCAAAGATGCCTAGTAGTATGAGATTTTTCAGCTCTCCAGCTTGGTCCTATTTCAAAGATTCTTTCAAAACCAGCAACCATAAGAAGTTCTCGATGCAGTTGTGGATCCTGTCTTAAAAAAGCGGGCTTTCCAAAATAATCAACCTCAAAAACTTCCGAACCACCTTCAGAAATTCCACCTATCAAGCACGGAGTAAATACTTCGATAAATCCCTCTTTTCTTAAAAATTCTCTTGCACCTTCTACTATTGCATCTTGAACAGCAAATATTAAGAAGTTTTTTCTAGTTCTTAAATCGATAACCCTATTATCGAGCCTTTTTGTAAGGGAAGTTTGAGTCTTTCCAGTTGTGTCGATTGGAATAGTTTCTATTGGTTGGGAAATAACTTCAATGCTTTTTGGAATTATTTCTGGAATCTTTGCAATTTGTTTTTCAGGAGCTTCTCCTTCAACATAAACAACACTTTCTCTTTTTAGGTTTTGTGCAATTTCAAATAAAGGATTGTCTTTTTTTATTGTAAGCTGAGACAATCCTTCCCTGTTTCTTACTATAACAAAGCAATTATTTGCAAGTATTCTAACCTCTTGAACAAAGCCTTTAATTTGCATAATCTCTTTTAAGAATTTGGATTAAAAAATTTTGCTAATTTTTTTCGATATTTTTATATTTTACAAATGCGAATTTTTTTATTACGTTGTGGAAATGAGGAGAGGTACTCATGTTTTGCTTGAAATGTTTGGTTGTGATCCAATTTTGTTAGAGGACATTAGAAAGATTAAAAAAATCTATAAGGAGGCAATAAAAGAATCTGGGCTTGTTGAAGTTGAGAACTCTTTCAAGCTTCATAAGTTTAATCCAATCGGGTTAACTTTTATTTCCCTTCTTAAAACTTCCCATGTTTCTTTTCATACTTGGCCAGAATTTAATTATGCTTGCTTGGATATTTTTGCATGTGATGAGGCAAAGAAAGTTTATAAAGCTGAGAAAGTATTTTTGAAGCATCTTAAGCCAAAAAGAGTAAAAAGGCTTGTATTGAAAAGAGGATTTATTACGTTGGAAAACTCAAAGTGATAGTTATGAATAAGAAAAAATTTGAAAAGTTTATAGAAATATTTTCAAAATACTTAAGAAAAGAGGAAAACAAAAAAGAGACAAAAGATGAGCTAGAAAAAACAGTTGCAGAAATGATCGGAATAAGCGAAGGTTCCATATTTACACAACGTATTCTTGGAGGAGCGTTTAATTTAAGCTTAATCTTTCATGCAAGAGGAATTGCAGAAGCTTCTAAGGAAAAAAGAAAAGAAGATTAAATTCACCCAAGGTGAAAACAAAAATTTTTAAACCTTCTTTTTCACAATTTTTTTATGCCAAACATACTAAAATTATTCGATTGGGTTGCAACATTCCAATACAAGAAGATAAGGGAAAATTCAAAGTTTGCATAGATTAAAGCTTTCTCCTGTTTTTGCATTTATAATATTTGATTTTAGTTCTAAGATATATTTGCTTTTATATTTTGGGTTATAAAAAACTAAAGAAGGATTAGCATTTAAGATTTCTTTTATTTTTCCTTTTTTGTCTAGCCAAAAAACATCAACGCTGAAATTCATGTTTTTCATTGTTATTGAATGCTTAGCTTCTTTTTTGAAAATAAATAGCATTCCATCTTCGTTTAGCTCTTTTCTATACATAAGTCCAATAGCTCTTTTTAGGAAGGAATCAGCTACTAAAACTCTTAAGGTTTTATTCTTGAACTTTATCTTTTTCGTTTTATACTTATCTTTTAAGAATAAATAAATCAAGCGGAGCAAGCACATCTTCAAACCTTTGGTAAATACATAAAACCCTCTTCTTTTCTTCCAATTTTTATATATTGCTCTTTTGAATAAAGCTTAGCCATATAAGCGCAAGCAATAGAATCTAGCTCATCTCTTGTTATGTTATTCTTAAATTTTATCCCGAGCTTCTTAAAAGCCATTTTAATTTCTTTTTCATTTCTTTTTATCTTTAGCAAATCATATATTGCTCCGGGGTAAGTTTCTAGAACAATTTTCCCAAGTTTTTCAAGTTCTTTTCTTAGAAAAATCCCTCTTTTTGTTAGCATTCTCATTGGCCCTAGAGTTATTGGAAAGAATTTTATATGCATTGTTAGTAATTGCTTATCGCATTCCCTTAAATGAACATTGCTTTTTTGTTCTAAGCTTTTTCTTCCTAAAGGTAGAAAAAGAGGTGCATCTATTGCAACAATTTTTGCATTGCTTTCTTTTACTTTTTCTAGTATTTCCTCATTTTTGTGAAGAACAAAAGTTGTTGCATTACTATTTTTTAGTATGCAAAACCCAGTGTTTCTTTTTTCACTTCCTGCAAGGTCTATTCCGATGAATTCCACTAATAATTTTTATTTTTAATGCTTAATTAAGCTAATGAAGGTTCTTCCAATTGCTTTCGATTCTTTTGGAGTAAGAAGTATGGCAACTTTGGTTATTGTAAAGAATCTTAAGATATTTATCGATCCCGGTGTTGCTCTCGGACCAATTAGATATGGTCTTCCACCCACAAGAGAAGAAGAACTTGCTTTGGCACTAAGCAAGGAAATCATTCAAAAAGAAGCAGATAGCTCAGAGATTATTGTTGTTACACATTACCATTATGATCACCACCCATTTCCTGGAGATTCTCTCTATAAATGTTTTAAAGGAAAGAAAGTTTTTGCAAAAAACATCTATGAAGGTATTCATCATTCTGGTGAGGAAAGAGGAAAAATTTTTGAAAAAAGCATTAAAGATTCTTCTGAGCTAATTTGGGCTGATGGGAAAAGTTTTGAGATCGAGAATGTTTACATTGAGTTTTCTAATGCAGTTTGGCATGGTGAAGTAAATAGCAATGTTGGAAAAGTGATTATGGTTTATTTGCAAGAAGGAAAAGACTCTTTTGTTTTTGGAAGCGATGCACAAAGTCTTGCAGACCCAAAAGCTTTGGAATGGTTTGTCCAAAAAGATCCCAAGTTTGCGATAATAGACGGTTATCCAACTATTTTTCTTGGTTGGAGGTTTAAGTATGAAGGTTTTGAGAAAGCAAAACAAAATTTGATTGAAGCAATAACAAAAACCAGCACAAGTGAGATAATTCTAGAGCACCATATTGTTAGGGACATAGCTTATAAAGAAAAAATTTCAGATCTGCTTAAAATAGCTGAAGAAAATAAAAAGAAAATTTTAACCGCAGCAGAGTTCTATTCTCTCCAAAATTTCTTTTTAGAAGCTTGGAGGAAAGAGATAACCGAAGGAAAAAGAAAAGTAGACGTTGAAGCTTATTATAAAAAGCTAAAAGAAAAAATAGAAGAGCTAAAAAGCTAGAAAGGTAAAAGCTTTTTCTTTTCAAACTCTATTATTATCTTGCTCGAGTTTTTTGTTTTTAGCAATGTTGATTTTGTTTTAAAGCTCGAGCCAAATGTTTTTTTAAGAGCTCCAAGAAGAAAGTTTTCAACTAAGAAAGCTTCGTTTGCTAATCCAATGCTTAACTTTGGAGAAACTTTTACTATTAATTTTTCTTTCCTTCCTTCAAAAGAAACTTTGAAACCCATTAGCTTTAGTTGAGCTTCAAGAACGTTAAGGTCCTTAGAAGAATTTTCTTTTCCAAGTTTTTGCATTATCTTTGCAACACTTTTTCTTCTTTGTTTAAGGAAAGGAAGGATTTGCAATGCAAAGAGTTTTTCTTTTACAAAATTTCCACTTATGTATTCTTTTCTTAGTATTTCAAAAAAATCTTTTAAAACTTGTTTTTCGTTTATTGTAAAATCAAAACCTTCTTCTGGTGAAATCTTTATTACTCCTTCTCTAACTTCTTTAAAGCCAACTGGTTTTGTAAAGTAATTTGAGAAGTAGCCAGAAAGCAAGCTTGCAAGCAATGGATTTTTTTCTTCTGTAAATATTATCGCCTCTTCTCCCGTTATTGCTGAGATTTTTATTTTTCCAATCAGTGCTTTTTCGCTAAATTTTTCTAGTTGAGAGCTATCACCATTTGTTAATGAGAAAAGCTCTTTTCCTAGAATTCTTGCATTTGATACTGCAAAAGCTTTATCGTCTTTTGATGAGTTAGCAACCAAGAGGGGAAGGAGAAGCATACCCTTGTTTATTACTTTTTCATCATTTGTTAATGACTCTAAAATAAACTCTTCATAATCTCTGGTCGCCATGATATTATTTTAAAATAAGTTATTAAATATTTTGCTTTTGAAAGTGTCGTTAAAATATAAAATAATAAAGCTACTAAACAACACTCTCTTAAATCGAAAACAGGTATAAAAAATTGAAAAAAGAAAAAGAAATATGATCTTGAATTTTGTTACGGGTAATGAAGGAAAATTTAAAGAAGTGAAGCAAATTCTTTCAAAGTTTCAGATAAATGTTAAACAAGCAAAGGTCGAGCTTATTGAGCCACAGATAGAAGATATAAAAGAGGTTTCTAAGTCAAAAGCGATTCAAGCATTTGAAAAGCTTAGAGAGCCCGTGTTTGTTGAGGATGCGGGGCTTTTTATAGATTCATTGAATGGGTTTCCTGGTGCATTTTCAGCTTTTGTTTATAAAAAGATTGGTTGCGAGGGAATATTGCAGTTGATGAAAAATAAAAGCAATAGAGATGCTTTCTTTGCTTCGAGCATTGCTTTTATGTCTTTTTCCTTGAGAGAGCCAGTTGTTTTTTATGCCGAAGTAAAAGGGAAGATCGCTAATGAAAAAAGAGGAAGCTCAGGTTTTGGGTTTGACCCAATTTTTATCCCAAATGGTTATGATAAAACATTTGCAGAACTTGGAGAAGAAAAAAATGAAATTTCTCATAGAAGAAAGGCTTTAGACCTTTTTATTGAATTCTTATTAAAAAATAGATAAAGCAAAAAGATTTTTCATAAAAATAAAAATTACAAACCTACCCAAGTTACCTACTAAAAGGGAAGATACCTTAATACCTTTCCATTTCCACCTTTATTTTTTGTTTTACCCTCTTTTTAAGCAATGATTAATTTATTAAATAGCAAAAGCTTTAGAAAAAGTTAAATACTTATTTTGAGAAAAACGTAAATATGTCATGGCTTCATCTTATGAAAAAGAAAGGAAAAGAGTG
>JGI20130J15133_1002045_pt1 | contig 15577 bp, 19 predicted proteins | sample WasSprMetagenome_FD_15133 | JGI IMG/M metagenome (IMG submission 15133) | reverse complement strand
CAGCTTCCGCCAGAAACTCGCACTGGTCAAATTCATCAAGTAGTAAATATCGAAGGCGCTGTTACTTTCACTTTCCCTCCACCAAAAACAAAAAAATAAGGGGCGGTTTTCCGCCCCTTTTTCTTTAAGAAAGATCTGAACAGTCTCCGTTTCGAGAAACGAGCCACCAAAGAGCGTGCAAAGCTTTTTTCCTTAGGTCAGAATTTGGTACCCGACAAAGTGCTTCAAAAATCGTCCTTTCAGGGCAAAAAGAGGGAAGTAGCGCGATCAACCTTTCTCTTATTTTTTGCTCTATTTCGTTTGCTGGTTCTTCTACCACCACCTTTAAAAACACACACTCCATAATCTCACCTCCTAGGTATGATATTATCATACCAAAGGAGGGTGTCAAGTCCATTCTTTTAGAGCTAAAAGGTAATTTTGAGGAAAACCAACATCAAACCACTTTTCTCCAAAAACATACCCTGCCAATTTTTGTTCTGAGATTAATCTCGGAAAAACGTCTCTTTCCAAACTTTTGTCTTGAGGAAAAATATAATTGAAAATTTCGTTTTCAAAAATAAAAATTCCAGCATTGACTAGATAAGACCTTGCCTTTTTCTCTTCTGGCTTTTCTAAAAACTCAACAATTTTTGAACCTTTCATTTTAACAATTCCGTATTCTAAAGAAGGTTTTGTAATCGAAGACAAAGCTAATGTTCCAATTGCTTTTTGTGCTAAATGAAAGTTGGCAAAATCTTCGAGATCAATTTCAGCTAATTCATCGACATACCAAAGAAAAAATGGCTCCTTTTTTAGGAAATTTTTTGCTGAATTTAAGGCCTGGGCTGTGCCTGTTTCTTTTTTGTCTAAAATGTATTGAATTTTTACCCCAAAATCTTTACCAGATCCAAAATATTTTTTGATTTTTTCGCCCAGGGTTCCAATTACTATAAAAATATTTTTGACGCTGTAATTTTTTAAATGATCGATAATAATCTCTAAAATCGGTTTTNTCCCAATTGGAATTAAAGCTTTTGGTAAATAAGAAGTCAAAGGTCGCCACCTTACTCCCTTTCCAGCTGCNAAAATTAAAGCTTGAGAAATTTTTGGTTTCAAACTTTGAGAAATTAAAAATTCAATGGCATGGGATCTGTTACGAATNTGTTTTCCATCAATAATTTGATCNATCCTTTTTAATAAATTTTCTTCTAAGGTAATTGCGATTTTCTTTTTAGCCATTTTTCATTTTTTGCTTAAATTCTTCGACCAATTTTACTGGCACTGGATCTATGTTTTGAAGTTTTGCTAAATAAAAAGATGAAAAATAAGAAAGTAAAATTGAGGAAAATACTTTTTCAAAAATGTTTTTGCCTTTTAAATTTAAAATTTTACTTTCAATTCCTCTTTCTTTGAAGATCTCAGCTAAAATTTTCATTCTTTTTTTATTCCTTGGATTGTCGCTTTTTTCTTTCAAAATTATTGCTCTAAAAATTTTTCGATAATTTTTGTTCGCTTCCCCAATTCCTGTCATTTCGTTGTGATTTAACTCTGGAAAATAATTAAAAAATGCTGGAATCTTTGAATTTTCATTGAAATTAATCTTCCAAATTCTAGCTAATTCTCTATAGCTTGAGGAAGAATAAATCAAAGGAATTTTATAAAGCAAAAATTGAGCAATTTCTTGACCTTCTTTTTCAAATTTTTCAGGTTTTAATTTTTCTTTTAAAGCTAAAATTTCTTTTTTAAAATTTGGCACAATTTTGAGTTTAATTAGAGCAGAAAATAAAGCCGAAAATAAATAACCCAAAGCCATTCTTGGTGGCAAACCAGATGGAATTTCAATGAATTGAGTTTTAAATTTTTTGGAAAGTTCTTTTAGTTTTCCGCCAGAAGAAATTGAAATTACTTTTAATTTTTTTGAGATCGCCTTCTTGAAAGCTGAAATTGTCTCTTCTGTGTTTCCTGAATAAGAAATGGCAAAGAGGAGAGAGTTTTTATTTGCAAAGTTTGGTAAATTGTAATCTCTGTGAACAAAAAAATTGTGAAACTTGAAGTTTAAATTCCTAGCAAAAAGTTGCAAAAGACTTCCTGGTAAGGCAGATCCTCCCATTCCACAAATTATTACATTCTCAAATTTCCTTTTTAAAAATTCTATTTTTTGACCAGCTTCAAACCCTACTTCAAATTGTTTTGGAAAATCCAAAATAATTTCTCTCATTATTTTATTATTACCTCTTTTTAAAAAAAATTAAAGGGCAGCTTGGCTGCCCTCAAGAATCAAAGGTTCAATTTTAATAACTCACTCAGATCTTCTTTCAACACTCCATCTACTCTATCAACGCTTACTACTATTATTCTTTTATTTCTATCAAAATGAAGTTTATATAAAACTCCTGTCTCACAATTAAAAGCAATATAACCTCCTTGAAGTCCGCGAAGTGACAAATGTATTAAAATTTCTTTAGGCAAATTTTTCATTTCTACCCATTTTGTCTCAGGGGAATTAAGTTCTTTTATTATTGCCTTTTTGATTTCCCTTATTGGTTGAGAAGACTCAATCCTTTCTTTGTATCTTTGAATTGCATGGCGGGTGATTACAATCCTTTTCATTTCCTCCTCCTTTCTAAGGAACTGGTGGAGTGGAGGACGGAAAGAAAAGGGAAGTTTAAATATGATTATTTCCGGAGCTCATGCATCAATTTGCGTACAGCGGAATTAGGACCATCGTAAGCGTAGAACTTTTCCCCTACCTGAGCGACAAGACCTGAATTAGAAAGTGCAATGGTAAGGGCTTCATCTTTTGTCACCTCTTTTATCCCAAAGTCAAGTTGGATAACTCTTTCAACAGCTTTTTCTTTTTGTCCAAGCTGCGCTAGTCTTATGGCGTAAGAAAGCCAGATCCATTTTTGATCTTCTGGAGGAAGTTTGGAGATGTAATTAGAAAGTGTAGCTTCATGCTCAGAGGTGGTGGTTAGCTCTGCTAAAAGCTCTCCAACCCAGCGATGAGTAAGTCCTTCCTCTTTGTTCTTTTCCTTTTTCTCCATGCTCTCACCTCCTTTCTTTTTTAGTCTCGCCCTCCACTCCACCTGCAATTAGAATACACAATTTTTTAATTTTTGTCAATATCTTATTTGGGCTTGAAAAAATATAAATTTTAATTTAAATTTAATTTGTTAAAGCTTTTTTAAGAAGAGGAAATACAAAGAAAAGTTGATGAAATAGCACAAAAAATATACCAAAGCTACAAAGAAAATATCATAGAGAAGGAGGAGGAACTAGTAATGGTCGTAATTTTGCATGGAGCAATGTTTTTTGCAACAGATCTTTATCAAAGATTAGAAAATACAGAAGAATCATTTTTTGGAAAACTATCCTTACACACTCTGGTAATTTCAACTTACAAAAATACTACAGAACCAGAACAAGTAAGAATTTTGAAAGATCTGAGTAAATCGCCCAGGGGAAAACATGTTTTGATTGTTGAAGATATAGTCGATACTGGTGAAACTCTATATTGGATTTTGAAACACCTTAAGGCTAAAAAACCAAAATCAATAAAAGTAGCAGTTTAATTGACAAAAAGCCAAGGCGAAGGAAGAAAGTAAAAATTGATTTTGTGGGTTTTGAGCTGGAAGAACCTTTGTGGCTAATAGGATATGGGTTAGATTTTAAAGGAGTAGGAAGAGGTCTAAAATTTATTGGCTATTTAAAGTAAGTGGGGCGAAAATCGCCCCTTTTTTATTAATTTGATATATTTAAAGAATGAAAGAAAATTTTGCTATAGCAATAGATCTTGGGGCAACAAAAATTCAAAGTGCTTTAATTTCTGAAAAGGGAAAAATTGTAGAAAAAATAAAAGAGGAAACAAAAAAAGAAGGAAAAAACGGAGGGGTAATCACTGAGCAAATAATCTCTCAAGTAAAAAGATTGCTTAAAAAAGAAGAAGTTTTAGGAATTGGAATTGGGTCAATTGGACCAATTGATTATAAAAGAGGGGAAATCAAAAATACAGCAAATTTGCCTTTCAAAAAAATTCCTCTTTTTTATCCTTTGAGAAAGACTTTCGGGCTTTCTGTTTTTTTGCTTAACGATTGCAATGCTGCAGTTTTGGGAGAAAAATATTTTGGAGCTGGAAAGAAAATTGAAAACTTAGTTTATGTAACAATTTCAAGTGGAATTGGGGGCGGGGCAATTGTTAATGGAAAATTGCTTTTGGGAAAAGGAGGAAATGCTGCTGAAATAGGTCATATGATCGTTGAAACAAAATACAATTTGCCTTGCTCTTGTAAAAAAGGAAGGGGGCACTGGGAAGCTTATTGCTCTGGAAATAATTTGCCAAAATTTTTTAAGTTTTGGTTAAAAGAAAGAAAAATAAAAATTGATCGTTATCCAAAAAAAGCAAAAGAAATTTTTGAAATGGCAAAAAAAGGAAATAAAATCGCAAAAGATTTTTTGTTGAAAGAGGTCGGAAAAATTAATGCCAAAGGAATTTCAAATTTGATTGTAGCTTATGATCCAGAATTAATTACTCTTGGTGGGGCTGTTGTTTTAAATAATCCTGAATTTATTTTGCCACCAATTCAAAAATATATTGATCATTTTTTGCCTTATTTGCCAAAAATAAAAATCACTCCTTTAAAAGAAGATATTGTTTTGTTTGGAGCTGCTGCCTTTGTTTTTCTAAAGAAAAAAGGTGCCAAATGGCACCCTAAATTTTAGAGAAAATTGTACTCAAAAAAATTCCGAAGGAAGAAAATTAAAAAAGTTGCGCTAGCTACTATATAACCTGCAACAAAGAGATGATGATGCAACAAAACCAAAACAGCAGAAATTCCAATTAAAGTGATTATTGAAAAAACAAAGAAAATCAAAAATTTTAGCATTCTTGAGACCGAGAAAATCTCATAAATTCTCCTAGCCATCCTTTCAATTTCTTCCTCTTTCATTTTTCACCTCCTTTGAATTTTCAATTTTAAATAATATTTTCCCAAAAAGCAATATTTAATGCCTCACTATTCTTGTTACTTTTTCTACAACTTTTGGTTGAAAATTCTGACTTTGATATTTTTGATAACAATCATTGCAGACTAAAATGGCTTTTATTATTTCCCAACCTTCGCTTTTTGGATTCCCTTCAATTCCATGATGAATGTAAGTTACCTCGCGAATTTCAGTAACTAAAATATGTGGTTTTTTCCCTTGAGCTTGGGGTTTTTTACATTCTTGACAAATAAAACCCATTTCTCACCTCCTTCATTAAAGAATGACAAAAATTTAAAAATTTTGCAATCGAAATTGTGAGTATTATTTAAATTCTTTCAAATTTGGCTAAAAAGTGAGATAAGAGACCTGGAGCATAAACTCTTTTTAATCCTTTAATCTTCTCTCTTTTTTTATAAATTTGAATTAAAACCTGGGATACATAATCTAAGTGAGAATTTGTATAAACTCTCCTTGGAATCGCAAGTCTTAAAAGATCAAGTTTTGGTAAAATTAGTTTTCCTGTCTTTTTATCAATTTCTCCAAAGCAAGAAGTCCCAATTTCAACTCCTCTTATTCCACCTTCAATATAAAGTTCAACTGCCAAAGTTTGAGAAGGGAAATTTTCTTGAGGAATATGAGGAAAAAATCTTTTGCCATCAATAAAAACTGCATGACCTCCTGGAGGATTTAATGTCGGGATTTTAGCTTGAAATAATTTTTCCCAAAGATATCTCACCTGAGAAACTCTATATTCTAAATATTCCTCCTTTGTTGATTCTTTCAAGCCTTGAGCAATTGCAGCTAACTCCCGACAGGCTAATCCTCCATAAGTTGGAAATCCTTCAATAACAACAAGCATTTCTCTCATTTTTTCAAAAAGTTCTTTATCATTTGTGGCTACAAAACCTCCGATATTAACTAAAGCATCCTTTTTTGCAGAAAAAGTACAACCATCAGCTAATGAAAAAATTTCTCTTGTAATCTCAAGAATACTCTTTTTTTCATTTCCCTTTTCTCTTTCTTTAATAAAGTAAGCATTTTCAGCAAAACGACAAGCATCAATGAAAAATGGAATCTTATATTTTTTGGCAATTTTGCTTGTTTCTCTAATATTTTCCAAAGAAACGGGTTGACCCCCAACGCTATTATTTGTAATTGTCATCATAATCATTGCAATTTTTTTTCTTTTCTTTTTGATAATGTTTTCTAATCTTTCAACATCCATATTTCCTTTAAAGGGTAAATCTCTTTCGGTATCGTAGGCTTCTTTGACTACACAATCTATTGGTATTCCACCTGCAAGCTTCACATTTGCTTTTGTTGTATCAAAGTGAGAATTATTTATAACAATTTGCCCTTTATTTAAAATATTTGAAAAAAGAAGATGTTCTGCTGCTCTCCCCTGATGAGTGGGCAAAAAATATTTAAAACCAAAAATCGCTTTTATAGTTTCTTCTAAAAAATAATAGCTATCGCTTCCAGCATAAGCTTGCCTTGTAGTTAACATTTTTGCCCACTGAACATCACTCATTGCACTTGTTCCACTATCTGTTAAAAGATCAATAAAAACATCTTCTGCTTTAAGATTAAAAAGATTATATCCTGCCTCCNTNATTTTCTTTTCNCTTTCTCTTTTTGGTAAAAGCCTAATTTCTTCTACCATTTTTATTCTGAAAGGTTCTGGGATCATGTTTTTAAACTACTATATTAATTAATTTTCCTGGCACAAAGATGACTTTTTTAATTTCTTTTCCTTGAGTCCATTTTTTGATTTTTTCAAGAGAAAGGGCTATTTCTTGTGCTTTTTCTTTTGAAATTGAAGCTTCAACCTCTATTTTATCTCTAACTTTTCCATTCACCTGAATTATCAAAGTTACCATCTCTTCTTTCACTAATTTTTCGTCCCATTTTGGCCATTTTTCTTTAAAAATTGAATTGTTGTGCCCTAATTTTTCCCACAATTCTTCTGCCAAATGGGGTGCCATTGGAGCTAAAAGTTTTATTAAATTTTCAAAAAAATTTTTATCGATTTGTTTTTCCTTCTCTATCGTATTCACTAAAACCATTAAAGAAGAAATTGCAGTATTAAATCTGAAACTCTCAATATCCTCTGTCACCTTTTTAATCGTTTTGTGCAAAAGTTTTAAGTTTTGAGTTTCAGTTTTGACTTTTGACTTTTGAGTTTTGAGTTTTTCTTGAAGTTTCCACACTCTTTGTAAAAATCTATAACACCCTACAACTCCTTTATCTTGCCATTCTGTCGCCTGATCAGCAGGTCCCATAAATAATTCGTAAAGTCGCAAAGTATCTGCTCCATATTTGTCAAAAATATATTCTGGAGAAACAACATTTCCTTTAGATTTTGACATTTTTGCTCCTTTGTAATAGATCGTTCCTTGATTAAAAAGTTTCAAAAAAGGTTCATCAAAATTTATATAACCTAAATCATAAAAAACTTTAGTCAAAAATCTTGCATATAAAAGATGCATCACAGCGTGTTCTGCCCCGCCAATATAAAGATCAACTGGCAACCACTTTTCAATTTTCTTTTTTGAAGCAAACTCTTTTTCATTTTTTGGATCTGTATACCTGAAATAATACCAAGAAGAACAAACAAAAGTGTCCATTGTATCTGTTTCCCTTTCTGCAGGCCCTTTGCATTTTGGACACCTTGTTTTGACAAACTTTTCTACTTTTGCTAAAGGTGATTTTCCTTCCCCTGTTGGTAAAAAGTCTTTAATTTTTGGCAAAATCACTGGCAAATCTTTTTCTGGAACTGGAACCTGACCACATTTTGGACAATAAATTATTGGAATTGGAGCTCCCCAATATCTTTGTCTTGAAATACACCAATCTCTTAACTTATAATAAACAGCTTTTTTCCCCAAATTTCTTTTTTCAAGATACTTTGTAATTTCTTCCCTTCCTTTTTGTGAATCTAAACCTGAAAATGGACCAGAATTGATCAAAATTCCATCTTCTTCAAGGGCTCTTTGAGGAAAGGGAGATTCTCCTGTTTTTGGTCTTATTACTTCTAAAATCTCTAAATTGTGTTTTTTTGAAAAAACAAAATCTCTTTGATCATGAGCTGGAACTCCCATTACTGCTCCGGTTGCATAATCAGCCAAAATGTAATCTCCAACAAAAATTGGAATTTTTTTCCCATTGATTGGGTTTTCAGCTAAAATTCCTTCAAGCTTTATTCCAGTTTTTTCTTTATCTTCTGCCAATCTTTCAATTTCTGTTTTCTTTTTTGCCTCTTCGATATATCTTTCAACAGAGTTAAGATTTGAAATTTGAGATTTGAGATCTTTGATAACAGGGTGCTCTGGAGCAATTACTAAATATGTGCAACCAAAAATGGTGTCTACCCTTGTTGTAAAAACCTCAATTTGCGATTTTAAATTCAAAATTGGAAATTTCACAACCGTTCCCTCTGATTTTCCAATCCAATTCCTTTGCATTATTTTTATGTTTTCTGGCCAATCAATTTTATCCAAATCTTTTAGTAATCTTTCTGCATAATCTGTAATTTTGAAAAACCATTGTTCTAATTCTCTTTTTTCTACTTCGCTTGAACACCTTTCACATTTTCCATCAATTACTTGTTCTCTGGCTAAAACTGTTTTACAAGAGGGGCAAAAATTAACTGGTGAAAGTTTTTTATAAGCTAAATTAGCTTGAAACAATTTTAAAAAAACCCATTGAGTGAATTTATAATATTCTGGCTTTGAAGTATTAATTTCTCTTTGCCAATCATAACCAAGACCAGATCTAATTAGTTGCCTTTTAATATTTTTTATTGCTCTTTGGGTTGTAATTTGAGGATGAATTCCGGTTTTGATTGCAAAATTTTCTGCAGGCAAACCAAAGGCGTCCCATCCCATCGGATGCAAAACATTATAACCTTCCATCAATCTCTTTTTGGTAATCACATCTGAAATTGTATAACCTTTTAAATGCCCAACATGAAGGCCTGCGGCCGAAGGATAGGGAAACATATCCAAAATATAAAGCTTTGGCTTTTTTGAGATATCTTTTGCTTCAAAAACCTTATTCTCTAACCAAAATTTCTGCCACTTTTTTTCGATTCTTTTGTGGTTATAGTTTTTCATTTTTGGCTTTTAAGATTTCCTCTTTTATTTCTTCTGGAGAAGGTAGGTAATCAAAAACCAATCTTACGTTTGTTCCAGCTGTCTGAATTTCTATTTTTCCAAAATTTAAAAAAGTAGCAAGGGGGTCTTCTATTTTCACAGTAATATCTTGGATTTTATCCAAAAAAGCCTCGCTCCTTTGATATTTAAAAAAGCCCTGAGATTCAATTTTAATGACTCTTTTGTTTGTTACGATAAAAACTGAAAGAAAATAAAAAAGTAAATTAGAAGAAAACAAAATCCACAAAAAAGCCCAATAAATAGTAGAGAGAAACAAAAAACTCAAAAACCAGTGCCAGAAAAAGAAGGGAAGAAAAAATAGAAAAAGGAAGAAAAACAGGGAAAGAAAAACAAAAACTGGGTGTCTTCTTTGAATAAAAATTACCCTTTCTTGCGGAAGTTGGTTCTCAAAACTATTTTTGGAGAAAGTAAAAATTTTGAATTGGGAAAACATGTTCAAAAAAACTTTTTATTTTTTGCCAGTCGGTAAAGGAATAACCAAAAATTAAAAGAAGAAAAAATAAAAAAGAGCCCAAAAGAAAGAAAAAAGCAACTCTTTTTGGTTCTACTCCAATCCCAAATCTAACAAAGTGATAAAAAATCAAAAAGACAAACCAAAGATAAATTAGCAAAATAAAACCTAAAAAAATCATCCTAATTTAAATTTTACTCAAAAAAATAAAGAAAAAAAGGGGCCTTTGGCCCCTTTAATAAACTGGGGTTAACAAAAAAGAGTACTTTTCGTTTTCGCCGCGAACAATTCCAAAATAAAGTTCCCTCAAACTTTTTGTAATTTTTCCGATTTTCCCGTCTCCAATTTTTATTCCGTTAACCTCTACAATCGCAGAAACATTACAAGCTGTACCAGTAACAAAAATTTCCTCTGCTACATAAAGTTCTGTTCTGTCAATCTCTCTTTCTTGAACTTCAATGCTAAGTTCATTTTGCAATAGAGAAATAACAATTTCCCTTGTGATACCTTCCAGAATATTGGCTGTAACTGGAGGAGTGATAGCAATTCCGTTTCTAATTATAAAAATATTAGCAGCCGATGCCTCAGCCACATGTCCATCTTCATTCAAAACAATTGCCTCATCGAATCCACCCAACAAAGCTTCGCTTTTAGCTAGAGCAGAGTTCACATAAGCTCCGCAGCACTTTGCCCGAGCTGGTATTGCGTTATCTGAAACTCTCCGCCAAGAAGAAACTATTGCCCTTACTTTCTCTTCGTCTGGATAATAACTCCCAAAAGGCACAGCAAAAATAGTGAGTCCACTTTCCAAATCTATCAATTTTACTCCGATTTTTTCTGAACTCAAAAAAGCTAAAGGACGAATGTAAACATCTTGTTTGAATTCATTTTTTCGCAAAAGTTCCAAGACTATTTCAATTAATTCCTCAAGAGAATAAGGAAGGTTAATATGCAAAATTTTGCAAGAATTTTCAAATCTCTGAAGATGTTCTTTTAAAGCAAGAACAAAAAGTTGTTCTTTTTTCTCATTCCAAAAAGCTCTTATTCCCTCAAAAACACCTGTTCCNTANTTGAAAGCATGGGTTTTGACAGAAACTTTCGCCTCCTCTTCCGGTACAAACTTTCCATTAAAGAAAATTATCCCCGGCATTTTATCTCACCTCCTTTCTAAGGTACTATTTAACTATACAATAAAAATTGAAAAAAATCAAAAGGCCTCCAAATGGAGGCCCAATTTCTCATTGATTTAAGTGATTAATGATTGATAAAAGATCGAAGGTTAATATTACAACTTGTGCCTCAGTAAGTGTTTGAGTAATTACTCCAAAATGGACAGCAATTCGATCTCCTTCTTTTATTGGACAAAAGTACCTTGGATACTCAAAAACATTTTCTCTCAAAAAGAAGCGATCATTTTCTTTTTTGAGCAATATCGTTTTAACTTTAACCACTTTTTCAAAAACTTCTACTACCTCTCCTGGTCTCACAAAACAAGCATTGAGGATATCTTCAGGAAAAAGAGGTTGTGACAAAATAAAAACAATATGATTGTGAACAGGTCTTACCCAAGAAGGCAAATTTTCAATTGCCTCTCTTGGTAGGTTCATTCTTTCTAAAATTTCTCTTGCAATTTCATGAGAAAGACAAGGGGTTCCAATAAAATACGAAGTGATAACATCTAAAGAAAAAACTTCTTGCTCTAACTCTTTAGCAATAGTTGAAAGAGCTGGATAAATAGTTGGTAATTTTTGTGTAATTTCTTTTATTAAAGCTTTTGGCGTTGGTTTCCTTTCCAAAAATGTTCCAAGAAACCTTCTCTCTTTTTCTGAAACATCCGGACATCCCACCAGATATCTCGCTAACAATTCAATACTCATTTCCACCTCCTTTAAAAGATAGAATATTATTGTTTAAAATTCAAAAAAAATCAAGCCTTAATTTTTATTTCTCTTGCCTTCTTTAAGATAATTTCTTCATTTTCTATTTTTCCTTCTCTCATTAAAATTTTTCCATCACAAATAACATCTGAGACACAATCTGGATTTGCAGAAAAAACTAAATTTGAGATTAAATTTTCTTTTGGAAAAAGAGGGGTTTTGTTTAAATCAACCAAAATCAAATCAGCCAATTTTCCAATTTTAATTTCTCCAGAATTAATTTTTAAGGCTTTTGCTCCATTCTTTGTTGCAATTTCTATTGCCTCTTTTGCTGGTAAAATTTTTGGATCTTTTTCTTTTATTTTTTGGAGCAAAGAGCCAATTTTCATTTCAAAAAAGAAATTTAAAGAATTGTTTGAGGCAGGTCCATCTGTTCCCAAACAAACATTAATTCCCTTTTCTTTTGCTTTTTTGTAAGGAAAAATTCCAGAAGCTAATTTCATGTTTGAGCTGGGATTATAAATCAAAGAGCATTTTCTTTTTGCCAAAATTTCAATTTCTTTATCAGAAAGCCAAATTGAGTGAGCAAAAACACAATTTTTATTTAAAAATCCAATTTTTTCTAAATATTCAACTGGTCTTAGTTTATATTTTCTCTGGCAATCTTTGACCTCTCTTTCTGTTTCTGACAAATGCATATGAATTAAAAGCTTTTCTCTTTTTGCAAAATTTTTTGCCCAAATTAAATTTTCTTTTGAAACTGTATAAATTGCGTGAGGGGCAATACTGAGTTTGATTGAGGGAAAATTTTTTAAATAAGTTTTTAATTTTGGATAAATTTTCTCAATTGTTTTTTTGTCACACCCTTTTGTAGAAAAATCAACCAAAACCAAACCTAATACTGCCCTTAATCCCATCTCCCTTGTTGCTTCAATTTGGGCTTCTGGATAAAAATACATCTCATTAAAAGTAGTGATTCCTGATCTAATCATTTCCAAAGAAGCTAATTTTGTTCCCCAATAAATGTCGTCTTCGTCTAATTTTTCCTCAATTTTCCAAATTACTTTTTCTAACCAATCTTTCAAAGAAAGCCCTTCTCCAAAACCTCTAAGCAAAATCATTGCTGAATGAGTATGACAATTAATAAAACTTGGAAAAACAGCTTTTTCTCCTTTTGCGTCAATTTTTTCTTTTGCCCTCAAATTTAAGTTCTTTTTAATCTTTGAAATTCTTCCATTCTCAACAAAAATATCGATTATTTTTCCTTCAAAAATTACATTTTTAATTAAAAGGCTCATTCTTCTATTTTACTCAAAGAATTTTTTGTTGACAAAAATTTTTATTTTATTAAAATGAAATTGCCCCTTCTTACTGCTCCTCCTTTCAGCACTTTGGGATGGGCGACTCTACATCGCCCTTTTTTTATAAAAAGGGGCGGAAAATCCGCCCCTGGATACGCTATTGTTCAGTTTGCAAAACACTTCCTTGAAAGAGCCGGCTTATTGAACCACCAGTTGCGATTTCTCTGATAGCTTCTGCGAGTAAAGGTGCAATTGAAACTTCAACAATTGGAAGTTTGTTTAAAATTTTTTCATGGGGTATGCTATCTGTTACAATAATCCTTTTTATTAAGGGGTGATTGAGGTTTTCTATTGCCTTGCCACCAAAAAGTCCATGGGTAGCAATTACTGTAATTTCTTTTGCCCCTCTCTTTTCAACATACTCTGCAATCGCTCTAATCGTTGTTCCTTCAACTATTTTGTCGTCCCAAATTATCAATCTTTTGCCTTTAACGCTCCCGTAAATTTTATGAATTTTTACTTTATGGCCTGAGGTTCTTTCTTTCTCCACTTCTACCAAAGGAATACCTAATTTATCGGCTAATTTTCTTGCAATTTTTGAGAAACCAAGATCTCCGGGAAGCAGCACTGCGCCCTTATTCAATTTTTCTTTCAAAACATAGTCAAGTAGAATTTGGTCAGCCACTAAGTGATCGACAATAACTGGAAGAGGGAAAAATCCGGGAAATTGGGGAGAATGGAATTGAACTCCAACATATCTTTTCGCACCACATTGATAAATAAATGCAGCAATCAATTCGCCAACAATTGGCATTCTTCCGCGCCATTTTTTATCTGACTGATCCCAGCCCAAATGGGGAACGATTACTGTAACCTCTTCGGCTGAAGCTTTGTAGGCAGCATTGGTTAAAAACAAAAGTTCGAGTGTAAAATAGGGTACATTTTTAGCAGGAAATGTCTGAATGATAAAAACAGTTTTTCTTCTTACGCGAGTGGGAAGCGAAAGTTCAAAATCTCCGGTTGGATAATGATAAATTTCTGGAAAGATACACTCTTTGCCTAATATAGAGGCTATCTTTTTCCCTAATTCTGGATGCGCTGTCCCTGAAATTATTGCCACCTCTTCCATCCTTTCTCTATAGATAATTTCTTCTATTTTCTTGCCTCTAAGTCCTTTCATTCCCACCTCCTTAAAGAGCTTCTTATATTAAAACAAATTTTTAATAATTTGTCAAAAAAGGCGGGCTTTTGCCCGCCTGAAAAAGAGCTTTATCTTTTAGGTCTCAATTTTTACTGGTTTTTCTCATTTTTTATCTCTTCCACATTCTCGCAGTTTCGACACCAAAGAACTAAAATTTTACCGCCTCCTTTTTTAGGAAAAGAAAGTAAAATTACGTTTTCCTCTTCTCCGCACTTTGAACACCTTATTTTCTCTTTTGCCTCAACCACTTTTTCTCACCTCCTTTTTTGATAAATTTTTTGCCACAATAACTGTAAAAATTTGATCTTCGTTCGAAATTCCCTCAATGAAAAAATGAAATTTAATAACTAAAGAGAGGGCTGAAAAATTGTCGTTTTTAATTTTTGCCCAAACTTTTTTGAATCCTCTTTTTTTGAATTCTTTTAAAGCTTCTCGCATTAACTTTGAACCCAAATGATTTCTTTGATATTTTTTCTCAACAATTAACCACCAAATATAAGCTGTGCTTTCACTTTCTTTTAACCAAGCTAAAAATCCCAAAACTTTTTCCTTTAAAACTGCTTTAATTATTCCCCCTTCCTTGTTTTTAATTTTGTTTTTTAAATAAGCTTTTGTTGCCTTCTTTTTTAAATTTGGCAAACAAGAAACAATCATTTTTCTCAGATTCAAAATTTCATTTAAATTTTCACTTTTGATTATTTTTATTTTCTTTTCTTCCATAAATTAAATTGCCCTCCAGTTTTTCTGGAGGGCTAAGGAGTTTGAGTAAACTTTATTTATTTATCTAAAACGCCATCTCCCTAGCCCTCCTCGGGCCAAAATAATAATAAACAACATGCTGAGAGCTAAGGAGATAGCGTTTTGTTTTTTTGCTGATTCCATACTTTTCATATTTAAATTTTAATCAACCAAAAAAATCATGTCAAGTAAAAAGGCGGGCTTTTGCCCGCCTAGTCTTCTGAAGGAACTTTTTTTCTTCCATGTTTAAGAGATCCACATTTTTCGCATTGCCACCGATATTTTGGATGGGGATTCCCAGGAATTTCAATAAGTTTATGCCATGTGTCTTTTCCGCATTTTGGACATCGCATTACCCTTCTCTCTCCTACAAAACCCTTCTTTCCCCTTGCCATTCTTTACCTCCTTTTAGTAAAGAGGAATAATTTTAAATTTAATCAAAATTATTAAAAAGTCAAGATTATTCAATTTTTGGAAATAAAATTTCTTTTTTCTTTATTTCAATTTGGAATAAAATTTTTTCTGATGTTTTTGGTAAAAATGGGCTCAAAAGTTCTGAAATTGAATCCAAAGCAAACAATAAATCAAGAATAAATTTTTGATTTCTTTCTTCCCAGGGTCTTTTTTCGTTAATAAATTTGTCGCAAAAAGAAATAAAATCAAAAATTACTTTTAGTGCCTCATTAAATTGAAATCTTTCTAAATTTTCTTTCCATTTTTTTTGAGTAATTTCTAAATTATTTTTTAAAATTTTGTCTTGAATTTCTTTTGGTTTTTGAATTTTAAACTTTTCTGCCAAAGAAATTATTCTTGCTACCAAATTTCCCAAACCTTTTGCCAAATCATCATTGTATCTTTTTTTTAGCTTT
>JGI20130J15133_1002039_pt1 | contig 15606 bp, 10 predicted proteins | sample WasSprMetagenome_FD_15133 | JGI IMG/M metagenome (IMG submission 15133) | reverse complement strand
TTCTTCCACCCTTAAAAGCAAAATTGCCAAAGAAAATAGAAACCGGTGTATTTTCCTGGTGGTTTGGAGTAATTCAGGATTCAGTAAAGGATAAAGATAGAAAAGAAGCGGCCTTAAAAACAGCCTCTTCATTTAAAGATGCGGGTTTAAATTTAATTGTTTATAGTGCATATAACAAAGAGATAAAAGAGGTATTAAATAAAGAAGGGATAAGGTTAAGGCCAAGTTTCTGGTGGTTCTGGTGGGATGAGGAATGGTTAAAGGGACATCTAGAGGACTATGCAATTAATTTTGAAGGGAAAAAAGCAAAATACGGTGGAATAGATACAGTATGTCCGATGGTTTTAATTGAGAACGAAAAGGCATTTGAAAACACAAAAAAATCTGTCCAGAAACTTGTAACTGAAAAAGGAAATGACCTATGGCATGATACAGAAGGGCCTTATAGTTGGGAGATATGTTTCTGTGATAGATGCATTAAAGAGTTTAAAAAAAGGTATAACATTCCAGAAAGTGAAAAATTGGGACCAAAGGAAATAAAATTAAAATACAAAAATCAATGGCTTGAATTTGCTGACTGGCAGCAGGCAGTTATATTTTCCAAGATAAATAAAGCAATTAAAGAAGTAAATCCAGATGCAAAATTTGCAAATTATGGAGGACTTTATGAACCAGAACATAGATGTAACTGGGAAATGCTTTCTGAATATAAAGCAATAGATATAGCGGGTCCTTCTATGTATGAACTTTCACCTGCAACACTTAAATACTGGGAAGAAGAATTGGGAAAATTTAAAATGAGGGTCAAAAATCTACCTTTAAATGTCTGGTTAAATAATGAAGCAAGACAGACAAATTATAAACTTTTGAGAACTCAGGCATTAAAGGCAATTACAGTTGGATGTCAGGGATATAGTATTTATTATGGACAACTTTTACTTGAAGATGGCAGGAGGTTATATGACCTTGGAATAATCAACACAATTATAAGTGATTTTGAGGATTTTTTTGTTAATGGGAAAAAGATTGAAGGAGAAATATTTATAGATAAAAACAAAGACAATTACTCAATAGATGGATGGGAACTTGGAGATGAAAAGGTTATATTCATATTCAATCATGATGACAAAAACAAAAAAGAGATTAATTTCATATTGCCATTTAAACTTAGCAAAAACGATGTTATTTATGATTATCTAAAAAAAGTGAAAATTGAAAAGAGAAATGAAATTTCAGTAATACTTGATAAACTCGGGATAGGAGTTATATATATAGGCAGCGATAATAAATTGAAAGAAAGAGAAAAATTCTGGAACAATAAACCCTTAAATTTTCTTCAATAATTAATTACTAAAAGGAAAAGAAGGTTCATCATTTTTATTGATTGGGGAAGAAAATTTTTTGATATATAATATTAAATGAGTTATTGAAAAAAGGGGAATTATGAAGAGAAGATGGAAGGCAAAGTGGATTGGAAGGAAAGAAATTTTACATAACTGGAGGAGTCCTGTTATGCCCGCTCCATTTTTTCGTAAAGTGTTTGAATATAATGGGAAAATAAATGATGCAAAAGTTTATATCTGTGGTATAGGTTATTATGAACTCTATATTAATGGAAATAAAATAGGAGATAATGTTTTAAGTCCTGTAGTAAGTTGTTATGATAAAAGAGTCAGGTATATTGTGCATGATGTTAAGAATTACATTTTAAAAGGGAAAAATGTTATTGGTGTAATTCTTGGAAATGGTTTATATAACTCTCATACTCCAGAGGTATGGCATTTTGATAAGGCAACATGGAGAGATTATCCAAAATTATTATTTGAACTTGAAATTAATGGTGAGGTAATTATTTTATCTGATAAATCATGGAAAATAAAAAATGGTCCAATAATTTTTGATGGATTAAGAAATGGGGAATATTATGATGCAAACCTTGAACTGGATGGCTGGCAGGATATTGATTTTGATGATAGTGATTGGGAGAATGTAACAATTGTTCCTCCCCCTGGTGGTATTCTTGAAGAACAATTAATGCCTTCCTGTAAAATAATGGAGACATTACAGCCGGTAAAAAATTGGGAACTTTCAGATGGCAGTATTATTTTTGATTTCGGTCAGAATTTTGCAGGTTGGGTTCGTATAGTTGTTTCAGGACAAAAAGGGAAAGAAGTTGTTATAAAATATTCTGAAAAAATTAAAGAGGATGGAGATATTACTCAGGAAAACATTTCTACACTTGTTATTGGAGGAGAATTTCAAACAGATAAATATATTTTAAAAGGAAAAGGAGAAGAAATATGGGAACCCCGTTTTACCTATCATGGATTTCAATATGTGAAAATTAAAAAAGACAATGAAACTAAAATAAAAAGAATTGAAGGAAGAGTTGTTTATACTTCTTTTGAAAAAATTGGTAAATTTCTTTCATCTAATGAAATCCTGAATAAACTCCAGCACTGTACTGAATGGTCATATAAAAGTAATTTTGTAGGAATTCCAACTGATTGCCCTCATAGAGAAAAAAATGGATGGACAGGGGATGCCCATTTTGCATGTGAAACAGGACTTTATAATTTTAACTCTTCAAAGGCATATCAAACATGGATTGATAATTTTGTTGATGTTCAAAGACCTTCAGGACAACTTCCAGGGATTGTTCCAACAAGTGGATGGGGATATAACTGGGGAAATGGACCTGCCTGGGATAGTGCATTTTTATTAATTCCCTGGTATATTTACCTTTATACAGGAGATAAAACTTCAATAGAAAAAAATTATAATGCAATGAAGAAATATGTTGATTATCTTACATATATGGCAGATGATTATATTGTTGATTTTGGTCTTGGTGATTGGGTCTGTGTTAATCCAGAAAATGCTCCACCTGTTAGTTTAATTTCAACTTCATACTACTATGTTGACTGTATCCTATTATCAAAATTTGCTGAGATTATAGGGAAAACAGGAGATAAAATTAAATACAGGAAACTTGCTGAAAAAATTAAAAATTCTTTCAACAAGGTATTTTATAAAGGGGATGGGATATATGATAATGGAGGACAAACAGCATTGGGATGTGCTTTATATCAGGGATTGGTAGAAGATACTGAAAAAGAAAAAGTAGTTAAAAAACTTGTAGAAAATATAAAATCAAATAATTTCAAAGTAGATTTTGGATTTCCTGGTTCAAAATTTGTTATAAATGCCTTATCAGAAAATGGTTATGTTGATATTGCTTATAAACTAATTACTCAAACAGAATATCCTGGCTGGGGATACTGGGTAAAGCAAGGTGCAACAACATTATGGGAAACATGGGATGGAAATGCTTCTTTAAATCATATTGCTTTTGGTGATATAAGTGCATGGATGTATAAATATCTTGGAGGAATTTTACCTGACCCTGAAAAACCAGGTTTTAAACATATTATAATAAAACCAAATCCTGTTTGTGACCTAAAATGGGTTATTTGTGAACATATATGTAGGTTTGGGAAAATTTTGTCAAAGTGGGAAAGAAAAAAAGATGAATTTTTACTGGAAGTTGAAATACCTAAAAATACTACTGCAGAGGTAATATTACCGGATTCAACTTGCCACAGTATAAAAAATGGAGTTTATAAGTTTGTTGTCAATTTTAATAAAGTTTAAAATATAAAAATGGGATTCTTTTTAGAAGAGAAAATTGATTATAAAAGGCATAATGAGGAAGTTAAAAAGTTGTGGTAGGATTATAAAGAGAAAAAGCATAAAAGAGTTCCAGTTATTATAGGTGGTAGCATAAGGAATTTTTTTGAAAATCCATATTTAAACAGAGAAGGTTATACATTTTATCAATTTTATAACAATCCTGATATACATATAAGATGTCAACTTTTATTTCAGAAATGGTGGAGGGAGAATATAATATGTGATAGGGAAATGGGAATACCAGAGGATGGTTGGCAGATAAATATAGATTTTCAGAATAATTATGAAGCAGGATGGTTTGGTTGTAATTTAATTTATCTTGGAGATTTTATTCCCCCTGATACAGAACCAATATTTAAAGAAAATAAATATAAACTATATGAAATTGAGCCACCAGACCCTTTTGGGAATTTACTTGGTAAAGCAATAGAATTTTTTGAATATATTAATGAGAAATGTAAAAACTTAGAATTTGAAGGAAAACCTGTTAAAGGACCAATAACAATACCGGGTGAAGGGACAGACGGACCATTTACAGTTGCAGGGAAATTAAGGGGCTTAACAGAGATATTTTTTGATATGGTTGATGATGAGAAATACTTTTTTGATTTAATGAATTTTGTAACAGAAAACATAATAAGAAGGATGAAGGAGATAAAGAAATGGAGATGGAAGAGGGAAGGGAAAGAAGAAATAAACTATAAAACAGAATATTTTTGCTTTGCTGATGACCTTATAGCAAATTTATCAGTAGAGAAATATAAATATTTTGTATTTCCATTTCATAAAAGAATAGTTGATGAATTTTCAAATGGAGGTTCAATTCATATACATTTATGTGGAGATGCCTCACATCTATTTAAATTTTTGAAAGAAAATTTAAATGTTTATTCATTTGATACTGGATTTCCAATTGATTTTGGAAAGGTTAGAAAGGAACTTGGAGAAGATGTTGAAATAATTGGTGGTCCTAATATTGTTCTTCTTAAAAATGGTAAAAAAGAGGAAATAGAAAATGAAGTTAAAAGAATATGTGAAAGTGGAATAATGGATGGTAAAAGATTTATAATGAGAGAGGGAAATAATCTTGCACCCCTGACACCTGTTGAAAATATAAAGACAATGTATGAATCAGCAAAAATTTATGGTAAATACACTGATTAGAAATTATAAAAGGGAAGGGCGTTCTGCAAAGGGTTTCACACCATTAAAGTCATTTTAACTGAAAAATTTTGAAAATACATCAATAAAATTTTTACCTTTTACTCTTACTTTTGTTGGTTCTATAAGTTCAAAACCCTCTCTTTTACTTCTTATAAATGCATCAGATGTTGATAAATATTCTACAATTATTTCGCATTCTCTTTCTATTTTTACCGGCTTTATTTCCTTTATTCTCTCTATTGCTTTTACTGTTTTTTCCTTTATTATTTCTCTTGATTTTTCTGGTGATAGTGATATTGCACTTGTCCTTGTTATTCCCCATTTTACTATTGCTTTTTCTATATTTGGAACATATTTTTCTGCTTCCTTTGTTGCTGCCTCATCCCCTGTTATAAGAATTACTGGAATTCCAAACCAGCCAGCAAGAAAAATTTCAATTCCTATTTCTCCTATTTTTTCTCCATTTAACCACATATTTACAATACTTTTACTTGAATATGTATGATTTAAATTTCCATTTTCAGTTCCATTCATTGAATGATGTGCAAGAAGGATTACTCCATCCCAGTTATAATCAAAAAACCAGAATAAAGGGACAGGTCTTCCATGAAAAAGTTTTACTTCTTTATGTATCTTTTCAGGGACTATTCCACCTGGACCATGCCCATCTATTACAAAAATTTCCTTTACCCCTTTTATCAAGCAACCTTCACAGCAGGCATTTACTTCTTCTGTTAATAATTCCTTTGCTCTTTCATAATATTTCCCTTCTGCATATGTTTGTTCAAAATCAACCACTCCTGCAACTCCTTCCAGGTCTGTTAATACTAAAATTTTCATAATCCCTCCTTTTTTATTATTTTTTTATACTGTAATGGGGTTATACCAAATTTTTCTTTAAACTTTTTCATAAAAAATGTCATGTCTGAAAAACCACATTTTTTAGCAATTGATGATATTTTTGTATTTTCACCCTGAAGTAATTTTTCACTTTCAAACAATCTCCTTTCAATTATATATTTTTTAAAACTCATCCCTGTTTCTCTTTTGAATAGATGGGAAAGATGGGAATTTGAAATTTTAAAAATACTGGCTACCTCATTAATTGAAATTTTTCTGAAATAATTTTCTTCTATGAAATCAATAATTTTTGCAATTTTTTCATTTTTTGCTTTCAATTTTTCCTTTTTTAAATTTTGGAGGATTATCAGAAAAAATTTTAGAAGGTTAAATTTTATTGTTTCTTCAATATATTTTCCTTTTTTTTCTATAATTTCTTCAAGTAAAATCTGGCTAATTAAAAAATCTCTATCTGAAAGAAAAACCTCATGACTGCTATTTTTTTTACAATTTAAAATTGGTAAAAACAAATTTTTGAATTTATCAAAAACGCTGCTTTTTAACATAATGGCTAATTTTTCAATCTCCTTTTTCCCTGGAATATAGTAATGAATTTCTCCTTTGTGTATTATTAAAACTTTTTTCCTTTCAAGATTGTATTTTCTATTTTTTATAAAATAAAATCCATCACCCTCTACTATAAACTGAATTTCAATTTCATATCCATGAAAATGGGGGAAAGTATGTATTAATTGTGGTTTTCCTTCAAATTTATTTATTTTAACCGGTAATGTAAATTCATATTCTATTATTTGTTTTTCAGGCATTAATTTTGTTTTGTTCATTTTAAACATAACCGATTAAAGCAATTGTTGCCTAGGAAACATAACATTTATAAATCTCTTCAAAATTTTTTGATTTGTAAAGTGTGATTCTTTTTGATATTTTTTTAATCCCTGGTATTAATGTTGCTCTATCTGCCATTTCTATATACTGCCATTCAATTTCAATTTCATATGGTGGATTTAATTTCAGTGGNGGNAAATTTTTTGGATTTTTTTTATATTCAATTATTGCTTCTTTTGATTTTTCTTTTATTTCATTTAAAACTTTTTTTGGATGATAACAAATGGCTGAATGCATCCCAAGGCCAATTTTTGATTCAACTGTTACAATATTTTTAAATAATTTTTTTGCCTCTTCTATACATGCAGTATCACCTGAAACAAAAATTGTTGAAATGTTGTAAGTTCCTGCATATAAAGAGTTTATCCCAATTTCTCCATATTCATTCCCATTTATTTTTACCTCCATTATTCTCGCATTTCCTGTATGGCATAAAACTCCTTTTTCAACCTGTGATTTTGCGTGCTGCCCAACAAAAAATAAAACATCAAATGAATTATCAAATAAAGGAATTCTTGCTCCCCTTATTAAGCCATTTATTTCTGGAGTTAAAGTTTCATCGTCTATTTCGTGTGTCTCCATTACATATATCTCTGAATTTTTGTCTGCTTCTTTTATCCCTTCAATGGATGCATTTATTTCATTAACCATTCTTTTGCACATCAATTCATATATTCCCATTGCTTTTAAATTCTGTCTGAACTGTGTTATTCCACTAACTCCTTCAAGGTCAGGAATTATATAAACTTTCATTTTCCCCTCCACTCATAATAAAATTAAAAACTTTCTTCTGAACTTCAAGATTTTTCTCTTCAATATTTTTAATTTCATTAAAATTTTTAAATATTTCATCTTCAAATTTTCTGATTTTATTCAGATATTCTTCATCTAATAACTTTTTCTCCTCAAATATCCTGTCCAATTTTAAAGAAATCTCTCCACTGATAAAATTTTCAATTATTTTATTTCCTTTTAGATGAAATGGGAAATAAGGGGTGACAAAAGGATTACCGATACAGATATATAAAATTGGTTCATTATATAAAAAAGAAATAAGGGAGGAAATTGTTCTTACAGGCATTAAACTTGTGTCTCTACATATTGAATAAGGATAATTTTTTTTATCCCTTGAAATTTCAATCAATTTTTTAACATCAAATTTCTCATTCTCTTTCAATATTTCTTCAAGTCGTTCTTTCCTTTTTTTACTGCTTTTTGTTCCTTCTGTTTCAATTTCTTCAACCCAATTTTTTGAATCATCAATTAAAAAATCATTTGTAAAACAAAATTTTCCATGAATTTTTTTATAGTTTAAATTAAAGGAATTTATTTCAATATATAATGAGTTCTCTGTATCTACAAAAAGAAAAATCATCCCTCTTTTATTCCCTGTGTATCCAATAATTTTATCCTTTTGCATCTTCTTTATAATTTCTATTGCTTCCTCTGGTCCATTGGAGAGTTCAGCAACAATTCTCATTATATCGCAATCATCAAAACCATTTTCATTTATAAAATCTTTTTTTAAAAAACTTCCTGTATTATTTATACCCAAAAATCCATTCTCTTTTATAAAAAACCCATATCCAGTATCTGAAATTGAGCCAGAAAATAAGTATGGAATTTTATTATTATTTACCTTTTTGCAAATATATTGAGGAAGTGGTTTTTCATCCCTTATTTTCATAGCACATGAAACATTTTCTTCAAAAAATTCTGAACTTAAAAATAAAGAGGAGCAGTTTAATTTAGGAACATTAAAATTGCCAAGTTTAATTTTCAGAAGATTTTCAAATTTTATTTCAGCGCCTTTGCAATAACCTTCAATTTCTTCAATCAAAAAATGAAAATTTTTTAATTTTTCTTTATAACTTTTTAACTTTTCATCCTCAATCCTTAAATTTTTCATAACTTTTTCTTCTATTTTTTTTAAGATATTTCTGTGGCAATTTCCGATTAAAAATCCTGTTTGATAATAATCACCTTTTATCTCTATCTCTTTCATACTCAACTCCAAAAATTGTTTTTATTTTATAAATTCTACCATCTTTAATGTAAACTCTTGGAACCCTTTTATTTATTGAAGGAGCAAGAAAGTTATAAAAATCAACCTCTTTAAATATATCAATCAATTTTATTTCACAATTTTTACTTTTGCCAACTATTATAACTTCATCACCAATATTTACATTTTCATTTCCAACATCAACCATTATCTGGTCCATACATACTCTTCCAACAACAGGAAAATATTTATCATTTATTATAACCTTCCATTTTTCATTTCCAAGAAAAAATGGAAATCCATCTATATAACCAAGACAAACTGTTGCTATATTTGTTTCTTTTTTTGTGATATAACTTCCTCTATAACCAATTCTATAACCTTTTGGGACTTTTTTAACATAAACAACCTTGCTTTTTAATGAGAAAACATCTTTAAGTTCAGGAGAATCAGCATTAAATATTATACTTCCAGGTCTAACCATATCAAGATAAGTTTCAGTATATCTTTTTATTGCTGCGGAATTTGCCATATGTCTTATTGGTATTTTTATATTTTCTTTTTCAAGCAACTTTAAAACATAAAAAAATTTTTCAATCTGTTTTTCTGTAAATTTATCATCTCTGCCAACAGATGATAAATGTGTATAAATTCCCTCTATATAAATATTGGGTAATTTTGAAATCTTTTTTATAAAATCAATTACTTCTTCTGGAAAAATACCAATTCTACCCATTCCAGTATCCACCTTTACATGGACTTTTGCAATTTTTTTCTTTTTTTTCGCATAATAGGATATTTTTTTACATAAATCAATTGTGGAAACAGTTTGAGTTAAATCATAATCAACAACTTTTTCAGAAATTTCAGGAACAATATGACCGAAGACAAGTATAGGTTTTTTAATTCCATTTTTTCTTAAATATATTCCTTCATCAGGTATTGCAACTCCAAGATAATCAACTTCTGCTTCAATTCCTGCTTGAGCAACTTCAAGTATTCCATATCCATACCCATCTGCCTTTGTTCCTCCAAAGCATATTTTTACATTTTCTCCAACTTTCTTTTTAACCCATTTTAAATTATAAATGATTGAATCAAGATTTATTTCACAATATGTAAGGAAATTAAGTTCCATTTTTTAAAAGTTTAAATGAAGCGTCTATNAATTTTTTNTCCATATCATAGGAAAATATGGATGGATAGAGATAATACATAAAAGAGGTTGCTTCATATCCTCCTTCTTTAAGTCCATTTTCAGTTGGTATATAACCAATTAAACCATTACTATAACCACATACAATTAAATTTTTATTTTTTTCTTTTAATTTCAGTCCAATTTCAACCATAACTTCCCCTGGTAATCCCAGAATAAAAATATCACCAATTTTTATAAGATGTAAATCTCCTTTTACATAATCCTTAAATTTTTCCTTTTTTCTTAATTTTTCTTTCATAAATTCAATCCATTTTTCAGAAAGATTTATCTTAAGTTTTTCTCTGTAAAATTTACATACTTCATAAAGTTTTCTCTCATTTTCAGGAATTAAACTTTTTTCAAGAGGGAATTTAAAATTTTTTAAAAGTGAAATTATATCTGAACTTTCAATAATCTCTGCCTTTTCACATATCTCAATAACCTTACTGAATAAAATTTTACCCATTCTTTCTATATCATTAAAACTCCCACCTTTAAATTTCCCATTTTCTATAATTGCAGGTCTTACATTTCCACAGCAACCATTTGAAAACATCCCTGTGCTTCCTTTATAATAATTTTCTATTTCTCTTTCTGCAACTCCTGGATAATCTGCTGAAATCTCATATATATCTGTTGAAAGAGTTGTTGGATGGCATGTATAATTGAAAAATATAACTTTTGGACTACCATCTTTCCTTTCAAATTTTATAACACTAACTTCATCATCAATAGGTCCATTAAAATCTGGCATCATCTTTATACCATCTTCTGTCTTTTTTCTTCTATTAACAATTCCTATATTAACTCTTCCTTTTCCAAATTTTATTATTCCATCTTCCTTATCATTTAAACATTGTATTATTCCACCAACAATTTTTTTCTTTAAAAGGGAAATATAATCAGGTAATGGTTTTTCAGAATAATAATAAGTATCTTCCATAATAGGTCCTGTATGGGTATGGGAAGCAGTTATTAAAATTTTTGAAGGATTTATTTTAAGTTTTTTATAAATTTCATTTTTAACTGATTTAATAAATTCAGGAGAAAAACCAATTAAGTCAGAAGTGATTATAAAAACAGTTTCTTTCTCATTTGAAATTGAGACACATTTTAAATATAATGGGTCATGAATTTTTATAGATGGTTTATTCCTTGCAGTATGTCCAGCAAGTAAATATCCAACAGGTGGTGTTATATCTGTTTTAAAAGAGCCAATTTTAAAATATTTCATTTTTTATATTTATAAGTATACCAGCCACCTTCCTTTTTAATCTCTTCTTCTACCTTCTTTAAATCAACTAAATCCTGAAAATTAAGGTCATCTGTGTATATGTGAACCTCATATGGTAAAAACTTATCAGAAAACTTCCCATTTTTAACTTCAACAATCCTATTTTCCGATATGACTTTAAATTTCTTAATATTTTCAGGAACATTTATTTCAACATTCAATTCTTCTGGTTCAACATTCACACATATTATATATCTTTTCCCTTTATATTCTTTCACTGCATAATGAATTTTTTTCTCTTCAATTTTGACTTCTTCTTTTATATCTTTTCCAAGTAATATAACATCACTCAATGATTTCTTCTCTTTTATAAGATATGGCATTCCTATTCTTAAATCAGGGAAATTAACTGCTCCCCAGTGATTTGGGTCTTTTTTTCCATATACATAATAATTAAATCCTTTTGCTCCATAGACTATCGCAAGATAGTTCATACATCTTTCTTCTACAAATGTTGGAACTCTATTATTCCTTGTTGAATATGGTGGATTACTTGCATATACCCTACCATAATCAAATACCTGAGGAGTTATACCAACAAACTTTTTATTCTTTCCTGCTTTTTTAATCTCTTCCATAAATGAAATTATATAAGTCATAGGCCTTGTTAAACTTCCATCGACAAGTGGACAGACATAAGGGTCAGGGAAAAATAAATCAGCACATTCAATATATGTTTCTATTCCTTTCACTGAATCATTTGTTATTTGAACAGGATGATATGGGTCAAGTTTTTTTATAAGTTGGTATGCTTCTTTTAAAAGATTTTGACTTAAATTTCTTACTTCTGGCTCATCTGTTAAATAATAAAATAAAAATGCAGGATGGTCTTTAACTGAATTAACCTTTTCTGTTATTGCCTTTATTGCCTCTTCTGATAGTGTTTCTTTTCCTTCAAAATATTTCTTTTGCTCAGAACCCCATAAAAGCATAACTTCTCCATATAAATTTAATTCTTTTAATTTATCAATGTCCCCTGTACCTACAACTATTCCATCTGCTCCTGTTTTTGCTATCTCTTCATAAGGAGAACCACCCCACCAGATTATCGGTAAAATTGGTTTTCCATTTAACACAAGATTTAAATTCTCATCAATATATACTTCATTTCCTTTTGGCTTTGGTAATTTATATAACGGAATACTTGCTTCATAAACTAAATTTTCTCCTTTTTTCAATCTTCCAACTATTTTATATTCTCCTTCTTTTATTTCAGGTATTTTTATTATTATATTTTTCTCCTTTTCTGCTTTTATTGATTTTTTTGCTATTTGTTTTCCATCCTTATCAACAATTAAAATTTCCTCATTAAGTCCTTTCATTTCCTCATCTTTAAATCCAACTTTTACATTCACTATTATTTCATCTATTTTTTGGCTTGAATATATTGAATTTCTGTAAAATGGTTTTAATAATTCAAGTGAGATTGGAACATAAGAAATCTTTTTTGTAAATAAACTACTATAAATAGTTTTGCCTTTATCCTTTATATCTATACCAAATTTGTATTCTTTTGGCTCTGGAACAATTATATTAAAAATTATTTCTCTTTCCTTTTCAGGTAAAATCTCTAATTTTGTTTTTCCAAGGATACCCAATTTTTCTTCATATATTTCAATTTCAATATCTTTCTCTTTATTTGAAAGATTTTTTATATTTCCTTTTAACTTCACATTTATCTTTTCATCCTTCTTCTCTGTTTCTATTACCTCTATATCCTTCATCTCAATTGCATATAATGACAGGTCAATATTTTCAATTTTTACAGGAACAAAAGCAAATGGATTATGGAATTGTCCTTTTTCTGCTATTGAACTTTCCTGTATTGAAGGTAAATCAACTCTTCTATTTCTTGCAAAATTTAATGATATATCATTTTTTATTCTTTCAAATGTTAAAGAAGAATATGGAATAACAATTTCAACTATCCATTTATCCTTTTCTATATTTGAACCTGTATATAATTTAAAGTCCTTTACCTCTGAACCAACAAATCCTCCTGAGTCCTGAATTCAACTCCATAATACCCACCTGGATTAAATAGAAAATGGTAATAATCTCCTTTATTATTATCAGAATCAATCATTATCTCAACACTGTCATCTCTATAGACCTTTAAAGAATTCTCCTTTATATCATTTTTCAGTTTTTCAATATTTGGCTCATCACATATAAATGCAAAATAAAGATTGTCTGTATCATAATTGAATAAAACTTTTGTCTGAACAGGTGCTAAATTGGTTGTATTTATTAAATAAAAATTTTTAAATATTTTTGCATTTTTCCAGATATCCTCATCAAGTTTTCCATCAAGTTTATTTTTTTTTTCTTCTCCCCCTTTATATTCTTTTAAAATCTCTTCTGGACTTAGCGCACCTTTATATATCTTCACCTCATCTATTACTCCCTTAAATCCATATGCATATCCACCTCTATAAGCACCAACTGTTAATCCATAATTACTGCTTATTATGTCAAATTTTTTCTCACTTTCTGCGACTTTTTTACCATTTAAATATAAAGACAAAATTCCTTCTTCATTCCTCACAACTGCTATATGGTTCCATTCATCAAGGACTACTTTATCTATAGAAGGATTTGTATTAATTTGCCAGTATTCACCTTTCCCCTGCTCATCCCGCTTCCCTGTTCCTGTTCTAAACTGTATCATCCTCCATGTATATGTTAACCGCCAGCCAGGTCCTATATCTCCTCCTGTATTTAAAATCTCCTGCTGCTTATTATATTCCTTAGTGGAATCTGGCTTTAATCCATACACTTATTGTAAATGGACCTCCTTCAAAATCCTGAAAAAATCTATCCTTTGCCAAATCCTTAAAAAATATACATTCTGCTTCTTTCTCCTTCCCATCAAAATATATCCCTTTCCCGACCTTTCCTTCAACAAACTTCCCTCCTTTTAATTCTCCAAGCCTGTTTCCAATAACATCTTTTACTTCTTCATTATCAAATGATAAATAAAAAACTAACTTACTTTCACCAAAACATATAAAAGTTAAAATAAACAAAAATATCATTAATTTTTTCATAAAAACCTCCTCTTTTAAAAACTATTTTTAATACCCTCCTAAACTTCCTGCTCCTGAAAATCCTTTTCTTAATGGAATAGAAGTAGCACCTCCAGTAGGTAAACCAAGTTGTATTTTGGTTTTTGGTTCAGCATGACCGTCTACATATAAAATATTACATGACTCATTTATATGTCTGAAAGTATTATAAGCAGGGTATGTTGGGGAAGCATAAAAATATGAAATGGCATGGTTGTTATATATTCCATTATCAGTGACCCATATTGTAATTGAGGGATTTTTTACACTTGTTATCTTCCTGCAGTACTGTCCATAAGTCGCATCACCAACACTTCCACAAAGCCATAAATTTAATGCATAAGTGGAATAACTAAATATTCTTTTCTCACTTGGACAGTAAATTGCTTTACCTTTTGTCCATGCCCAGTAATCACTACCATAAGCAGCAATATAAACTCCATAATCAAGTGGAGCATATTTATAACCATACTTCTTCCCAAAATTTCCAAGAAGTTCAAACCATGGTCTTCCAGAGACAACACCATTCCAGTAAGCAGGATATGGAACTCTTGCAGGTAAAAACCAGCCATCATAGTCCTCTGTATACATCATCAATGCATGCCATATCTGTTTTAAATTGCTTATACATACTGCCTGTCTTGCTTTCTCCCTTGCCTTTGATAGTGCTGGTAGAAGCATCGCTGCAAGTATCGCAATGATAGCAACCACTACCAGCAATTCTATTAATGTGAAGCCTCTCCTTCTCATATTCTCACCTCCTTTCTCTTTATTTCTTATCAATACTTTTAATACTTTTTTCATTTTATCCTCCTTTCTCCCATTTTTTGGGAAATTTTATATATGTAATCAGGACATAAAGTCCTGGGAATAAGGAATAAATTGGAAAAAATAAAGGAAAGAGTTTTTAAATTCAATACATTATGAGAGAGAGAGAGAGAGAGTGTGTGTGTGTTCATTTTTATTTCCCATTTTCTTTTCCATTTTTTATATATTATACTCTATTTTTTATTTTTGTCAAGTCCTCGGCATTCCTCTAAAATTACGACATAAGAAACTTTTTAAATCTCCTTCTTTCTACTAATTTTCAATTTTCGTAAATATTTAGTGAACTGCGTTTGCCTTTAATTTACCCCATCTAATCCCACTTGTCAATTTTTATCTCTAACCTAATTTTTCCACTTGCTATATATTATACCACACTTTTATTATACCCCCCCCAGAAATTTGTCGAGAGATGTAAAAGCCATTGATACACAAGGGATTTTAGAAGTTTTCAAAATACACTTGACAGAAAAAATATCTATGTTAAAATAACATACTAAATAATTAGTATATAAAAGAAGAGAAAATGGAAAAGAGATTAAAAAAGGCAAAAGAGGAAATAATAGAGAGTGCACCGAATATAGGAGAAGTGATAAGGGGGACATTCAGAAAA
>JGI20130J15133_1001999_pt1 | contig 15829 bp, 10 predicted proteins | sample WasSprMetagenome_FD_15133 | JGI IMG/M metagenome (IMG submission 15133) | reverse complement strand
CCCGTAGCTCTGAATGTCGACGACCTCTGGCCTGAGGATATGTACAGCCTTAATTTACTAAAACCTAAAAGTCTTTCAGCAAAAATGGCTGAAGCTTTTGCCAGAATAGCTTACCACAAAGCCAAGGTGATCACGCCTATAAGCCCCTACTACAGGCTTGTCATTTGCAACCGCTATGGTGCCAATTTCCAGAAAGTGAAAGTCGTGAGAGCTGGAGTGGACACATCGAAGTTCAAGCCATGTTCATCCCATGAGCAAAACGAGAAGTTTACCATTCTATATAGTGGTGCTTTCTCCATGGCATATGACTTTGAGCAAGTTCTTCGAGCTGCAAAAATCCTTGAACATGAAAATGTTGAGTTCATCCTCCAAGGTGGAGGAGAGCTTGCCTCATTTGTGAAAAAGAGGGTCAGAGAACTCGGCCTCTTCAATGTGAAGGTGCTGGATAAGGTGCTTCCCAGAGAGAAGGTAGCTAGGCTCCTTTGCCAAGCTGATGCTCTCCTCCTTCCTCTAAGAGACTTCGGGAGGCCCTACCTTGGCATATCCTCAAAACTGTACGAGTATCAGGCAGTCGGCAAGCCAATAATCTGCATTGCAAGAGGAGCACCGGCACTTCATGTGCTCGAAACCGGTGCAGGCATAGTAGTAAAACCCGGAGATCACGAAACCTTGGTGCAGGCAGTGCTGTTCCTAATGAAAAGCAGAGAAACAGCTGAAAAAATGGGAAAAGCAGGAAGAATGTCCTTGGAACAAAATTCAACTTTGGAGAAAATAGGAATGGGATTAATAGACGCATTGAGGTGCTTATGAGATACATTAAATTAGGCAAGAGCGATTTGAAAGTCTCGGTAATCGGTTTAGGTACAGGTCAATTCGGTAGCAGGGCATGGGGCTACGGAATAAGATACGGAGATAGAGAAATCATAAGCATAATTCAGCATGCAATGGACATGGGAATAAATGTTTTCGACACAGCTGAGACCTATGGTTATGGCAAAGCCGAGAGCCTCCTAGGCGAAGCATTGAAGGATTATGATAGGGATGACTTTGTAATAATCACGAAAGTAGCTCCTTGGAACCTAAGATACAAAGATGTGATAAAAGCATGCATGAGAAGCTTAAGGAGATTGAACGTCAAGGAAATAGACTTATATTTAATTCACTATCCAAACCTTTTAATACCGTTCAAAGAGACATTTAGAGCAATGGAAAGACTAGTAAAAGAAGGAAAAGTTCGATACATAGGGGTAAGCAACTTCAACGCTCGTTTAATAAGAAAGGCTGAGGAAACGCTTTCATCACTAGAAATAATAGCCAACGAAATTGAATATAATATTCTTTCTAAAAGAGCTGAAAAAGAAACGATACCATACTGCTTAGAAAAACGAATAGCGATAATAGCATATAGTCCACTAGCGGGAGGCATCTTAACTGGCAGGTACACCTTTAACAATCCTCCGAGGGACAGGGCTAGAGCCTTCAACTTCCTCGCCCATAAGCATATCCTGAAAAGGGCACAACCCCTCCTCAAGACAATGAAGGAGATAGCTGAAAAGAGAGGGGCAAGTATATCTCAAATAGCCCTCAGCTGGATTGTAAGTCGTCCGCTACATATAGCCATACCAGCAGCTCTCTCCATTAAAGAAATTGAAGAGAATGCTACGGCAGGAGATATACAGCTATCATGGGGGAATATCGAACAAATTAATAAAGCAACAATACCGGTGAATAATTTAACATATATTTTTGATCATTATGTTATCAGACCTATCTCCTGGACAAAAGAGACATTAAAACATCTTAGTTCGCAAGTGTAGATAGCCAGAGATTTTGCATTTTAATAAGAATCACGTAGCAATTACAACAATTCCTAAATGTCAAAAAAAGTTACAATAATCCGCTCTAGGATCACAGATCCGAGCTTCCATAAGATAGCAAAAACACTAAGCGAAAATGATTATAATGTTAAAGTTTTATTATGGGATAGATCAGGAAAAAAGAGTACAGAAAATATTAATGGATACACTATTGTTCGTTTTGGCTTAAAAGCACCCTATGATAAGATTGATGTTGCCTTATTTCTTCCTCTATGGTGGCTATACGAATTTTTCTTTCTTATATTAGAATCTGAAGATATAATTCATGCTTGTGATTTCGATACATTGCTACCAGGTGTAATAGTTAAATCTATTAAAAAAGTAAAACTTTATTACATGATATACGATTTCTATGCAGATAATATTCCAATAAATTCGAATTTTATAAGAAAACTCGTAGCTTTCCTTGAAAAACTCTTCATCGGTAGGTGTGACGCAGTCTTTATTGTGGATCCTTTTAGATATAAACAGATTAAAGGTGCCTCGATAAAAAAATTAGCAATTATCTACAATACACCTCCCGATTATTTAGAAAAAATAGGAATTCTTGAAAAAACGAAGAAAAAGCAAGGAAACAATTTAGTCCTCTTTTATGCTGGTATTATTCACAGATCGAGAGGTTTAATCGAAATACTAAAGGCTCTAAAAGAATTAGAAGATGTCGAGCTAATAATTGCTGGCGTAGGACCAGACATCAAAATTTTAGAAAAATTACAACAAACTTTTAGAAACAAAATAAAGTATATTGGATTCATTCCATACGATGAGGTAATAAAGCATACACTTCAAGCTGATGCTATAATTGCTTTATATGATCCTAAAATACCTAACAATATGTATGCAAGTCCTAATAAACTCTTTGAGGCAATGATGTGCGCTAAACCCATAATAATCAACAAAGAGACAGCAGCAGCGAATATAGTTGAAAAACATAAAAGCGGGATTACTGTTCCCTATGGTGATGTATATGCTATTAAAAATGCAATAAAACTTTTAAAAGAAAATTATAATTTACGATTATTGCTTGGACAAAATGGAAGAAAAGCATACGAAAAACACTTTAATTGGAAATTGATGGCGAAAAAGTTAATATATATTTATAATCAACTAGAGAACAAAAGTGATTCTGACTGAAAGAGCTATCGGCAAAAAGCTACTACTAGATCCCGAAATTCAAACATTTAAAAATGTATTTGCATAAGGAGATAATAAAAATTGAAGGTACAACAAATGCTACTGACAAATTGGCTTGCAAACTCTAGCAAAGTATTTGAAGCTATGATACTTGGCCATACATGTGATAGCAAAGAAGCCTAGAACGAGCTGTACAATATTTCATCGTGTACTTTGAGATTAGCAAGAGAATGGGTGCTAATAGGAGAAAAATACCAACTGGAATGTTATGAAGAAAAAATTATTAAAAATTGTTAGAAAAATACTATATGTAATGAATGGCAAATATGATGATTAGGAAACCTCTTGTATCTATAGTTACACCTGCTTATAATGCCGAAAGATATATCGAGGATACCATTAAAAGTATAATGAATCAAACGTATCCCTACATAGAACATATTGTTATAGATGATGGTTCAACAGACAAAACTCCTCAAATTTTGCAGTCTTACGAAAAATTGTATAACTTGAAGTGGTTTTCTAAAAAGAATGAGGGACAAGCTATTACAGTTAATAAGGGATTTGATCTTGCTTCGGGGGATATAGTTGTCTGGCTTAATGCTGATGACGTGCTTTTTACTAAAGATGCAATTTATGAAGTCGTTAAAGCATTTATCAGGCAGCCAAGGGCCGATGTAGTTTATGGTCACATGGCTATAATAGATGAAGAAAATCATTTATTAAAGATTTGGTATGCACCTCCCGTGTTGAATTTCAAAGTCTTGCTTTTAGGTCACTTTGCGGCGTGTGTATTCTATCGAAGGAGTATTGTTTCCAAATACAAGCTCAACAGTAGTCTTAATTATGCTATCGATTATGATCAATGCCTAAGGATGGCTAGGGATGGAGTGAAATTCCACTTTGTAAATAAGCCGTTGATTGGATGGAGGAGACATAAAGCCGCAAAAAGTGTGCGTCAAAGAGAAAGTCTAATAGAAGAAACTATAAATGTAAGGAAAAAGTATACAACTAATAATACTAATTACTATAATCAATATATATTGAAGATATTTATTTATACTATAATATTTGTTCGAAAATTATATGGAATAAAGGATATAGTAGAATTTTACACAGCACCAACCAAATTAGCTTTCAATGTTAAATTTGATTTATTGACTAAACAAATTTTTAGACAAATTATTCCATTTTCATAGCATAGATTAAAAATGTATACTATATGTTAAAATATGTCTAAAGTAATATTAAGGGATAAAAACTTGCTCGTCATCTCTCCCAATTTCTTTACACCTATAAGAGAAGAGACTTTAGCAGTAAGTAACTATTTCTCTACTGTATATGTAGTAATTCCCCAACCATATTTTCCCAGAAGTCTTTTAAGAATTAAATACATTTATGAAAGATATCAGTGGATCTCACTTGCTTACCCGGATATCGCAGCTTTCAATAAAACGAATATTAGATTTTACCATCCTAAATCATTAATTGTTCCTTTAAATTTTATAAAAAGAAGAACAGAAGATTTTTTCGCTAGTAGCCTGTTACAAACTGCAGATAAGAATGATTTAAAAGCAGATCTTATACATGCGCATAGGCTCAATTATGCATACATGGGCGCATGCTTCAAAGAAAAATATTCTATACCGTTATTAGCAACTACACATGGTTCGGATGTTTATGATTTCCCATTTAAAGGAGTACATGAATATTCTATTATCAAATACGTTTTAAAAAATGCAGACCATATAATTGCAATTAGTCATAGAGAAGCAAGCTATTTATCCACATTGGGTTATCCTTATAGTAAAATTTCTGTAATTCCTAATCCAGTTGATACAAAACTTTTTAGATGTCTTCCACAAGATAAATGCAGAGCCCTACTTGGTCTTCCTGTTAATAAAAAAATATTATTAAGCATAGGTAGTTTAACTAAAGTAAAAGGGCACACCTATTTATTAGAAGCTATGACCTCTATAGCTCCCAAAAGAAAAGATGTTATATTAGTAATTATCGGTGCCGGATCACTTAGAAAATTCCTTCTTAATAAGATAGGCAAGTTAAAGCTGAATCAAAAGGTGTTATTAGTCGGGGAAAAGCCGCATAAAGAAATTCCTTTATGGTTAAATTCTGCCGACCTTTTTATTCTCCCAAGTATTAACGAGGGTATACCTTCGAGTTTACTTGAAGCAATAGCCTGCGGAAAACCTGTTGTAGCATCCAATGTAGGCGGGATTCCTGATATAGTATCAACAAGTGATATCGGCCTTTTAGTTCCCCCACGCGATTCAGAAGCATTATCAAATGCAATATTAGAAGCTTTAGATAGACATTGGGACACAAATGCTATACGCAAACATGCTATGCGTTTTTCTTTAGAAAATATAGCAAACCAGATTACTGAATTATATTTAAAATTTTTAAAATAGAGCATGTTAACCATTATTTTATATGCCTTTGTCATAAAACACCTAATTCGATTTGAAAGAACGTGCACAAAAGGCTCTCGACATGAGTGGTTATGGATCACCACTGATGATAATCATTAAAGAAATTGAATTTAATGTTAAGAGCATAGACCTTAGACCGGTTCTACTTATGTATAAAGGTATAAGTATAAGAAGTGTTTTTAATAGCTAGTTTTGACCACATTTAACTACAATCCAATATATATATAGGATTTTAAGAAATCTTCAGATCATATACTACCTATCCAACAAACAAAACCTTCACCGTTGATGAAGATCCTGTTTTTCCTCGGTTTTTCTAACCCCTTCCCCAGCGCTGGCTGGACTAGGATAGGTTTCTTTGCAAAGCATTTTAAAGACAGAGGATACAATGTAACTATTATTGGAGTATTCTCTCCAAAAAGCTTGAAAATAGCTGGTTTCAGAAGCTGGAAGAGTGTACCGATCTATAATGTTATTCCGACTCTCTGGGCCGAAAACATATCCTCGTTGATGTTCAATGTTCTTTCATCAATAATTCTTGCACCTATAATATTTTTGGCCCTGAGACCTAAGATTGTTATTTTATCTCTGCCTACTGGCGAGCCTGCTATCGGTGCGTATCTTGCATCAAAGCTTATCCATGCAAGGGTTGTATTTGACGTGAGGGATGAGTGGGAGGATTCTGTTATCGGTAAGGTTTCATCAAAGGCTTTTAGAGAAGTGTACAAGTTGCTTAAGGCTTTAATGACAAGCCTTTATAATAAGGGCGATCTGGTTGTCACAGTTACTCGCTCTGTTGCTCGTAGCCTCAGGCTAAGAGGTGTGAGAAAAGTGGAGGTCGTGCCGAATGGCGCCGACATAAAAGTCTTCAGACCTTATGGGAGGGACTCTGTTAGAGGAAAACTTGGACTTAAAAACGATGAGTTTGTTATAGTTTATGAGGGAGGTGTTGGGGGATACTATAGGCTTGACGTAGTCATTAGGGCCATTGCAAGGCTAGATAACGCAGTTCGCAGTAAAATAAGATTACTGATAGTAGGTCCTGGAGATATGCTCAATATACTGAGTTTGGCTGAGAATTTCTGTTTAAAAGATAATGTTGTTTATTTAGGTGTCAAGAACGATAAAGTCGAGCTTGCCCAGATAATTTCAGCAGGTGATGTAGGTATAGTCCCATATGATGATAATCCTCTATGGAAAAATTCTTTGCCTGCAAAGTTCTATGAATATTGCGCCTGCGGCATTCCAGTCATAGCCACTGTTTACGACGATTCTTTATTAGCTAATATAATAAAAGAACATGAAGTAGGCTTAACGACGCCACCTGTGGATGATGAGAAGCTTTCGGAAGCAATTCTATGGATTTACCAAAATGCGCAGTCTAGGGAAGCTATGGGTAGGAGAGCTAGAATGCTTATAGAGGAGAAGTTCGATAGGAACAAGATTGCTGATAAATTTCTCAGACTGATTGAAGAGTGTGCAAGCAATGAATAAGCGATTTCTTTTAATGGGAAATTTAATAATAGTTGCAACACTAGCGATAATATTCTCATTATTCACATTATGGTTAATAGATTCATGGATAAAATATCCGTTCTTTCTTCTTGAAATCTTTGCAATAATAATTCTATATCTTATAATTAACAATTACGAAATAAAAATAAGAGTAAGTTTCCTATGCAATGTAAGACTAAACTGGAAGTTTATCGTTGATTTTGTGCTGGTTCTTTCTTCAGCAACTCTCGTTCTCTTAATTTCTAGGAATATAAATGGAGGAGTAATGCAGGTATTATTAGCACTACTCTGTACATCTCTGCTTCCAGGATATGTTTTACTAAACGTTTCTGGATTAAGGCAATACTTCTCTAGGCTCGAAAGCATAGTTCTCTCATACATTCTCAGTTGTATATTTACTGTACTAGTAGTTTTAATGCTTCTTCCTATAGGTAGCAACTTCCGCACTACATTAATTTTACTCAGCTACATCGGGCTAGGTGTAGTTTCCATGCTAAAGCATAAGCACTATTTCTTATCTTCGGCCCAAAAATCCCTTGCAAAAGGAATCGATCTGTTTGCCCTACTATTATCTATGGGATTCTATATCCTATCCTTTTACTTTATATATCCAAGCTTCGCACTACTACCAGGTTCAGACATTTCGCGACACTATGCTTCGAGCATAATCTTATGGCGGACTCCAGAGCTCTACTCAGCCTATCAATACTTTCTAGCTCATTTGCATGAGGCAGCTTTCATTAATCTTTCAAATGCTCCGCTAGCGACAATCCAGACAGTACTTGCACTATTAAATCTCACAATGCCGCTTGCATTCTATGCAATGGCCAAAAGTTATACAGAAAGCATTGATAAACGGCTTCCTGCAGTATCGACGATCTTCTACTCTACTTTCTCAGGCTTTGCATGGGTTTACCTAGCAAGATTGAAGTTAGATAAAGTTCAGGGATCAGTACTAAGTCTGCTTAATATGGTTAATGACAAAGCTTATTACGGTGCTATGTATATAGCTCAACCTTTTTTATGGTACGTACCTCTCTCCCTATCGTTTACGATTCTCGTTGTACAACTAATGCTCCTTAAAAAACTGGATATGGAGAAAAGATATTTTATAGCAGCTTTCTCACTGCTTACTGTAGCTAGTTATATGACACATATTACAGAAGCAGTGATATTATCACTTTTCCTGAGTTTTTATGCATTCTTCTCAAAAGGTAAGGAATTCAGAATTGATGATGCTCTTAAAGCCTCTATTATAAGTTTTGCTTTTCTATCCATCTTTTATACGGTATTACGATATGAGACTGGCGTAAGGATGCTACGATATGGGTTTACTGGGATGAGCTTCTCTTTAACTACAACACTCTTCCTTCCAATGGCAATCTTAGCACTCACATATACTTCTAGAAGGCTGACCGTTCAAGATAAGCTAATTCGGTCCTTATCAAAGTTAGCTGTTAAGCCGCTTATCACTGCAACTTTTTATGTAACCTCCTTCATTTATGTGCTTGGCCTCCTTGTATGGATTGCAGGAGTGCCATCCTTTAATACTCAGATGGTTGTAGATGTGGGGTTAGTACCGTGGTTTATCTATCCGGTCTTCTTGGGAATACTAGGGTTGCTGATGCTGATCAGCCTGTACTGCCTAATTCAAGATTACGAAAAAAGAGCATTGTTGATGCCGTTCATAGCCCTCATGATATTCTCACTGGTCTTCGGCAAAGCATTGACATTTGTTAATGTCAACTTTTTTGATACTGGCTACTGGGAGAAGCGTTTTACAACATACTTTTATTTGGCGTCTGCTGTCATCGCTCCAATAGCTGTAGTCAAGTTTTTTAAAAGCATAAGACTACATTGGACTGGCATTAAGAAAATTTTAGTTGCAACAGTAATAATCTGTCTTGTCACAATTTCCGGACTTCAATCTATGTTTATTGTAGTCGAATATTGGAATACTGCTTCAGCTTACAGACCTAGCCAAGAAGAAATAGATGCAGTAAATTTTTTAGCCAATGTTCTAGAAAACGATAAGTATGCTTACACGGTAACCCTGACTGAATACTCGTATAATGTTTTAGATTTCTCAGCACCACCATACAAGTTAACTGGAATGCAGATCATGTATACAGGAGAAAATCCCGAAATGGCACTTTTGTCCTTAAAGGCCCACAACTTATCTCATGCTTATCTTTACATACATAAGAGGGATTATAATGTCCTAAATAGATATTCGAGAAGTTGGCTTAATAGGCATCTAATTCCAATGTTGCCAATAGTTTATAGGAATAGTGAAGTGACGATATACAATGTTTCCAGCGTTTCGTTTCCTCAACCAAACTCTACTACGGCTTTGGTAGTGCCATTAAATGGTAGCATAGACCCTGAGAATAGGTGGCTTTACTCATACGATATACTCTCTTTAGGGGAATACAACTATACTGTAGTATATGATTTAGATAAGAATTTATTCTCATATAATATTTTGATCCTTTCTTTTGATCCTCCACAGGAAAAAGTAGTTAGAGATGAGCACGCATACAGGGGTAACGATGAGTACTTGGAGTATGTAAGAAATGGTGGAAGGCTTGTAGTGCTCAACACGAATGGTTATGGATACTTTGCAAGCAGAATGCTAGATTACCGCAACAATACAATAGAAGCTAGCATGATTAACGGATCTAAAAGTATCAAGTTGCCATTGAAGATACCTGTGCCCAGCTTGTATCCGAAAGAAAAAGATGTGAAAATAACCTGCTACTACACGTCACCTCAGGGCTCATCTGTGTATGCATTTAGGGAAGATTTAGGTTCTGGTGAGATAGTATACGTGAACCTGTACCCTATCATTGAGGCTATGAAGAACTCTCAAGAAAAGTCAATCTTTTACAGTCTTCTTGGAAAACTGCTGGAACCTGCTGGGATTCAGCTTGAACGCTTCAAGTACATTAATCCACCACTAACGGCCACATTTAAGGAAGTTGAAATGTCGGGAAGGATCTGGATCAGCACTTTAAGCTTACTCTTTCCAATCAATGTAAATTTTGAAAAGGTGAAAGTAGTAGATAGAGATGGAGAAATCTCTTTACTGACTAATGTTACAGGATTGCAACTATCCAATTACAATAATGTGTCGATAATATCATCAAACTTAATACTGTCCAAGGGAAAAGGATTTTACTCTAATCTAATGTTTAAGAATAATGTTACAATGATGTTTAGCGGTAATATAACCTTAGTAACTGAGAATAGGAAAATCCTTAAACTCGATCATGTTAGGACCATTATAATAAACTCCGATAAAATAAGTTTATACGCATTTGAACCTGTTATAACTCTTCAAGGAACAGCCTCTTTCAAGGAGCTATACTCATCAGGCACTATCATTTCGAAGACAAGAACCTATGGGCAAGACCTAAAAGTGGATGGAGCTGTTATGCTGAAAATGTACTTGTCTGATGCCTACAGTTGGGCCAGCTCCTTTAACTTATCAGGCAGATTTGAGAGATCTCCCCCAATTCTTTCATATGATGAGCTGGCAAGCCTGTCTCAGGCAATATTTTGGATCGTTATACTAGTACCAATTTTTATAGCTTTTATACTTATCACATATAATAAAAAGGAGAGTAAGTTTCAATATGAGTAAAAGATTATCTGTTGCAGTAATATCAAGTTCGGTTGGTAAGGCACCTGAAGATATTGCATATTCCTTTGTTTTCGATGAAGTTTATATGCTTGCCAAGAGAAGTGTAGAAGCTCATTTGATAAGGTCTAGGATAGAAGGTGAATTCATATCCTATGGAATCCATTATCATGGAATAGAGAGAAGGTACGACATTCAAGCCCTTAACTTTTTAGCAAGAAATATCACGTGCTATCCCCCGATATCGCTAGTAAGGAAGCCCACAACCTTATACCGGGAAAACCTCTATGCATTAAATGTTTCAAAAGTGATAGAAAGAGACCGTATAGACCTAATCCATGCACATTTCGCTTATCCAGAGGGTCTAGTCGGGCTATTAGCTAAAAGAAGAACAGGTAAACCACTAGTTGTGACCGTGCATGGATATGACATACTTGTCGAACCAACTGTGAGGTATGGAATAAGACTTGATCTAAGGTTGGATGCTATTGTGAGAAAGGTCTTAAATGAAGCCGATGTGATATTAACTGCTAGCAGAGCGACTTTTAAGGAGAGCAGCAGAATTGTCAGACAAACTGGGAAAGTATACTTAGTGCCTAATGGTGTTAATATCAGGAGGTTTAATCCAAGCTTAGATGGTTCATATATAAAAAAGAAATTAGGAATAAATGATCACGTTAAAGTAGTATTCACATTGAGGGCACATGAACCTCAGTATGGTATTGAATACCTGCTAAGAGCTGCCCCCTTATTAAAAAAGAATGACATAATCTTTGTCATAGGAGGAGATGGTTCGCTAAGACCTTATCATGAGCAGCTAGCTGTCGATCTTGGAATAAGGGAGAAGGTTATTTTCGTTGGCAAGATTCCACGGAACGATGTTCCATACTATTATGCTATGAGCGATATTGTCGTTGTACCATCATTACAGGAAGCCTTTGGATTAGTCGTATCAGAGGCATTGGCATGCGGTAAACCAGTAATCGGAACCAAAGTAGGAGGAATACCTGATCAGATAATCGATGGCTATAATGGATGCTTGGTAAAGCCTAAAGATCCCAAAGCAATAGCCGAAAAAATACTTTGGTTACTTGAACATCCTGGTGAAGCGAGACGAATGGGCGTAAATGGAAGAAAAATGGTGGAGGAGAAATTCAATCTGGAAAAGAGAATAGATAAAATCATTGAAATTTATGAGAAAGTTATTTCGAAGGACATCTAAATAAGGGACAGGTAATTCGGGCTATGGAAACTTTAGAAAGAAAGATAGGTGAAGGCTCATTTGTTGGTTTTAAGAAACCGAAGACACCAGAAGAAATAGTTGAATATTTTAAGCATATTTATGCATATAAATATGCTTCAGATTTTGTAGAAAATAAGCTAGTTTTAGATTTAGGATGCGGTGTAGGCTACGGTACCAATGAGCTATCAAATAAGGCATCCCTCGCTATAGGAATAGATATATGGAAGGAAGGAATCCGTTATGCTCATAAAAAATATAATCAAAGTCATTTTTTAATAGCTTCAGCTTTAAACTTACCTTTTAGAGATTCTTGTTTTAATATTGTGACATCATTCCAGGTTATAGAGCATATAGAAAAAAAGAATGTGATTCAATATTTACATGAAATAAAGCGTGTCCTTAAAAATGGAGGCATGCTTATTATTTCAACACCTAATAGGAAGCTAAGGCTGCTCCCATTCCAAAAACCTTGGAATCCAGATCATAAGAAGGAGTATGATGCTAAAGAATTGGATAGGATTATTAAAAAGGTCTTCAAAAATTTCAAAATTTTAGGACTCTTTGCTACTAAGAAGACCTATTTAGTTGAATATTACAGAGTAAAACAAAATCCTTTATTTATATATGTTTTGAATCCTCTGTCGTACATAATGAAAAGATTCACTCCAAATATTTTCCTTCAAACGATGAAAAGAATTATAGCTGGTAAAGCTGATAAGTCTGTTTATAATCGCTTTATAGAAATTTCAATCGAAGACTTTAACCTTTCACATAAATATTTAGAAAGCTGTATTGATCTTTATGGAATATGTATAAAAGAAATCAAATAGTTCTTTTGGCCAAAGAGTAAGTTTTATGAAAGTGCCACCTTAAGAAATGCACGTGCAATCGCACACCGACAACAACCGCATTACTGTATGCTGGTGGAGAAGATATGTTTAAACAAAATTTAACAAACTTCTCATATAAATCCTGCAAGGTTTTTCTCGAGTACTTTTCCTAATTCTTCCAAGAAACAAGTAATAATTATAAATTTCAGGACTAGCGGCTGAGTAAATTTTTGACAAAGACGATTATTATGTGTTTAAAATTAATTTAGCGCACGCAGATTCCAAAGGGAGTATAAGGGACAGATAACTTAAATAATATTCTGGTGGTAGTAATGGCTATTAAAAAGGCTGAAGGACATGGCCAATGTGCTTGTAATTCGTGCATCCTATAGGAAGGCTTACCCGATAATAGAGTCTTTGAAGAGAGCAGGATACAGGGTAATAGCCGGTATAGATACCATGGTGAGCGAGGCTCTATTTTCCACCTTCCCTGATAAGTTTGCATGGATAATTAACCCTTATAAATCTGAAAAATTGTACATTGCCTCAATTATTAGTGCCGTAAAGGAGAATCATGTGGATATAGTGGTTCCAGTCGGCTTTATCGATTTCCTGCTACTCTCAAAATACAAGGACGTCCTAGAGAGGTATGCTGTAATTCCCGTTGATGCTTTCGAAAAAATTGTTAGCCTATCAGACAAATGGTACGCTGGCAGATTAGCAGAAAGCATAGGAGTCAGCTATCCGAGGACATTATTCCTGAGAGATAATGTAGATCTTGCCTCTGTTAAAACTTTTTTGGATGAGGTTGGCTTCCCCCTTGTCATAAAGGGATTTGGGGATGCTTCCAGACCAAGGTTTGTGAGTGGCTTCGACGATCTAATTAGGGAGATAAATTTAAGAGCTAAGGATGGCGTTCTGTTGCAAGAATTCATAGTTGGTGTTGGTGTGGGATACTTTGTTTTAAGCGATAATGGCAAACCGATTGTCGAGTTTATGCATAGGAGGATCGCAGAGGTAAATCCTCTAGGAGGTGCCAGCATCAAAGCAGCTTCAAACTTCGACCCAGAGCTCCTCTCTCTAGGCAGAAGGATAGTGGAGAAGACGGGTTTTACTGGTGTCATGATGATTGAGTTTAAGAAAGAGGCCGAAACAGGCAACTACTACCTGATGGAGATAAATCCAAAATTTTGGGGAAGTCTGGAACTTGCCTATAAGGCTGGCGTAGATTTTCCAAGATACCTAGTTGACTTCTATTTAAAGGGAGAAAAGCCGAAGCAGATCCCAGTAAAGAACATCAGCTTCTCTTGGATCACCGAAGTTATATCTTCCTACTCCAAACATGGTTTAAATGTTCTAGTTGAAATTGTTCAAAGAACATTGCCAGACTCTCCCCTGTTCTCTGATCTTCATCCTTATGATCCTCCAAACTTCATGGTAAAATCGCTTTTTGCTACCTTCTCTCTTCTTAAGACCTCAAATAAAGTGGCTATAGAGCCTATTTACTTAACAAAATGTTTAAGAGATCTGTTACATAAGCGGAAATTGAATCTGATAATTTCAGACTTAGATGGCACTATCGTCAAACTGAATATCCCTTGGAGAGTTGTGAGGAATAAAGCGTTGAAAGCAGGCCTTATTAAGCCCCATAGAGGTATCAACGAGAGCTTCGTTCGGTACTGGCTTGCGGGTGATAAGCATCCATTCACAAAGCTTCATGAGCTTATAAAGGATTATGAGATTAATGCTGCAGCTGATCTTCATAAAAATGAGCTTCTCTCTAGCCTTTTTGAAGCCATTAAACAGAAATCAGTATACTTCGCAGTTGTATCAATGCAAAGTGAGGAAGCTGTTATTAAATGTCTCGGCAGACTAGGCATCCTTGACTATGTCGACGTGATAATTGGCAGGGACATTACTCCGCTTAGACTCAAGGCACTTACTCATGCCATCGAAAAAATGGGGATAAATGAGCCATACCAAGGAATCATGTTTGGTGATACCTTAACGGATATAAAAGCTGCTTTCAGAGCTGGCTTAGTCCCATGTAGAATAACAAAAAACTATATAGAAAGGCTTCAGGCCAAGGATTTGAATGTAAGCTATGCTGATAACATAACAAAAATATTAAAAATAATATCTAGTGCTCTAAGGGGATCTTAATGAAACCCAACTTTCATAGGGGGATCATTCTAGATGCATCCAAAGAAGGGTGGGATTCCGGTGCTGCTACTTTTGGAACTGTAATCTATGATCAGGATGATCGCAAATACTACTTATTTTACACGGGTGCTTCTGACGTTAGATGGACAGAGGCCAGCATCGGTCTAGCTACATCACAAGACGGCTTGAACTTCAGGAGGAATGATCTAAACCCTATCGTTAATTCAAAGGATTTTGGACTTAAGGAGGCTTTAACTCCTGTTGTATTTAGAGTTAAAAACAATTATTTCATGGTGTTTGCTGGAAAGACGCCAAGAAATGGAAGAAAAATTTACATTGCTTACTCTGACGATCTCGTAGCACGCGCAACTAGAACCAGAATTTTAATAGATGGTCCTAGAGAAAAGAAGAAGATAATTCCAGGAATAAAGAGCGAGGTCGCATTGAATACACCGTGTCCCATCATAAGAAATGAGGAACTTTGGCTTTATTATGGTGCTATGGACAGGGCTAATGGAGTGTGGAAGACTGCTCTTTCAATATTCCCTCTTTAATATATACTTTAATAAATTTTGAAAGAAGTGATCAGGATTGAGCATCGCCATCGTATTCGGTACTAGGCCTCAGATAATTAAGTCCGCTCCCATAATTCATGAGGCTCTTAAGAGTGGCATGGAGCTGAGGATAATTCATACCGGTCAGCATTACGACTACGAGCTTTCTCAAGTTTTCATCGAGGAATTCAGCCTTCCAGAGCCCACTATAAACTTAGAAGTGGGCTCAGGCTCCCATGCATATCAAACTGGAGAGATAATGCTGAGACTTGAAAAATATTTGCTGAAAGATAATCCATCCCTTGTCCTTGTGCCGGGCGACACGAATTCAGCTTTAGCTGGAGCTTTAACTAGTGTCAAGCTCGGCATTCCCGTGGCACACATAGAGGCTGGAGCCAGATGTTATGACATGACAATGGC
>JGI20130J15133_1001984_pt1 | contig 15921 bp, 13 predicted proteins | sample WasSprMetagenome_FD_15133 | JGI IMG/M metagenome (IMG submission 15133) | reverse complement strand
CGGTCGCTGTTGCACCGCCACTCACACCGAACTTTCGCCACAGGTTCATTGGGGACGAGGGAAACGGTCAACTTTACTTGCCACTCGCCACCGTCTGGGTCAGTTAACCTGTCAAGGAGAAGCAAGCGATTTCGTTGGACGGTCGCTTGGCGCAATATCGGCGTCCACTCCCTTTCGCTTCCTTTTTCGTCGTAGACGGCGAATGTAAGCGGTTGCCAACGAGCGAGAGGAACCCACCGCTGCTTGTAGCGAACAAAAAGGTTCGCAACTCCATAGCCATTGCCCACCCATTCGACCGTTAGCCGAATCTTCTCATTGCTCACTGCAACTTGCTTAGCCCATCGCCCCTTCTCTGCTCCCACGGAAACCACCACCCCACAAATTGCCCACAAGATTGACACTCCTGCCAAGATTGCCAATCCTTTCGCCCTCACACTGCATCACTCCCCCTTTACTTGCACTTCAATTGACACTTGTGCCGAACTTCATTTTGCGAGCCCTGATCGGCGAATGCCTTACCGCCTGCAGCGGCTCGAAGCGACGAATTCGGTCCAAATTCCGCCCAGTTACTGAACCGGCTCAAACTCGATTTTGTCAACCCACAAGTTTCTGTCCTCGCCAGCGGTTGGATCGTAGGCGTCGTTGATGAATTGGAGCCTGAAGGTGTAATCCCCTTGCGGCAACTCGGCGGAAACGAAGTGGATGCTCCATTCGTCGCTGCGGCATTCAACCCGACCGATTTCCTTGCCGTCAATTTCCAAAGCGACAATTGGGTAAACGCCTTTCATCGCTGTCCCTCTTGCCCAGATCCCAATTCGGTATTTTCCGCCCTTGACGATTTTGACTTTCGCTTCCACATAGCCGTTGGTGCCCATGTAGATGTGGTCCATTTCCCGTCGGAACCACTGCAGGTTGGGCTGCGGGTTCATGAGTTCCGCTTCAATAACGCTCACTTCAGCGGCTTTCCTGAACTTAGCCCCGAGAGCGGTTAGCAAAGTCGCAAAGAACCTTTGCGCCTTCATTCCATTCCGCCCTGCTTCGTCCCACCGAATTGCGTTCAAGATCAACCTTCCCTTTCCAACGGGGACGCTCACCAACGCTGGCGGTGATGTAAGCATGTCCACCGGGGTTTCGCCTTCCACCGGTGCAATCAGGAAGTAATCGACCCAGAGGTTGCGGTCCTCCGGTGGACGCCACGCATCGTTGACGAAAGCGATTGTCAACCGCCTTTTGCCTGCCTTTGCGTTAAAGAGGTGCCCAAACAGGTTCGGCTTCTCGCTGCTTATGTGAAATATCCCGACTCTTTCGCCGTCCAAGTGAACTTCAACAATGGGGTAAACTCCTTCAACGGGTGTTCCCCGCGCCATCAAGGCGAAGTAGTATTTGCCGGTTTTGGGAAAGTCCACTTGCCAATGAGCCCGCCCGTTCGTCCAGAAGAAAATGCCCCCATCTTGGACTCCAACGCCTTGTCCTTCAAGTCTCGCGTTGACTTCAGCCTCAAATTTCCTTGCCGAAGCCAAAGTTAACTCTGGCGTGAAAATCGCTTCAGCCATGTCCGTCGCCAACGGCGTGGGCTCCCAATCCGGTCCGCTCACAGGTCCGAGCCAGTAGAGGTCTTCGCGGAACAAAGCGTTGAGCAGTTCACCTTCCCCTTCCGCCCTCAACGACGCTCCCTTGTAGAGTTGCATTGTCAAGGGCAAGTTCAAAGCAGCCTTGACCTTTTCGAACTCGGTCCGATTTGGGCGATGCCACACTATCGTTCCGCCTGAGTGAAGGAAGGAGCGAATCTTAGCGATGTTGCGAACGATCGTTTCGCCATCGGACTGCAAGACGAGCACCCTAACTTTCGGGTAAACCAGTTCGTCCCAACTTGTGAGCGGTTCCCAATCAACCCTAAGTCTGTCAAGGTTCTCGTGCAAGTTCGTTGGACCGAAGCAAGCGATAGTGCCCTTCGGTGGCTCGTAACTTGCGATGTAGTCGAATATTCGCTGCAACACTAATCGCGCCATCGGCTCGGTTTCAAATTTGCTGACAACCTTCAACTGGCATATCAACCAAACACCGTTTCCTTGCCGGATTTCAACAACTGGAGCGTGCGAAACCCCCATGGCGGAGCCTGTGACAACGAGGGGGAGCATCCCAGCACAATGCGGTCTGACGGGTTCGTAGTGGCTGACAATGTGGTCACCTCGCCACCAGCGCAAATCATTAGGCGAGAGTCCTTTCGTGATTGGGTGGTGAGGGAAGTGGGGGAAAGCCATCGTCGATGATTGCTTGGAAAGTTGCACTGGAAGGAAGTCTGTTGCTTCGTCTGTCTGTTCAAGCACAATCACGCGACCACCTTCCTGCACTTTCTTTGCCAGCCACATCGCGTTCTCGTCAGAAGCCCCGATGGTGAACTCTCCCGCTTTCCGCCCTTTCAAGGCTTCAGGTCCTATAACCAGCATGGATTTCCCATCCCAGTCAGTGAGGCGTTTGAGGCGGACGAAGTTGTTCATCTGTCCCCTCAGCAACGGCTCAAGTTTCTCATGAGGGTCGTAAATTGCCAAAGCCTTGGGCAGGGTCAAAGGGCTCTTGGGAAAGACTTCAAGCGGGAAATCGGCGCGGAAACGAGTCGCACCGCTCGCTTCGAGTTCCAGTCGCAATTTGAGAGTTTTCCTGCTTTGGACCTTGGGCAGGGGAAGTGTCAAAGTCCGCTCGAGGTGTGAACCGCTGGGCATTTTAAGGGTCTCTTTGCCCTCCGCAATCACTTTGCTTCCGTCCTGCAGTTGCCATCGGAATAAAGTTTTGGGAAGGTCAAGCAAGGTGTCGTTGAAGAGTTCAATCAAGCGACTGACCTTTTCGCCCGAGAAGAAGCGGCTGTCATATTGCCGAACGAAAGCGGCAAGTGGTCTGAACGCGTCCCTTTGAGCGACCCAAAGCGGATTGGACTCGTCAAGGCTGCCACCTTCAACGACAGTCCACGGAGAAATGCCGCTAACTCCATAGTGGCGATAGGCGAGAATTTGCATCTGCCAAGCGATGGCTTTCGCTCGCAACCAATAAGTCCGGTGGTCGCGGTAGGCTTCGTCGCCGAAGAAGAGGGTTTGGGTTGATGGATCGCGCGATGGGACCCAGAGGAACTCGCCAATGTAAAGTGGCTTTCGGCGGTCCCAGAGGAAAGGTTTGTTGTCCCAGAACATCCCGCCACCACCAGTGATAAAACGGGGTTCTTCCATCCAAAAAGCGTCGTTAGGCCACAACCGTCTTGAAGGGAATTCGTTTGGGTAGTGGATGCCGATAACATCGGCAACTCCGCCGGGGTCGCCATCCGACTCGTATGTAATCGGTCGCGTGGGGTCTTCTGACTTGACGACAATTCCCATCCGTGCCAAATTGGCTTCAACTTCTGGGGTGTCGTCGTTGGCTCTGGGACCGTAAAACTCGTTGGTCAAACTCCACATAACGATGGACGGGTGGTTCCGCAAGTTCCGCACTATAGCCCTCAAATGGGCTGCATAGTTCTCCCAAAAACGATGGTCGTTGACCCGGTAAACGGTGTCGTCGTTCCAAATGGCAGCCTCAGGGATCATCAGCAGCCCAACCTCATCGGCAACTTCATACCAAACTTTTTGCCACGGCTGGGTGTGGGTTCGGAAGGCTATGGCGTTCATTGCTTTGATGCCTTGAAGTTGCTCTCGAACGAACTCTCGGGTAACGCCTTGGGTCGGTGGCCACCAAGAAGTTGCGAGCAAGTGGATTTTTCTCCCGTTGAGGAAGAAATCCCCGCCTTGGCACCAAAACTCTCGCCACCCGAACCTTTCGCGCAGCACATCTGTGTTGGGTTTGTCAAACCTCAATTCCAAAACATACAAGCGCGGTCGGTGCGGAGACCAGAACTCGAGGGGCGGATTCTTCAAACTGATGGTCAATCTCTTTTGCGAACCCCCACCAACTTGAACTGGGGCGGCAGGGAACGAAGCCACCGGCTTTCCAGTCACTCCCCACTGTCCATCTTTTCCTCGACCCTTGCCGTCCCAGAGAAAAATGCGGGCGTGTAAGGTTGCGCTGAAGTTCTCTTTGCCAGCGTTAACGATAGTGACATCAACCTCAAGCCGATTTTGCCTGACGAGTGGACGGATGAAGATGTCGGCAAAGTGGACGGGCGGGAGAACCTTCAAGACCACGCTATCCCAGATGCCGTAGTTACCAAAGTGACCACCGATCGGGGCGATAACTCGGTCTTGAGGCGTTTCCCTCAAATCGGGTCGCCGCTCTTTTGCGAAATCAACGGGCTCACCCACAAATACTCCCGTCCAATCGTGAACCCCTACAAGCAATTCGTTGTCGCTTCCGAAGCGAACCGCATCAGTGATGTCAACTTCAAAGGCATCGTAGCCATTAAGGCAACCACCAACATACTTCCCGTTGACGAAAATGCGGCTGTTGTATTTCACGCCGCCAAAACGAAGGATGAGGCGCCGGCTTTGCCACTCCTTGGGGGCGAAGAACTTTCGCCTGAACCACGCCCGTTCGTAGTTGTAGCCGTAAATAGTTCCCGGCACTTGAATTGGCTTCCAGCCATTGGTCGGGGGTGGCTCGTCCAAGGATTTGACCGTTACAAACTCCCATCGCCCGTCAAGGCTGAGTTCCAACCTTTGGGCAGGGGAGGCAAAGCAGAAGAATGTCACGAACGCCACTAACCACAGCCACTTTGCCATAACTATCACCTCAACCCGACTAAGTTCGTGGATCGCTTCCAACGCGACTAAACCTTTGCCTCAACTCAATCTCGCTCGTTCACTTGCCAAAACGCTTGCTATAAAGGTCGTAGGCTATCCTGCGATTGGTTTGCACAAGGTCGAAGTGGGGAGTATCGGTGACATTAACAAAGCCCCTCAAAACCGCTTCGCCGTCGGGTCTTCCAGTGAGTGGTTGGTCACGGAACTGGAAGAAGTGAGCACCGACAATCATTGGGTGACGGATGGCGACTTCAAAGTATCGTTCCATGTCACGAGCGCGACGGCGCGGGTCTGGGGACAAGCCCCGTGAACTCCTGAAAGGCGTCTGCTGCGGGTCAGAACTGACACCCCACTCGCTGCTCAGGATGGGAATGTCAAGGTGCCTGTATTGGTTGACCCTTTGGTCAGGCGGGTTGTCATAGACATTGTAGGAAACGACATCGCAGTATTCCCACGCAAGTTGGACCAGCGCTGGGTCAATGTGACCGTGAAACCTACAGCCAAGATACAAATTTCTTGGCGCCACGCTTTTCACAATTCGCCGGACGGTGGAGAAATACCGTTCGGCAAAGACCATGCCGAAATCGCCGCAGTCTTTGACAACTTGCGGGTTGTTCATGTTGGGCTGAAAAGGCTTCCGCAAAACTTCGTCCCAAGACGAAAAATCAACGCCCCATTCCTTGTTGAAAACCTCGATACGGTCATATTTAGCCATAAGCATCTCAACGAACCTTCGCTTGCTGGCTACTTCCGGACCAGACTTCATGACTGCTTCACCAACTGCGGCTGCTCTTGCCCTCCATCCCCACCAGAGTTCATTGTCCACGAAATAGCCGATGTTCCATGGATCGTTGGCGGTGGTGTGCCGTTCCCGTTCCATTCGCTCTCTCAAGGTTCGTTCGAACTCGGGGTGAAAAACATCGGGCATTTTGTAGTTGGGTATCCAAGGTCCACCGTAGTGAATGGCGACAGTGTATGGTGTTTTGCGGAGCAGGTAAACTTCGGGTGCCGACCAGTTGGCAATGGTGTTGAAGCCCCAACTTCTGAGCCGACGGTGGAGCAGTTCGGGAACGATTTGCGTGTAGTTGCTGCCATATTTTCGGTAAAGGTTAGCCGCTGCGAAATCGAAAAAGAATGCGTCCGGACGGCGGTGGTAGAATTTTCCCCACTCCTTTGATTTGGGGTCGGGCAGGTCTTTGAACCAATGTTCCCGCCCCGAAATCCTCGTCAAGTCGCCACCAAACCCGACGCCGGTGGGTCCATACGACCAGAACAAGTGACCGTGCGGGTCAATGAACCACCATTTGCCGTTGACCTTTTTGACATAAAAGTAGCCTGTAGCCTCAAATTTCGGTCCTTTCGCCCAACCGCCAAATTCGCACCAATCCTTGGGACCTTGCCAGTCTGAAAGGTCCTTCTGTTCCTCGCGGATTTGGGGGAGAAAGTCGCGGTCGCTGTAAATTTTGCCCGGCCAGTCGGAGTGGATATACTGACCATACTTGTCAACGAACGGGAAGAAGGGGACAGGAGCAGGTTGACCTGTGCCAGCAGCGTAGATTGAGCGAATCTCCAAGACTTGTCCCTTCCTCGGGTGGTCAAGCCAAACCTCCACAAGCCGAATCTCTGATGGATCGACAGTGTTGTCGCGGACATTTATGGCGTCGTAATACATGAACTGCCCCTTGAAGGGCTCAAAGGTGGGGCCTTCAGGGCGGCGGACAAGCCGAACGCGCAAAATCTTTCGCTCCTTGGGCATTAACACAGTCGCCATTCGACAGTTGTCAAGCAAGTTCTCTGAGTCGCCGTTGGCAACTTTCCCGTAAACCACCGTCGGGTGTGCTGAGAGGTTTCGAACCTCAAAGTAGACGGAGTCGTATTGGACCAGATTCCAAACGCCTTCCTGTGGGCGGAACTTCACCCCTGCAATTTCGCCTTCCTGCAAAACTTCCAACCTCAACACCCAACCCCTCGCCCCTTCATCGTAGACTGTCCGACCGGAAGCGTTAGCGTCAGTTTCAATTCGGGCACCAACGATTTCCCTACCGAAGCGAATAAAATGCCACTCGTTCTGCTGCAACCCAAAACCCATCAACCCAGCCAAGAAAAACAGCGCCCACTTGTGCAACATGGTCCTCCACCTTCCTTCCGCTGTGAAGGTTTCGGGTTGAAATATAGCCAATAGGTGCACGGTTGTCACTGGGACAAACCCTTTCGCTTTTGAGAGTGCCACTCGTCCAAGACATCAGCCAGAGCCTTTGCCGCCTTCTCGCGAAATTGCGGGTTGCTCAAGCGGCGAGCCTCGTGGCGGTTGGAGATGAAAGCCAACTCAATCAAAACTGCAGGGACAAATGACCAAACCAAAACGGCAAAGGGTTCTGTCCTTGTGCCGCGATTCCGCAACCCAAGTTTTTCGCTGAGCCGATTTTGAATCAGTTCCGCCAGTTGCTTGTCCTCGGGGCGCCAGTAAAAGACCATCAAACCACGAGCGCTCCGAGAATTGTGGCTGTTGAGGTGCAGGGAGACGAAAACATCGGCTTGGACTGACCGAGCAAGTTTGGGGCGTTGGGAAAGGGTGAAGGGCGTCCAAGGTCCGTCGCGGGTCGTCACAGCGACCCAGCCTTTCGCTTCCAAATGCCGCTGTGTTCTCAAGGCTATGTCCAAAACGATTTCGGACTCCTTCAACCCGTGATGGCTTGCGCCAACATCAATAACGCCCAAAGAAGTGAAAGAGCCATGTCCAGCATCTATGACCGCAACGGGTCGGTCTTTAGTGGGTGGATTCCAAACCTTGCGGTGACGGAGGATGAAGAAGGCGGCAAAAATGCAGCAGCATAAGCAAGCCAAAAAGAAGGCGACGGCTTTCCAACGCAACCGTTTGTGCCGAACTCGCTTTTGGGCGCTAATGCTTCTCGCCATCGGGTGCCTCGCCGGTTGCATTGCCCAATCACCCATCAAACTTGCCGTCAGAGAAGCAAACGCTTGGCAGCAAGTTGCCAAGCAGTTATCTTCCGCCGACCGCTCAAACCTTGACATTGCCCTTAACAAAATTTTGCGACCGGTCAAAAACAGCGGCGAAGCGACTTCGCTTCGGTTGCTTGCTCAAAGGTTGGACGATGACCGGGGAAGCAAAGATTGGCTTATCGGGCGGGCGTTACTTTGTGCGGGTATCGCTTACCTTAAGGCTGCGAACTTTGCGTTGGCTGAAGGCAAATTGAACGAAGCGAAGCAATTTTGCTTATCTGCTTCCGAGAACTTCGCAGATGCCGCAAAACGGTTGCCGTCTTGGGAGCGGGAAAGTGTCAAAATTTGGGCAGCGCAATTGAAGGTCGTCGCCGCTAAACTGGATGCGGAGCAGTTTTATGCTATGACGCACCTGAAAGCGTTGTTGGAAAAGGCAAGGTCACACGCAAAATTCGTGCCACCGATAAGGCAGGGTGAAAACCAGTGAGTAAACGAAGGGCAATTTTGCTCGTTCTGGACGGTGTAGGCATCGGTGAGTTGCCCGATGCAGCCGATTACGGCGATGAGGGAAGCAACACCCTTGTCAATATGGCGAAAGCGGTCGGCGGGTTGAATTTGCCGAACCTGCAGCGAATGGGCTTGGGCAACATTGAGCAAATTGAGGGGATTCCACCTGCCGAAAAACCCATCGCTTGCTACGGGAAAATGCGCGAAGTGTCTGCTGGCAAGGACACGACGACGGGGCACTGGGAGATTGCAGGGATAATCCGCGAAAAGCCCTTCCCGACCTATCCCAACGGCTTCCCGCCAGAAATCATTGAAGCCTTTGAAAAAGCCATTGGTCGCAAAGTTTTGGGAAACAAGCCGGCATCAGGGACTGCGATTATCGAGGAGTTGGGCGAAGAACACTTGCGGACGGGATACCCAATCGTTTACACGAGCGCCGACAGCGTGTTCCAGATTGCAGCCCACGAAGAAATCGTTCCCGTTGAGCAACTTTACGAGTGGTGCAGAATTGCCCGCGAGATTTTGAGGGGCGAACACGAAGTTGCGAGGGTGATAGCGCGACCGTTCATAGGCACACCGGGCAACTTCAAGCGAACGCCACGCCGCAGGGACTTCTCAGTCCCGCCACCCTACCCTACCCTGCTTGATGCCTTGACGGAGGTAGGATTAAAAGTTGTCACGGTTGGGAAGATTGACGACATCTTTGCTGGTCGGGGCGTGACTTTCGCCATTCATACTTCCGATAACCGAGACGGCATGCAGCAAGTTGAAACACTGACCACGCAGGGCGATTTTGATTTCCTTTGGTGCACCCTCGTTGACTTTGACACCGTTTACGGTCACCGAAACAACCCTCAAGGTTTCGCACAAGCGCTGAGAGAGTTTGACGAGTGGCTTGGCAACTTCCTGCCGAAATTGAGGGAGGGCGATTTGCTCATCATCACCGCTGACCACGGCAATGACCCGACGACTCCCAGCACCGACCACAGCCGCGAATATGTGCCGCTTTTGATTTGGACGCCGAGTTTGAGAGAGGGCAAGCCTTTGGGCGTTCGCCAAACTTTCGCCGATGTCGCATCCACTATCGCCGATTGGCTGAAAGTTGAATGGCACGGCGCAGGGAAAAGTTGCCTGAGCGAGTGTGACCTATGAGTGCCGATTTAAAACGGGGCGAGGGACAGGGGACGAGGGAATGAGAAGGTGAAGTTCCTGCTGAACCTAATCTCTCCGCTTGTTCTGAACCGCTGCGGAATAAACTTGCCTGCCCGTGCGTCATACAAGTGGGTTGGATTCAAAGCGGAGAGAAATGAGAGGCGAGAGAGCCGTGACCCGTGATGAGTTGCCTGACAGCCTCTTGGTTGCGAAAGCGAAAAAGGGTGACTGGAGCGCTTTTGAGCAACTCTTTTGGCGCTACCACGAAAAGGTTTACACTTTCGTTTGGCACTTTTTGCAAAGCCGCGAGTTGGCGGAAGATGTGACGCAAGACACCTTCATCAAGGCTTGGGAGTCATTACACAGCCTGAAGTCAAACGATGCGTTTCAAGCGTGGCTGCACCAAATAGCCCGTCGGCTCTGCCTTGATGCTCTCAGAAAAAGGGCGTGGGAAACGGCTGTCAGCGAATTCACTGTCCCTGCAGACCAACAGACCTCAGAAGACGGTGAAGGCGAAATCGAACCCTTTCTGGCAGGAGTGGAAAGCGCCGGTTCTCTTGACCCGGAAGAGACAGTCATCGACAACGAGCGGAAAAGGGCAGTTCACGAGGCGATTGCTCAACTCTCCCCGCCTCTGCGAGAAGTTGTCGTCTTGCATTACCTTGAGGGTCTGTCCGTTGACGAAGTGGCAAAAATTTTGGGCATTCCCGTTGGGACGGTTCTGTCCCGATTGGCTCGCGCCCGTGAAGCCCTTAGGCGAACCCTCGCTTGTTACCTTGACGAAATTGAAGAAGGGGTGAGCAAGTGATGAGACACGAGAAAGCAATGCAATTGCTCGCCGATTACGCGGTCGGTCGCTTGAAAGGTCGGGCGAAAATCGCCCTTGAGCAGCATATCAGCGAATGTCCCATCTGCGAGCGAGAACTCAAAGCGCTCCAGCAAACTGAAAAGTTGCTGCGAGGGGTTGGACTTGTTCGCCCCTCAGACCCCAAACTCATGCTCACGCGAATCCGTTCGGCGACGACACAAACCGCTCGCGTCTCAAGCAGGGTTTGGCAGTGGCGAACCTTTTGGAGTTACCTTTGGAAGCCGGCGATTGGATTTGCTCTGCTGGCTTTGGTGGTTGCAGCGACTCTTTCCATTTGGCGTCAACCTCCCGACCACCCCGACTTGAGTGTCAGTTACGAGCAATATCACAGGCTTGTCTCTTGGAGCAACCCGCTCGGTAACTGGTTTGAGGCGGGACTTAGCGTGCCCAACACGCAGCCATGACGATATGGGGTGACCGAAGGATGCGACATTTAGTTTTGGTTTCCTTGTTGCTCTCAATTTGCGGTCTGGCAGTTGCTGATGGGAAGATTTCGGTCTTTGAGGTTTTGAGCAGGATGGTGGTCGCTCGTTCAATCGCATACACCGCAACCGTCGAGACCATCCGCTTGAAGCCTCAAACTATTTCGGCAACCGCTTTGCTCTACTTCAAGGGAGGCAAAAAGCGGCTCGTTTACGGCGGTGGTTTCGGCGCTTCGTTGGTCATTTTGGACGACGGCAAGTCAGTTTACCGGTTGCACCCTCAATGGCGGCTTGCTGTCCGGATGCCCATTTTCCCGCAGCGTTTGAACTTTGAACTGCTGAGGCGCAACTACGAGATCAAACTGCTTGAGCCAGAAGAAGTTGCCGGTCGCGATTGCTATGTCATCTTCGCTCAGCCCAAACATCCCGACAACCCTAAACGCAAGGTCTGGGTTGACAAAGTTCATTTTGTCGTCCTGCGGGACGAACTCCTTGATTCGGACGGAACTCCCATCCGGATTTTCGTTGTCCGCTCAATCAACTTCAACGCTGAGGTTGACGACGACCTCTTTTCCGTCCCACCGGGCTGGCGGGTCGCTAATGCGCCCTACCGACCTAATTTGTCCCTTGAGGAAGCGGAACGAATAGTGGGGTTCAAAGTCAAACTCCCCAAGTTTGTCCCCGAGGGCTATCAACTTGCCGGGGTCGGTGTGACTTACTGCTCCCACGGGACGCCCATCGTCCACCTTCAGTATTCGGACGGGTTCAACACCATTTCCGTCTTTGAGCGACCATCGCAATGTCAAAGCTTGTTCGGGCGCTTTAGGTTTCGCTGGGGGTGGAGGCGACAACAACCCTGCGATTGGATTCCGCAAGACGACTTCGTTCACTCGCAAATCGTCGGCAATTTAAGGGTCATTGTCATTGGTCACCCATCCCAAGCCATAATGCAACGCATCGCGGAAAGCGTCCAATGAAGTTCAATGCTGCACATGCGTGCAAGCGTGTAACGGAAATTTTCGGGCACATCAAGGGCTGTCGGTTAAACCTCTCGGTAATACTTGCGATGCTGCGGCGCCAAGTATCTGCGGACATATTCGCCCCAAGGTTTCCTGTAGGTTCGGCACAAAAACCTGTTTGCTTCTTCGTCGCCCACAATCAGTTCCTGCTTTGCATCCCACTTGACCAATCTGCCGACTCGGAAGGCAATGTTAGCGAGGTGGAGCGGGTTGGTTGACCAGTGTCCCCACTCAATTGGTGCGATGGGCTGTTGGCGGGTTTTGATGCAGTCAAGCCAGTTGCGCATGTGAGGCTCACTTTGCGGGGAGCCGCCATGTTCAATTGGTTTCATCCGGTCACCTTCTGGAAAGACCCTAAAGCCTTCGCGGGTCAGAAGGAGCGTCCCGTTAGTCCCGTAAAAAGCGATGCCATATCCGCTGCCTTCAATCGGTCGGGCGTTGGTGTGGTAAATGGAGACCTGCACATAAAAGTCGCCGTAGTCAAGGAAGGCGTCTTGAGTGTCCGGAGTTTCTCGGTTGTCTTGCAGGGCATATTTGCCGCCAACGGACATCGCTGTCTTCGGAGCAGTTACGCCCATAATCCAGTGGATGGTGTCAACATGGTGAACTGCCCACGAGAGCATGAAGCCACCTGAAGTGTCCCACATGAACCAGTAGCCTGGAGCGAAGCATCGGTTTCGGTTGAACGGTCGCTTGGGTGCAGGACCAAGCCACATGTCCCAGTCAATGTTGGGAGGCGGTGGTTCATCGGGAGGATTGCCAATCCCGTGAGGTGTTTCGTTCCAAACATTCCAAGCGCGGACGCGGGTGATTTTGCCCAGAGCGCCCGATTGAACCAGTTCCTTTGCGATGCGGTAATGAGCGCCACTGAGTTGTTGCGTCCCGTGCTGGACAACACGGTTGAACTTTTTCGCCGCATTGACTGCTGCCCTCTGTTCAGCAATGTTGTGCCCGAGAGGCTTCTCAACATAAATGTCCTTGCCAGCCTCGCTTGCTGCGATGACTTGGATGCAGTGCCAATGGTCCGGGGTAGCAATGATGACTGCATCAATGTCCTTGCGGTCAAGCAGTTTGCGGAAGTCCTTGTAAGGGGTTGCGTTTCCGCCGGCGAGTTTCACGGCGTTGGCGAGTCGGTCTTCCATGACATCGCAAACCGCAGCAATGACGACATCGGGATTTTGCATCGCCACTCGCATCAGGAACTGTCCCTGCCCGCCGCAACCAATCACGCCCAAGACGATTTTCTCGTTTGGGCTTTTTGACGGCTTGGATGACTCTTGTGCGGCTAACTCATCTTGCAACTCGTTCCACCGACTGCCCAGCATCTCTTTCAACGCCGCCACTGCCAAAGTCCCTTTCAGAAAATCACGCCTTTGCATCGCCCTCACCCCTTCTCCGTTGAACTTTCGCCAGCCACCAAGTAGCATAGCGTGCCCTATATGAGCCGTTAAGGGAAGTGGCGAGTAGCGAATAGCGAGTGGCGAATGAGTTTTAAGGCAATGCGCCTACACCAACCGAAATTTACGCATTACGAATTACGCTTTACGCTCCACGCATTACGCTCCCTTGCCATTTTGTGGCATCATTTGGCTTGACTGCGGAAAACGAGGTGAGCGAAAGATGCCGACCATTTTGGTCACTGGCGGAGCAGGCTTTATTGGCAGCAATTTCGTCCGCTACTGGCGGCGGGAACATCCTGCGTGGGAAATCGTCGTTTACGACAAACTCACTTACGCCGGCAACAGAAACAACCTTCACGACTTGGAGGGACAACCGGGCTTCGTTTTCGTTCAGGGCGACATCTGCGACCGCGAGCAGTTGGAACCTTGGGTCGCTAAGGCGGACATCGTTGTGAATTTCGCTGCCGAAACCCATGTTGACAGGTCACTTTTAGCNAGTGGCGATTTCGTTCGGACAGATGTCTTGGGTGTCCACACGCTGATGGAGTGTGCTCGCAAACACGGGACAGGGCTAATCGTTCACATCTCAACGGACGAAGTTTACGGTCCAATCTTGAGTGGCAACGCTGACGAGAAGGCGGTTCTAAACCCGTCAAGCCCCTACGCTGCCAGCAAGGCTGGTGGCGACTTGCTCGCATTGGCTTACGCCAAAAGTTTTCGCGTCCCCGTTATCATCACCCGATGCTGCAACAACTTCGGTCCGTATCAGCACCCGGAAAAACTCATCCCGTTGATGGTGACCAATGCTTTGATGGATTTGCCGTTGCCTGTTTACGGAGATGGCAGGCAAGTTCGGGAGTGGATTTTCGTTGAAGACCATTGCCGTGCCCTTGACTTCCTCATTGAACACGGGACGCCCGGCGAAATTTACAACATCGGGACAGGCTGTGAGAAGCAGAACATTGAGGTCGTTCGGATGATTCTGCAATTTCTCGGCAAGCCCGAAAGCCTGATCAGGTTCGTTGCTGACCGACCTGCTCACGACCGCCGATACTCCGTCAACTGGGAGAAGTTGAGGAAATTGGGTTGGGAGCCAATTCACGAGTTTGAAAGTGCGCTGGCTCAAACGGTCGCTTGGTATCGCGACAACGAGTGGTGGTGGCGACAAATCCGAGATAGCGAGGAGTTCAAGCGCTACTATGAAGCCAATTACGCTTGGAGGCTGAAGTAGCCCCGCCCATTGTGCGCTCACACATTTGCACGAACCTTCAACCGGTGTATCAGTTCCGGTAGCAATGCCCGCAACGCGCGGGCGCGGTGGCTGATGGCGTTCTTTTCGTCCACGCTCAATTGAGCCAGCGTCTTGCCCAATTGCGGGACGAAAAACACGGGGTCGTAACCGAAACCGCCTTCACCGTGTGGCTCGGTCGCAATTACGCCCTCAAGGACTCCCTCGGCTGTGAGCAAATCGTTTTCAGAGAAAGCGACTGCCATCGCACAGCGAAACCTTGCTGTTCGTTTCTCCATCGGGATGCCTTCCATCAACTTGAGCAAGCCGCACCACCTTTCAGTGTCGGAGACATTTTCGCCGAAAAAGACTTTTGCCCTCGCTCCGGGCAAACCGCCCAAAGCGTCAACTTCAAGGGCAGTGTCTTCGGCGAGGGAAGGCAACCCCGACTTGCGCCACGCATGAATTGCCTTCTCGCGAGCAACCAAGTGAATGTCGTCGCTGGTCTCCTCGTAGTCCAAGACGATGCCCAACTCGTCGGGCGTAACGACTTGAATCGGGGTTTCGCTCAGCAACGCCATCAGTTCCCTCAACTTCCCTTTGTTGGTCGTCGCAATCAGCAACTTCCCATGTCCCTTGTCCCATGTCCCTTGCGCCATTTTTGCTCACCTGCACTCTTACACGCATTTCAAGATAGCCCTCAGTTGGTCAATCTCACTGTCGCTCAAGGGTTGCAACGGTCTTCTTGGGCGACCAGCAGGAACGCCTTGCAATATCAACGCCGCTTTGACTCTGGCAGGGAAATTGGGAGCGTGAAGAAATTGCCATAACCGCAGCAACTTGAGATGACATTCCACTGCCTTTTCGTGGTCACCTGCTTTGACAGCATCCCAAAGTTGGACGCTCAATTTGGGCGCTGCCGTGCAAATGCCAGCGATAGCACCGTGAGCGCCCAAAAGGAAACTTGGGTAAAGCAAATCGTCCACCGCCGTCAGCACGACTTTCCCTTCAGGCAGGTTCGCCAAAAGCCACGCCAACGCATGCAAATCGCCAGCACTTTGCTTGACACCGATGACATTCGGAGTTTCAACCATCAACCTCACCAAAGCATCTGCGCTCAAGTAAGCCCAAGGGACGACATTGTAAACGAGAACGGGCAAGCCAGTTTCTTCAGCGATGGAGCGAAAGTAAGCAAACATTTCGGTTTCGCTCGGCGTGAAAAGGTAGTGCGGTGGTGTAACCATCAAGGCTGCAACGGGCAAATCACGGACGGCGCGGGCATGTTGAAGGGCTTGACGAGTTGAGTTGGCGATGATGCCGACGATGATGGGAAGAGTTGTGCGTGCAGGCGTGTAAGCGTGCAGGCGTGATATGTGGGAGTTGACTTCTTCGGCGGTGATTTCAGTGATGCGGCGTGTTTCGTCGGGCGAAAGGGTGTGACCTTCGCCTGTGCTGCCACAAACAGCCAAACCGTGAATACCTGCCTCAAGCATAAACCTAACAACTGCCCTCAATCCGTTCTCGTCAACTTCGTCGTTCTCATCAAATGGCGTAACCACTGGCGGAATAATGCCTGAAAGCATTGACTGCTCCCTCCTTTCTTCAGATGTTCAGGAAGCATTCCCGTCTCAGCGTTTCAAGTG
>JGI20130J15133_1001983_pt1 | contig 15924 bp, 14 predicted proteins | sample WasSprMetagenome_FD_15133 | JGI IMG/M metagenome (IMG submission 15133) | reverse complement strand
TTTTTTTATTTATAAAAATGGGTGCCCAGAAAGCTCAAGGAACTGCCTCCTGGAAGAGCTCTATGAGGGAGTTCTAAAAAGGATCAGATTTCGCGACATGGTTGCAGCAGTTGCGATATCAACGGCCTTCGTAGTTTTCGGGATCATAGTCATAATCCTGCTTGACGTCATAGCCATCCCGCCTGCCTTTAAAATGCCCGCATCGATATTTTTGCTAATCTCTGCCTGGATTCTGATGATGATCGGGGTTTATCTGCTAACCTCCATGCCGCTGCCACCGCTGCCAACGAAAATAGTTGTGGATTCCGAAGGTCTGCAAAGGCTCATGGAAATGGGTTACAGCGGGAGGATATACGTTACTAGGCAGACTTTCAAGAAGATTCCTCCAAAACTCGCGCTCAGGGCAAACCTGCAGGTTATAGATGTCGACGAGGGGGATGCCAGAAAATTTGCAAAATTCGGCGAGGAGCCTTCATATGCAATAGCCTGTGCGAAAAAAATTAGGGCCAAAGTCGTAAGCACGAGAAAGCTCAGGGCGAAAGGTGTTGAAATCATAACGGCGGAAGATTTCATTCCTTCTGCCCGATAGGGGAATTTTAAAATTTCCCTCTTTTCTGCCGCATTTTTAAACAACTCCATAGAGGTTGATGAGGAGGAGCGTAACCGTTGTAAGCGGAAAGGGGGGCACGGGAAAAAGCTTTGTTACCTGCAACACAGCCATAGTTCTTGCAGGCGCCGGCTTTAAAACGCTCATCGTCGATGCCGACACAACAATGGCAAGCGTTGAGATCATCTACGGTATAACTCCACAGAAGACGCTTCAGGATCTTGTTTCCGGGGAAGCGAAGCCCGAGGAAGTTCTCTACAGCGGACCGAACGGTGTCCTAATTGTGCCTTCGGGCGCAAGGCTTAAGAGGAGGATAAGGCCGAGCGAGCTGGATGCGGCGATAGCCTCTGTTCTGGAGGTTGCTGCTCCCGATTTTTTGCTAATCGATGCTCCCGCGGGTCTCGATGCTGAGGTGCTTACGGCCGTCATGATGACAGAGACACATCTGGTCGTCTGCAATCCCGAAATAACAAGCCTTGCGGATGCCTACAAGGTAAAGTCGGTTCTTAGCGGGAGGAGCAGGTATCTGGGGGCTGTGCTCAACAAGGTCGGGAGGATCGAGCTCTCGAAGTTCAGAGTCGCAAACCTTATCGGACCGATACTTGCGGCGATTCCCGAAGACGCGAGGGTTAGGGACTCGATAAACTGCGGAACGCCCTATGTTCTGAAATACCCGGAAAGCATGATTACGAAGCAGATTCTGAGGGTTGCCGGTGCAATTGCGGGCGTGGACCTTTATCTCAAAAAAGAGACAAGATGGCCGGGATTTTTGAGGAGATCGAAATGAGGATTCCCGCTCCCGCAGGTAAAATTATCGNGAAGCAAGCGTGTTTTGATTTTGGAGGTTGGGATGCTGAGGGGATAAAGGGTGCGATCTGCATTTCTTTCGGAACTGGATGGGTAGCAGTGGAAAGGGGAAGGGTAATTGCTGCATTTTACGAGGACAGCCAGGAGCAGCTCTTCGGCATTGATGCCCTCTCAAGGCTCTGCCAGTCCAGCATTTCGGCCGAGTTATATGAATGCGACGGAAGACTGCTTGAAACCCTCGTCAGGATTTTCCCCGAGATATCAATCAAACGCAGCTACAGGGATCTTATGCTTGAAATCCGAAGCCTCGACCTTATCGATACCATCGTCGGTCCGAAATTCGTCGAGCCAGCAGCCTCAAGCCCTTCCGGAGCGGTATCGCAGGAAAGCGAGGTTGGGCTCGTTGACGAGCACGACAACGTCGGACTGGTTGCGAACCTCGAAGAATACCTCTCCAAAATCGGCGATTTTACGGGAATTGTCGAGGCCTCAGATGGAGGGCTGAATTTCTCATTCTGGGTAAGGGAGGGCAAGATCGTTGCGGCCCTGATGGATGACGGCGGCATTAAGGTGGGGGGAAACTCCGTGCTTTATTTCTGTGGCATCCCAGCGAAAGTAAGGAGATCACCCTGGCAGGATCCCCCTCCGGAGGCCAGATGTTCTGAGAACGAGAAAGAGGTCAGGGCCCTACTTGCAAGTCTTGAAATGGTCTGAAACTTTATCGAATTTAAATTAAAATTCGAAAATCGAACAAAAAATTAATATATATTTATCAAACCTTCATGTCATGGTGAATGTCGACTCTCTGCTGCCCCTTTCGGCATTCGGGGTTTACTGCCACGCCGTGTTCATCAGCATAACCCTCGGATTTCCTCCAGCAATAATGGCCCTGCTCTTCAAGTACATGAAGACCAAGGATGAAGAATACTTCAGGACGGCAAAGACCATGACCTGGGTTCTTTCGCTAAATTTCGCCCTCGGAGCCATAACTGGCACCCTCGTTGAATTCGGGCTGGTGCAGGCTTGGCCGGGCACGATCATCGCAATTGCCAGCTTTGCGTTCGTGCCTCTGGCACTTGAACTTCTGGCCTTTGCAAACGAAATAGCCCTCTTGGTTCTCTTCATCGTAACGCTGGGAAAGATAAGGACATCCCGAAGCATCGCAATTCTGGCCGTTTACTGGATTTTTGCCGTTCTTTCGGGTGTGCTGATAACGGCTGTCAATTCCTGGCTTGTTGCCCCCTGGGGAACGGGGGAGGTTCCCAGTGCGCTCTACCCCTTCATGCCCGATTTCGGCGAAAATTCAGTCGACGTTCAGAAACTGGTTGCCATTAAAATAATCGCCCTTGCCTCAGGACTGCCTCTTCAGGCGATAATTCAGAATCCAGAAGTCGCGGAAAAAGTGGGCGTAATTCTCGAAGATCCCTATGTGGCCCTTTATAACCCGTATGCAGCTGCTTCAGCGTTCCACAACATTTCAGCCGCGGTTCTCGTCGGCCTCTCCATTGCGCTTCTCGCCTTCTCGGTTGGATGGCAGAGGAAAAAAGAGGAGAGATTTCTGAAGGCGGTTAGGGTCGTTTCCCCGCTGGTTCTTGTGGTTTTTCTGATTCAGCCCACGGTTTTCGGTCACTTAATGGGCGAATCCGTTGTCGGATACAATCCGACAAAGTTCGCAATGATGGAGGGTGCGCATGAAACCCTATACAGCCCCCTGCTCTCTCTCGTTGCATATGGAGATCCTAACAGGCCAATTCCCGGCTTTGATGAACTCAAAAAGCGCTGCGAGGAGCATGGAGGTAAAAGGCTCGGTGATTTGGCTCTCAGCGTCGGCCTTGATCGGGACGCGATCATCGGAATAGCCGGGAGCCTGGGAGTGAATTTGGACAGAAGCAGAACTGAAGAAGTGCTGGATACAAAATTGAGGGATCTATGCCTTTCAGATCTTTCAAGGGCAGAGGAAAAAACCGAAATTCTGCACTACGCATACTATACAAAAATATTCTTCGGAATTCTCGGATTTCTCTCTGCAATAGCTTTATTCGCCGCTTTGAGAACCGTACCAGTTTTGTCAAAAGTGGTGAAGGGGATTCTGGGAGAAAGAGCAGTCTTTTTGCTTTCCGTTGGCATTATGCTCGGCTCTGCTGTGCCTTCCGCGCTTGGATGGTATGTTAGGGAAGTTGGTAGAAAGCCCTGGACTGTCTACGGGCTGCTGTATCCAGATGAGCTCGTTTCCGTCTTTGAGCCAGCCCGAAGTGGTGGCTTTGCGCTGTTCATGGCCCTGGTAATTGCCTCGGTTGTGTTCTCAGGTCTTCTTGCGATGTACATCGTTGCAACAAGGGGCAGAAAATCGGAGGAACTTAGCGGAGGTGATGAAAATGACTGAGCTTCCATTCATAATTCTCGGGTTTGCGGTTCTGCTTCATGTGGTCTTCGTCAGCATCACAATAGGAACTGGCTGGATTTCTGCCTATTCCAGACTGATGGCCTACCTCAAAAAGGATTCAGAGCTTGAGAGGGTTTCAAGAAGTGCATTCAGGATCCTTGTCGTCTTCGAGCTTTTCTCGGGAGTATGGGGAACGATAATAACAGTCGTATTGGCGGGATTCTTCCCGACTTTGATTGCGCTGGCAACTAACGTTCTGTTTGCACCGCTGCTGATAGCACTGATCTCGATAATGATAAGAATACCCAGCATCGCGGCCTTCTGGTACACGTGGGGAAGAATTGATCCGAGGGTCCATTCGGCCATCGGTCTTTTGATGGCAATTTCCGGGTTTTTGATCCCGTTTGGATTCAGAACCCTGTTTTCGGAAATTAACTCTCCAACCGCGCTCGGGCAGTTCCTGTCATCAGGACTTGCAGATCCGTTTGCAGCCTATCTGAGCGGTCTTTTCTGGGTTCTATATCTGCACTCCATCTTCGCCTCCCTTTCGGTCGGCGGGTTCGTCGTTGCGTACCTTATGGCCGAAGAGTGGCACGAAAAGGGCGTCAGAATCGGTTACAGATACGGTCTTGGATTTCTGCTGCTCCAGATTCCAGTGGGTGCCGTGCACTGGATCCTTCTCGGTTCTCGCTCGCAGTACATTTTCGAAGCCATAACATACGGACCCTTTATGCCGGTACTGGTGCTAAAGGTACTGGCCGTCCTGACCCTGCTATCACTGGGTCTTAAGGGTTACCTAGAGGGGAAGTCAGTTTTTGCAAAGTACTCGGCCTTCCTTTCACTCCTGGCAGTTTTTCTCGGGGAGTTGATGAATGATGGCTCCAGATATCCATTCATGGTGGTCATCGCAGAAGGCGGCATTCCCATTTCAAGCTTTGCAAACTTCTATATCGAGATTCCGATGGCTGCGGTTTACGTAATTTTGGGATTTCTGCTTTTGAGCATCCTTGTCTTCCTGTCAGCACTTTTCTATGCACTTTTCCGCAGATTTCTATCTGAGCCCATCTGATACAATTTTTTGCCCGCAGCAATCATATGCATTCGAAAGTTTTTGACACTCTTTTTATAAAAATGGGTGCTCAGAAAGCCCAGAGCTTTGTTGAAGAGGTCTTGGGGATGTTTCCTTGCAGAAAGAAGTCCATGAATATAGCCATGCCTTAACGAGAGGCATGGGATGGGGGGAGCTTGGCTTTTGAACCGGCAGATGAGGGAAAGGGCGTGAAGCGTGGAGTAGCTCACTTCATATCTTTTCCACAAGACGGTCAGCGTCTTCCACTTGTCAATGGGAAATCAATGCTAGGGTTAACTAAACAAATTCTTAAATTTGATCAAAGGAATAATCCTCGGCTTGGCTTGGGAACAGAAATAACGAGAGAAGTCGTGAGCATCCATCTTAATCAAGAGATTTTAACCGAAAACCTCGCCCTTCAGGGCGGGGCAGCTCAGGAGAAAAAGGCTTAAATTGAAGGAGTCGGTGGCAATAAGGTATGAGTGTTAAAATTGAGATTAAAAACATACCAGAGGGTCTAAGGAGAGGGGGCCTAGAGGAGAAGCTGGCCGAGATCTGTAGAAAGAACGACATAGCGTTTATGGCTATTTTTGGCTCCTTTGCAAAAGGAAAGCAAAACAAAAAAAGCGATATAGATATAGTCATCGAATTTGAGCGAAATAGTGAAAAGAGCCTCTTGGATTTGGTTAGGATAGAAGATGAGCTGAGAAAGGTATTTAAAAGAAAGGTCGACCTCGGGATCTTCAGCAGCTTAAGCCCCTACATAATAGAAGATGTGAAAAAGGAAATGCAAGTCATTTATGGGAAGAGATAGAGCATGCTTAGGACACATTTTGGATGCCAACGCCTACAACTCCAGCAACGACTACTCCTGCGAAACCGTTAATTCCGGGCTTTGAGGCGATCTTTGCTGCAGCTGGGCTTCTTGCAGCAGCTTATTGCTCAGTAGGAAAAAATAAAACCATTTTTTATTTCTAAAGTTAGTTTCATTAGGTTTTCCTGCAACGAGTCATAATCCATCTGTCCGATTTTTAAGCTCTTCTAGCCTGGTGATGAGAAGCATACGAGGCATAATCGGCAAGGATCATGGCTACCAAAGCAGGAAGGACACGAGGTGGTATGAGATCCTCGGAGAGAGCTTTGCGGCGGAATATGAAAGAGAAGAGAAGCTCCAGAGATTCCAGGCGATGCTTTCTTCCGGATCGGGGATCATTTACGCCAGGAATTCCGAAATGATCGTCGAATTCAACGGAGAAATGTTTAGCACAAACGATACTAGGTACTTTTCGACTCTCGGTACCTACTTCGAATCAATCCCTTCAGAGAATCCGCTGGATTCGAGGCCGGAAGTGCTGGAAAGAAGGCCAGGATACCTGAGGACTGAAGACGGTCTAGCAAAGGTGTTCGTTGCGTACAGATTCCCCTCAGTTCTTCCCGAGGGATTTCTTTACTCGGTCTTCGGTCTTGCAAAAGAGGTTTGCCTGAAGTGGAGGCTGCTGGATTCCGGAAGATTTGCCGCAAAGGCTGAACGGATAATAGCGAGGAAACTCGGCAGGGGAATTTCGGATACCGCCACTGCCGATGATCTTGCGGAGATCCTGCAGCAGATAAGGAGCGGAGTCGATGCGGTGTCCTTCCATCTTTTCTTCGTTCTCTACGCCGATACCGAGAAGGAGCTGAGAAGGGCCAGCAGAAATCTTCAGGGCGCCCTTAAGCTTTACGGAATCGAACTGGAGTCCCCGCCGTTCTACCAGCAGGAATTATTCGAATTCAGAACGAAAATAGGGCTTTTCTTTCAGTTAAAGAACACGATAACAACTGCCAGCTCCGCAAGGGTTTTCTATCCGTTCATAAAAGAGACCCTTGCCGAGGAGGGCGGAGTATTCCTGGGTTTCTCCAGCACCGGAGATCCCGTTGTTTTCGATCCTTACAGAAGGCTGAACTACCTGATGCTCGTTCTGGGGGAGAGCGGTAGCGGAAAGAGCATGACCGCAAAGGTCTATCTTTCAAGGCTTCACGCAAAGAAAAAGCTCCCGATATTCGGGATCGATCCGGAAAGCGAGTACTCCAGATTGGCCGAAAAATTCGGGGCCGTGGGAATTGAAATATCCGAGGAGAAAAAGCTGGGCCTGGACCCGCTAATGCTCGAGATAGACAAGGTCATGGTAGCAGACATGCTGGCCGAGTTTTACTCTGTTCCCAGAGAACTGCAGCCCAGGCTGAGGAGAGAGCTGCAAACCTTCGACGGTGATATCCTGAACTTTGCTGAAAACTGTTCGCAGGAGCTCAGGAAATACCTTGAGGCTGCAGCAGTCCCCCCGGATTCAAACATCTTTCAGGGAAAACCGCCAACCGCGGGAGAGCCGGTAATCTTCGGGATGAGAGATCTAAAAAGCCCGCACGTCAAGGCCTTGGCTGCAGCGCTGATCTCGGCCTATCTCACCCAGATGCTGAACAGGCCTGCGGTTCTTTTTGTCGATGAAGGCTGGCTGTTTGTAAAAATGCCGAAGCTCATGGGGGTTTTTGAGAACTCTGCTAGGAGGGGGAGAAAGTACGGGCTGCACTTTCTCTTCATAACCCAGCGCGTCGAGGATGTTGCCTCAACCCCAGAGGGAAGAAGCCTGCTCGAACAGGCCGCAACGGTCATGCTCTTCAGGCAGGAAATCGGGGGCATAGAGCTCGTGAAGGAGATATTCAGGCTGTCAGCTGGCGAGGCCAGCATGCTGACAAGGGCGACAACGGGAGAGGGGATCTTGAAGACTTCGAACTTAAAGATAGGGATAAGGATAGCCTTAACGCAGAGGGAGTTCAGGGAGTTCTCAACCACACCAAAGGTCTGATCTGTCAGCTTATTTTTATCGTCTCCTTTTTCAGCGTCTCCGAATAAATCCTGGTCCTAGTAATTCCCTCCTCGTTCTCTTCCTCCCCGGGCTCGAAGCCCTCGATCCCGACATCCACACCGTTTCCGGCTAATTCCGGGATCTCAAGCTTTACCCTTACCCTCTTTCTTGCAGGAATCGAGTTCAGGATCGCTCCAAGCACATATGCCTCGAAGCTTACGGATTTTGCTGGATAGAACGCCGCAAAAACTGCAAAAAGAGCGAACAATGCGGAAAAAAGGAGCATTCTTCCGGATGCGGCAAAAAGTATGAATGCAGCAAGCAGGAGGTAAGCAAGTTGCCTCACCTTTACGATCCAGAAGACGTTCTCGTCGAGCAGGCTCAGTTCCCTAACGCTGCAGAACCTTATATTCCTTGCCTCAAACCCCTTCACATTTTCAGATCCACTTTCGGGCATAAAGGGGTTATGCCATCTTTGGCCGTTTCTTTGTTCATTCCGGAACAGGTTTTTCTGAAATCTTTTTATTAAATGTTTTTTGATCCGGTTGTATATTCATAAATTGGATAAAACCTTAAAAAGGACGTGAACCAAAACCCTTTTATTCTATTTCCAAAAACCAAAACCCTTTTTTTCTGGGGTCTACTTTAATTGTGACGTGGAAGAGATCTGCCCCGAATGCAGTGGAACGGTCGTGGAAAACCGCGGCATATACTACTGCCGCCGCTGCGGGTTTGTGGTTGGGGTGGAGCTTGTATTCGACTCCGCCCCGCAGAGAGCGCAAACTTGGACAGGGAGAATTCTGCAGAGTGTCGAGAAAAGTTCGGACGGAATTTCCGCAATGCTGAAGCGCAGGGCGAGCTACATAGCAGTGAAGCTCCAGAAAAAGTACCACGTAGGGCAAAACGTTGCCGCTGTTGCCGGACTGATTGCCGCCCAGGAGGAGCTCGGAATTCAGCCCAGAGTGAAGGCCCCAAAAAGCACGGTAAGGAATGCAAAGGCCGTTTTAAGGAAGGCTAAGGGGAAGCTATACTCTCCGATGAAAAGAGCGGACATTTTTGCGGATCGCCTTTTTGAGAAGTGCTTGGAGCTCGGAATTCCGCCCGGGCCGGCCATGGAGATATACAACCGGCACAGAGATCTGCTCGGATCCCTGAAACCCAGCACAGTTGCCTTTGCAGTAGGCTACCTCCTTGGAATGAAGCTTCCTAAGAGGAGGACCGCGAAGAGGGTGGCAAGAATCCTCGAACTGGCCGAATCCACTCGCACGAATACTTCTGGGGCAGATCTTGACCACAAAAGGTCTGAAGAAACCGGGAGGTGATATGTTGGAAAGGAAGAGTTTTCTGAAGGATAATAGAGCCGTGAGCGATGCGCTGGTGATGCTGCTACTGCTCGCGGTTGGTGCTGTGGTGGTAGCTGGGATAGGATCGGTCCTCCTAACGAAAGCTCCAAAGCAGACGGCCCCCGTAGCATCAGTGACGGTCGTGCCTACAGCCAATGGCGTCCTGATAAAGCACGAAGGCGGAGATTCGATATCCTACTCGGACGTCCAGGTCATGGTTTACAGCTATCCATCGATGCAGAACGTTAGCGGCTACCCGACAGGCCTCAACAGCACCACAGTTCAATCCCGCACTGAAGTCAACCCTGCTACGATGTTCAACACGGGTGACGTCAGATACATCCCGCTCTCAGCAGGAACATATCTGGTCGAGCTGATACACGCTCCGACACAGCAGAAGATCGCCAGCGCAACAGTGACGGTATCCTGAAGTCCTTACCTTTTTTCTTTTTTCAGGGTGCGGAGAATGATAAAACCAAGAATTGAATCCCCGTTCAGGATCAAGTTAGACGGGAAGAGGGAAAAAGAGAAGATCCAAGTCGATTTTTCCTCTTCCCCTCCTCTACCCGAACCACCTCTGAATGCGGTGGAGTGCTACGATGTTGACGGTGCGAAAGTAGCGATCACCCCTAATAGGTACGTCCTCCTCCAGCCAGAAATCCCGAATGGCTTTGAAAAGATCCTGAAGGAGGTTATATTCCGCTTTTCAATCTCTCAAGAAGGCAGACCCGAGGACAGGCTGATGAGGGCCTTTCTCAGCGTCGCTATGAAGAGGAAGATTCCGCCTGATGAGGCGAGGAACTACTGGTACCACCTTTACAACTTTGCCTTCAGGGCGGGGAGGATCACACCGCTGCTGAGCGATCCGAACGTCGAGGACATAGCCTGTAGCGGTGCGAACAAGCCCGTGTTTGTATTCCACAGCAAGTACGGCTACATTCCTACGAACCTCGTGTTCTCGGAAAGCGAGCTTGTAAGCTTCGTCCACTCCCTCGTGCAGAAGACTGGAGCCACGCTGAGCTATGACAGCCCGATCGCCGATGCAACACTCTACGACGGCAGCAGGCTGAACGCAACGATAAGCATCTCGCGAGAGGCAAGCTTCGTGATAAGAAAATCCAAGAAGATTCCCCTCACCCCAAAGATGCTGATAGATAAGGGAACCTGGACTCCCGAGATCGCGGCCCTACTATGGCTCGCACTTGAGAGCAGGTGCTCGCTCATGTTCATAGGGGCAACTGCAAGCGGGAAGACGACGGCGATGAACGCGGCCGCATTCTTCATCCCGCCACACTCCAGGATCGTCAGCATCGAGGATACATTCGAGCTCTGGCTCCCGCACGAGAACTGGACCGCCATGATAACCAAAGGGGGCATCACACAGCTTGACCTCCTGAAAGCCGCCTTAAGGCAGAGGCCCGAGTACATCATCGTCGGCGAGGCCAGGGGGGTCGAGGTCAGGGAGATGTTCACGGCAATGGGCACCGGGCACACGACGCTCACGACGTTCCACGGTGGCGATGTGATGAGCGTTCTCAGGAGGCTAACGGGCGAAACGCTCGGGATAAAGCACGACCAGCTCATGCTCCTCGACTTCATAATCACCCTGAGTCTTGTCGGCACGAGGAGGATCTGCACAAGCGTGACTATGATCTCCTCCGAGGGTGAGCAGAGGCTTCTGGGCCCGCTCTTCGGGACGGATGTAGCATGCTATTCTGTCGAGGAGGGAGCACACAGGATTGACCGTCTGGCAGCGGCCCTTGATAAGATCAGCCAGAAGAGTTTGAAACCGAAGAAGGCCCTGAGAGACTCCTTCGAGGAGAAGGTGAATACACTTCAGAATGCCCCTGCGGATTATCTGCCCTTCAAGAAGTACATAGCCAGGCTCGGAGGTGGCGCATGAATTCGCGCGGGCTTGCAGGCGTACTTGTGGCATCACTCCTCCTTTCGATCATAGCCAGCGCCTACGTCGTCTACCAGGCACATGGGGTTCCGGGCTACTGCAAGAACGCCGAAAGGAAAATGCTGGAGGACTTCCTGTCGGGATTAAGGGACCTAGCCGCAAGGCAGAGGAATGTTATCGGCTCGGGAGAAACTTCGGGAGTGAAGCTAGAAACGCAGTACCCGTATCCTTCGATCCCGTTCTTCCTGACACCATCCTACGCCTCCGCATCCTACTCGACCTACGACGTAAGCGTGACCGTGAGCAACATTGCAAGCGACCAGCTGCAGATTCCGCAGAGCATAACTCTGGAAGGAAAGGCCCTGAATGCGAACTTCAACCCCGTATTCAGCACTCCCGTGACTGCATTCCTCGAGCTCGGGATCCTGGCCACGGATGGTGCGTACCTCGACGGGTCTCCGGTGAGCAGGGGCGAGATATACCTCCCCTTTTTCGACGGATCCCCTAGCATGCAGCTCTATCCCGCTTCTGCCGGTGGAAAAGGCGTGGTGATCAGGCCCTTTGACCCGGCAAAGAACATAACAGTAACCGTTTCCGGCTCAAAAATACCGGGGCGGGTTTGGGAGGCATACAGCAATGCAAGCGGCTACCTTGTGAATATCACGTCTGCGAACGGCACGCAGAGTGTGACAATTGAGGTCCCACCTAGGAGCTATCTGCTTAAATCGGGCGTGGCCTCGTTCGTAGGCGGGAAGTCCGAGCAGCGGCCGGCCTACCTGAGAGCGCTTTCACCGCCTGTGCAGAAAGCTCCGGCCGTCGCCTCGGTAGAGGCCTTGGACTGCTACTTCAATCCCACAACGGGGAACATATCCCTGAGCTTTGTTTCCGGAAGCTGGGACTACTCGGTCAAGATTGCAACCCCCAGCGGTCTCCAGGAAGTTCAGCTGCCGTACTCCATCACGGATTCGCGGCTCTCGACCATTTTAGAGGTTAGAAACGGGATTTCGGTATTCAAGGTCAGCATCACGAGGGCCGCGGGTGAACCCTATGAGGTTGCCCTTGCGGTATCGCAGTGAGGACTCCGTTGAGGGCCAGCTTGCAATGTACCGAAGGCTAGAAAAGAACCTTCCCCAGCTCAAGGGCGGGCCTTTTGCACTTCCCGACTTCTCAAGGGAGCTGATATACAGGGAATACGACTGCAACTACCTCGTCCCGAGGCTGAACGCACAGCCAAGCCTGGAAGATTTCGGGATGAGCTTTTCGCTTTACTACGAGAGGCACAGGGAGAAGGTTATGGTCTACGCAATAACCCGCGGGAATTCAGAGAGGATTTCAAAGAGCTTCGAACTGGAGAGGGGAGATCCACTGCCAAGGAAATACGTAGCGTTTCTAATTCCGAGATCCGAAGGTGAAGCCCTGAGAACGGAATACATCCTCGACCGCGGGATAGATGCCGTCTTCGCTCTCCCTCCTGAGACGGGGCTTCTGTTTTCCGCAAGTGTCAGTCCCAAACTGGAGAGGGCGATCGAAAAAAGGATCGCTTCGATGAGGAGGAATCCGAAGGCATCTGCTAGGCCCCTGGAGGAAAAGCTTTCGGGAAGGCCCATGCTGCTCCGAATGGCCATATTCGCGGACGACAGGGAAACGGCCGAGCGCTGCGCTGAGCTGATGGAGAAGTTCATCGTTGCGCCCGTGAAGTGGAGGATTAGGCGCGTAAAGCGGTTTGAGGATTTCTACAGACTTCTTCTGCCTCCGGAGATGCCAAGAATGAGCCTCAGGGTGCTTAATGCCACCTATCGCAGTATTCTGAAGCTCCCGCTGCTCCCCTATGCGGGAAGCGATTGGATAGAGTTCACCAGGTTCGCGAAAATGCTCTCCGCCGACATAAGCAGGGGTGCGCTTGTACTGGGAAGGGTTGAGGACAAAATATTCAGCCTCGATCCCAGCGACCTCTACAGGCACGCATACATCATAGGGGGGACCGGAAGCGGAAAAACGAACCTGCTGAAGATTATCATAAAGGGCCTGCACGATCTCGGATATCCGGTTTTCGTTATCGATCCGCACGGAGAGCTGAGCGAGGAAATGGTGAAGGTAATAGGCGACTCGGTGTACCTGCACCCCGTGCATTCGCCCTTCGGAATCAACCCGCTCGAGCTACCGGCAATGAAGGACAGGAACCAGCAGGTGCTGATGAGCGTCGACGAGCTGATGAACCTGTTCAGCAATGCCTTTCACCTTCCCGAGACCGCGATGAACGTTCGCTACATTCTCCAGACTGTCACAAGGCAGATATACAAGCATGGTGGAGTTCCAACCCTTGCAGGCCTTTACAAAGTTATCATGGCAATCTACAACGGCCAGGATGTCGGCATTTCGGATCAACAGTTCAGGGAGGAGGAGAAAACGCTGAGAAACATGCCCAGCCAGAGCTTTGTTTCCACGCTTTCGAGACTCCAGATATTCGCCGCCGACAGCCTGCTGAGAGCGATCACGTCCTCGACAACGATAGATATCGGGAGATTTCTCGAGGAAAAGAGGACTGTTTTCTTCTCACTCCCCCAGAGGCACATCGGACTAACAGCCAGTACGCTGCTGGCTTCAACGATCCTGCTGAAGATATACTACGCGAAGCTGATCAGGCACGGGGAGAAGAGGGACGAGCACGTCTTCGTGGTCATAGACGAGTTCCAGACCCTCCAGAGCCTACCCATCCTGGCGACAATCCTGAGCGAGGCGAGAAAGTTCGGGCTGCATTTGATCGTTGCCCACCAGTACGCAAAGCAGCTCAGCGATGACGTCAGGCAGGCTGCGATCACAAACGCCGGTGTCAAGTTCATATTCAACGTTTCCGGGGAAGACGTCGGCCTTCTCGCAACAGTCGATCCCGGCTTCGAGAAAGAGATAAGGAGCTTGATCGGATCGCTCTCAACAGGACACTGCGTTGTGAAGCTCGGCTCGAGGGCCGGCGACGAGTCACTTCCTCCGCTCCTTCTGAAGGTTAACGAATTCATGGCGGAAGAGGTCAGAACGATCGAACAGGCGAGAACTGAGGAATTCCGGCCAAAGGATGTACCCTTCGGCTTTGAAATGATAAACCCCATTTTCAGGTACATAGATCCGCCCTTTGTCATCCCGCAGAGAATAATCCAGGTGCTGATTTCCATGGGCGGCTCAGCTTCGATTGGCGACATATCCGATGCCACCGGTTTGAAGCAGGAGACCCTGAACAGGGTCATCTCGATGATGGCATCAAAAGGTTACGTCAGGAAGACCGGCTTCGGGAACAGGATGCTCGTGAGCCTTTCGAACGGGTTCATCGGGGATTTCCTGAAATCCTGCGATTCTGGGGAGAGTAGGGAGCTGATTAAGAGGGCCGTGAACCATTACATTAGAAACGGCTACTACGTTGCCAAAACGAAGACGGGAATCGGGGAAAGCCCAAAGCTTGTGTGCATCCCGTTTGACGGTCAGTACCTGGATTACCAGAACGCTGTCGAAGTCGAGATCGCCGGCAAGGAGGAGCTGACGGAAGTCATGAAAAGAGCCTCTCCTTTCATAGTCAGGCATGTCTGGTGCAGCGCCGGGAGCTTTCAGAATGTACTGGACTGCGCCAGGAAATGGGCTTGCAAAAGGACCGTAATTTTTGCCGTGTTTGGTGACGGGCTGAAGGTGGAGGAGGTTGAGGTGGGATCGATGTTTGGGAAAAAGAAGCTGGAAAAACTGCCCGATTCGGAGGTTGAGGGTTCATTTGTGAAGGGGCTTGATAAGGATATTCCTGAAGAAAGCCCGGAAAAGAGGGTATCGCCAACGCTCAAAGCAAGGGTTGCACTTGCCCTTGGCAATGATCTGGCCGAAAAGATCAGAGCACAGGGGCTGATGGATGACCTTCTGAAAGCTGCAGCTGAAGGGAACCTTTCCAGAGAGGAGATTACCGAAATCGCATTGAAACTGCTAAAAATGGGGGAAGAGGCTGAAAGCGCATCGGTTCAAACGGGCAAGCCTGTTGTAGGGTATTCGATCGAATCGCTGGCAAAACTGAATCCCAGGCTCAGCGCGGAAACAGTAATGGAACTCTATGAAATGCTTCTGGAAAGATTCAGAAAAATAATTTCCCTTGGACTCGACAGCAATGAGACCGCTGGGGTTATCAGGGAAATTCTGGAGCAGATCGACTACACGGCAGAGCTTCTCTCGGCTCCTGCAAAGAATGAAAGTTCCGGCGAAAAGCTGAAGGATGGGAATCGCTAGAATATCACGTTTTCACCGATTTTTATTTATAAAAATGGGTGCCCAGAAAACCCAGAGCTTTAGCTCTGGGATGAATGGGCAAAGCTTAAATAGTTCTGTGTTGGAAAAGCCTTGGGGATGACCCCTTGCAGAAAGAAGCCCAGATATGCGTTGTAGGCAAGGTCTTCAGGCCGAATAAATCAAAAGTCCTGGCTTTGAATAAAACGCTCAGCGAGTATTTTAAGCTCGTTAAATGGTATCTGGGCTACAATTCCGCATCGAAGAAGTTTTTGCACGAGAAATGCTATGAAGATGCAAAAAGGCTGTTTAATCTCAACACGGCCTTAATCCAGACAGCAAGGGATAAGGCTGTTGAGATCCTGAAGGGCTTTGAGGAAAACAGAAAAAAGAAAGCGTTCTGAAGCTTAAAAGGACTTCTATCCGCTTCGACAAGAGGTGCTACAGTTTTTCAAAAACAAACAACGCTCTAACGCCGTACTGGCTTACACTGAGCCTTGGCAGAGAGAAGAGAACAAGCCTGCCAATAGTCTTCGGTGAAAGGCAAAGGCAGAGAATCGAGGAAGCGCTCAGAGGAGAAGGTCGTTGAAGTTCCTGACGAGCCTGAAACGGTCATAGCGGTAGACAGGGGAGAGCACAACCTAGCAGTCGCAGTTGCGATTTCAAAGGAAAACCCGAGCAAGCCGATGAAGGGCAACTTCTGGAAAGGCGCAGAGGTGAAGAG
>JGI20130J15133_1001965_pt1 | contig 16044 bp, 14 predicted proteins | sample WasSprMetagenome_FD_15133 | JGI IMG/M metagenome (IMG submission 15133) | reverse complement strand
CCACAGGGTCTACGAAATTAAGCGAGAAAAAGCGCAGAGCCTGTCAAGATTTAAGCCCAAGACCTCCGAGAGGCTGTTGCGGAGGTATTCTGGACGGGAGAGGAACAGGGCTAAAGACTTCATGCATAAGCTAACTGCAGAGATAGCTGGAGAGCTCAAAGAGTCCAACTCTGGAGCAATAATGGAGAAGCTAAAAGGGATAAAGCAGAGGGTTCTAAACAGCTCTAAGGAGCAGAACAGGAAGCTCTCGAAGTGGAACGCTAGGACACTCCAGTCCATGCTCGAATACAAGCTCAAATGGCTTGGACTGCCGGTAAAATACGTGGACGCGAAGAACACCTCCAAGACCTGCCCCCTCTGCTCGGGCTACCTAGTAGCCTATAGGGGCAGGCTAATGAAGTGCGAGGAGTGCAGCCTAACAATGGACAGAGACATCGTGGCGGTGCTAAACCTTCAGATGCGGGGAGCCGGGCTCCCCCAAAGAGCCCTCAAGAGGGAAGGGCTAAGTGGAAATGAAATACCACGTATCTCCACTTAACTCAGAACCCGTATCCTGTTCCTGACTATGAAGGCGGCTAGGGCGCCCCTCCTCAGGGCTCGGCGCAGCCCCGAGAGCACCGCCCTCATCAGGGCTGTCCAGCGGCCGAGAGAGTAGTAGTCATGCATGTGGGAGCGCTCGCGTGTGGCATTCCTTGCCAGCCCTCCGAAGAAGTCCCTAGGGTCCCCACCAGCCATGAGAACCCTCTCAAGCCTCCTCGCCCTATCGCCGGCGTGGAGCGAGGACAGGACGTAGGGAGGACTCGTCACGACGGCGTCGATGGAGGATGGGCGTAGGAGCTCGCCGATCCTCGAGGCGTCGGCCCACACCGCGTGGAAGCCCCTGCCAGCCTCTGCCGATACCCTCCTGGACGCCTCCAGGCCCCAGCCCAAGTACTCCCGGTCGATCTCGAAGCCCACCGCCTCCCGACGGGCGAGGACGGCTAGGACGCAGGTGGAGAAGGTGCCGGCGAATGGGTCGAGGACCACATCTCCCGGAAAGCTGACAAGCTCTACAAGCCTCTCGAGGAGGCGGACGTTCGCCTTGGCCGGGTGCCTGACGGCCTCGCGGGGAAAGAACCTCCTGTAGGGTCCGAATGCGGGCGCCAGCGGTACCTCCAGCCGACTAGGCTCTGGGAGCGGAGCGTGTTGTAGCAACAACAACGCTACTCGTAACCGCGGCAAAGCCATATTTATGGGCTCGCGGCCCTGACTAGCGTTCAGCCGGCTCAGCTACCCCTGAGACTCGGGGCTTGACGCCGCAGGCTGCCTCAGCCTCAGGACTGCCTTTGCGCCGGAGCCGGAGAGCTCCAGCCTCGCCGGATCCCTCTCGACCATCTTGGACATCACCGAGACAACGCGCTCCGAGGCGGTCCTGAAGCTGCCCCTATCCACCGCGTACATGCCGAGGATGCTCGCGACGAGCACGCTCCCAGCCTTCTCAAGCCTCTTAGAAACGACCTCCTCTATCTCCGCATCGGTCTTCAGCCGCTTCCTCGCCGCCCTCTTCGCTGCCTGGACCGCTGCGGGCCTCTGCGGCGCCTTCACCTCCTGCGGCGCCCTCGCCACGGCTGGCGCGGCGACGGCTAGGCCGCCGCTCAAGTCCTGGACCGCGTGGACCAGCCTCGCCATCACCCTCATGTGCTGCGGGCAGAGGCCGATGTCCTCCATGAAGAATATCGCGTCCCTCTTACACTCCCTGACAGAGCACCTGATAGGCATGATAATAGTGGGGGGCTCCCCAAAATAAATCTATCCTCCCTTTAGGTCGGGCCCTAAAGCTAAAGTATCGTCGCGACGCATAGCGGGGCGAGGTGGTGAGGTTGGAGTGCCTGTGGTGCGGGACCGATAAGGCCTTCCCGATAGGAGCCACGGGTCTAGCGATATGTCCCCGGTGCGCCGAGAAGCTCTACCAGCCCTTCACGGAGCTCTACACGGCGCTCAGGTCCTACGGACTCGTCGGCCAGGATGAGAAGAGGCGGAGGCAGCCAAAGAAGGCTGAGGAGGCGGCTGAGGCGGAGGAGCAGCCGCAGCAAGCCGAGGCGGCCTGAAGGATGGATTACAGGCCTATGGAGATTCTCAGGCTCCTGCTCGGCGAGCCGCTTGAGCGGGTCTCGGAGGCCCTGCTCGCCTGCACGCCCGTGATGGTCGGCGGCAGGGTCCTCTTCCACCTCCCAAACCCTCCTCCGAGGACGGAGGCGAGGAGCATCGACGGGCTCGTAGAGGTATACACCGATAGGCCGGGAGCGGTCGTCGGGAGGGAGGGATGGAGAATAGCCAACGCCGCCAGAGTATTGAGGGCTTTGGGGCTAGCGGAGAGGCCGAGGCTCGTGGTTCTGCCGGGCGAGGGGAGTGAGCCGCGTCCGACGGTCTCGGCGATAGCCGTGGCCATGCTGGCCGAGCGGGGCGAGCTGCCGGAGCTCCCCGCCCCCGGCTGGGTCGACAGGAAGCGGCTCTACGCGCTCCCCCTCGACCTCAAGAGGCTCAGCGGCTTCTCCGGGGACGCGGGGAGTGCAGGCACAATGGAGGAAGGATGGAGCTTATCATAGACAGGCCGAGGAGCATTGCGGCGGTCTACGCATACGAGTCCGACCTCGTCAACCTGGGAATACTGGCCGGAACAGTGGCGGCGGGAGTGGCGCTCTACGCATCGGGCAGGAGGAAGAGCGGGGCGGCGCGCACCCTCGTATGCCTCGCATGCGGCGAGGCCGTCGCCGGAGACTCTTCTTTCTGCCACAGCTGCGGCGTAATGCTTAAGGAGCGGGGCCGGAGGCTTCAACAGCTTTTATAACGCAATCCGCGAGTGGTGTGTGGTATGTCGGATGGGGCGAGGTTCAGGCTCCTCAGCGTGAAGATACCTGAGGCGTACTACGAGGCCGTGAGGCTGCTGGTCGAGAGGGGGCACTACGTCAGCCTCGCCGAGGCCGTGAGGACCGGGCTCTTCCTGCTGCTCCAGAGGGAGGGCGAGCTCGCGGCGCTACTAACCATAATCAGGGAGCAGGAGAGGGCCATCCAGGAGAAGGAAAGGATACTCTCGCTGGCGGGCACGAGGAAGGCCGGGAGCGAGTAAGACGACGTGAGCGCGAGGTTCGAGTCTGCCGACGGGAAGCCCATGATGGTCCGCTGGCGCCTAATCGGCGCGGGGAGGGAGCTCTCGGGCATGGGCGAGAGCCTCGCGGCTGAGATGCTGCCCGAGCAAAAGAGTACAGGCTAACGGTGATGATCATTAGGGGCGGCGGGGAGTCGAGGCTGCTGGAGCAGGCCGTCAGGCCGTCGGAGCTTAGGGGCGCCGTGATAAGGTTGCCGATGGGGAGGCTGGCGCTTGGGATAGTTTGGGACGACGGCTCTCCCTTCGAGGGCCAGGTGGCGGTTGCCGGAGAGACCGAGACGGTAGTAAATGGGAGGGCGGAGCTCGAGGACATTCCCTTTGGGGCCTACAACGTAACCGTGATGGGGAGTGGGGGCGTCGAGGTGCTAAGGACGAGGATAACGCACAGCGGTGCCGAGGAGACCATCAGGATCTCCTCTTCAAGCATAGTCGTCAGGGTCTACGATGCGCTGGGGAGGCCGGTGGAGGGCGCAAGCATAACCATCCAGAGCCAGAGGATCCCGGGGGCGACGCTCGCTACCGCCGCTATGGGGCCGGACGGGTCGGCGAGGCTCGCCAAGATCCCGGCTACACTAGCTCCTTTCAGGGTCACGGCTACCTACGGCGGGAGATCCGAGGAGAGGCTCTCAGGCCCCGGAGAAGCAGCCATAACTTTCCCGGCGATAGCCGTGGGAGGAGCCCTGATAGACGCGTGGATCCTGCTCGCCGCGGTCGGGCTCATAGCCGCAGTGATAGCAGTCCTAATACTTGCTGGAGCGCTGTCGAGGAGAAGGGAGGCTTAGAGGGCTGGGAATCCGCGGTGCAGGCTCCGTAAAAAGCGTTGGAGTTCCGCCAAAGGGGCCATAACAGCTTTTATCACGCACCGCGGCGAACTGTATGGTAGCATGTCTGAGGAGGAGGTAACGACCTACTCGGGCCTGGTCAGGATTCTTCGGGAGAGGATCGCTAGCTACGTTAGGGAGGGCGTAGAGAGGGCGAGCCCATAGAGGTTGAGGGTATGCATTGGAGGGGTAGCGTCGGCGCGGCGGACGGCGGTAGCATAACGGTGGTCGATGACGGGGGCTTCAGCAATTTATATTACCCTCAGCGACTAGCATCACATGTGTCTGAGGAGAGCCGAACATTGCTCTTAGAGCTCTTCAATAAAGCCGCCCATCTGAAGAATAAGGTAGAGGAGTTTAGGGGGCTTAAAACTGCCTTGTTTCAAGAGCTTGTTGGTAGGGCTAGGGGGCTGTGGGTAGGTTACAGGCCCAAACCTGCGGACCACGCGGTCTTGGCAGTTGATAGTGGGTGGAACTACAGGCTTTACGAAGGCTTCTACGTCTACGCCCTTAAGGCGGCTGCTGTTGATGGCTCGATGAATATTCTTCATCCGGCCGCCGAGGTAGACATCCTCGCGGGCGACCCCCACGATGCGTTTCTGGTGCCGGAACTCACGCTGAAATACATGGCTGAGAGTTACGAGCACGACATCGCGCTCCGGGCATCCGACAACTGCGACCTGGTCCTGGTCGACGGCTCCCTCATCGCGAGGCTGGAGGATGTAAAGAGGAGGGACTCGCCTAGGCTTAGGACGGAGTACTTCGCCTCAGCGAAGCCTCTCAATGGTCTAAAGAACGTGGCCTTCGTGTCAAAGTATTCCCATGACAAGAGTCTGCTCGGTGGAGAGCTCGGGGACATCTTCTACCTCAACGCGGCCTCGAGTGAGGTAGGCTATACGAAACCCTTCACTGTCAATAGGGACGAGTGGGCCTTCTCAATCTTCTACGTTAGGCTCTCCGAGAACGCAAACGCACTCCACGTGGAGGTGCCTGCCGCGGTCGACGAGGGCTTCGCTCGTCTCTTCATCGATATGCTGTGCGGGACAGCCGTGAGGGGCTACCCCTACACACTCATGGCCGCACATAAGGCGGTTAACGTGCCCGACAGCCTGATGGATATGCTATGCAAGGCCGCGGGCCTTACGGGACTCCACACTGCTAGGGAGGTGCTTAGGGTTTGAGCGAGGTCGGCATCGTAATCGGGGAGGCCAGGCCCGAGCGGATCAAATTCGCCTCGAAAAATGCTGTCAGGGTTGGAGAATACGTGACAGTCGATACAGAGGATGGAGAAGTCCTATACATGACGGAGTACTTCAAAAACATGAGCGAACTACTCTCGGGAGAGAACGATTACCAGACTGCCGACGAGGCGAGGCGGGCAAGCAAGAAGAATCCTAGGGATCTAGTCAGGGTGGGCGTTGCTAGGGCCCTCGGGCTGGTCGAAGAGCTGCTGAAAGGGAGACGCATCTATCCGACCGTGCCGCCGGAGCCCGGCGCGTCTGTCAAACACGCGGGCGACGACCTCTTAAATAAGATCTATGGCGGGGGTGATGAGCGCTGGGTAGATGTGGGTCACCTGCTGAGGCGGCCGTCCGTGAAAATAACCATCAACCTAGACGCCATAGCCTCAAGGCACCTCGCAATCCTCGCCGCCACCGGGAAGGGGAAGTCCAACTTCCTCGCATTGCTGGCGAAAAAGATCGCGGAGAAGAACGGGACAATGGTGATATTCGACTACCACGGAGAGTATCTAGGACTCAGGATCCGGGGACTCAAAACTACGCGTCCAATGATAAACCCGAGACACCTCAACTCGGAGGAGCTGGCCGACATGCTTGGTGTGAGGAGGAGCGCCGAGCGCCAGAGGGCGATGCTTGGAAAAGTATACACGAAAGACGTCATAAACGCGGCGGACTATTGGGGAGCCCTAGAGAATAAGTTGAGGAGCATAGCTGAGGATGAGGATGCAGGAGCCCAGGAGAGGCAGACAGCTCAGAGGCTGCTCGACATAATGAGGAGGGCTCTCTCCGTCTGGGGAGGGGTCTTCGACCCCTCGGCCCGCAGCCCTCTAGACACCATAGTAAACAACAGGGTTAACGTCCTCGACATCTCGGACCTGACGGAGCTTCAGGCCCAGATAGTCGTCAACACGTACCTCGACAACATTCTTCAGGACAGGAAGACCATGGTTAGGGGTGGTGAAGGTAAGTTCAGATCACCCGTGGTCGTGGCCATAGAGGAGGCACACGTCTTCATGCCTTCTGGAGAATCTACGGAGTGTTCGGAGACCATAGCTAGGATAGCTAGGGAGGGCAGGAAGTTTGGGGTCTCGCTGATAATAGTGTCTCAGAGGCCGAGCAGGCTGAACTCCGACATAACGAGCCAGATGGGCAGCTTCGCCATATCGGGCATAACGCATCCAAATGACCAAAACTTCATCAACCAGGTGACAGATGAGATCTCGAAGGAGCTCGGGGCCTCGCTGACAAGCCTGAACCCCGGCGAGATGATCCTCGTCGGGCACTTCATCAAGGTTCCAGCCCTCGTCAAGACGGAGCTGGTGGAGGAGAAGCTTGTGGGGAGGGATCTTGAGGCTGTGAGGCTGTGGAAAGAGGAGGCTGCGGCGGCTAGAGCATACTTCTCGACGGAGGAGCTAATTAGGCCTTGATGGTGGGCCATTTCTCCGACACGCATCTAGGATTGTATTCTAGGGAGGAGGCAGTAAAGGAGAGGGAGAACGACTACTATGAAGCGTTCAGAGAGGCGATCGAGCTCTTCATAAAGGAGCACGTCGATGTAGTTATTCACTCGGGGGACATACTACACGAGCCGAGACCACTCGGAAAAGCNGTCATAAACCTCGTGGAGATGGCGCGAGAGCTGTTCAGGAGAGACATCCCATTCCTCTTCACGTTAGGTGAACACGACATATCCAGCATTCCCTCAACCCCGTATCCGATCCTTCTCGAGAGACTCGGGATAGGATTGTTCATCGGCGACGGCGAGCCGCGCGAGGTGAAGAGGTTGAGAGTGGTGGGGCTATCTAAGCATAAGAGGGCCCAGCGAAACGAGCTGCTCATCAATCTGGATAGAATCGGAGGGGAGCAACGCAACTATAGAGGGAAGAGCATCTTAGTCCTACATCAGGACCTCCGAGACCTCTCCGGCCCCTGGGCCGAGCTATCGCTCGTCGAGCTGCCTGAGGGCTTCCATTACTATGCAATGGGCCACCTACATAGACATGTCGAAATGAGGCGCGGTGATGGTCTCCTGTCCTATCCAGGCCCCACGCACTGGGTGGACGTGAATGATCCGGATGAATGCGGCGTAAACATTGTTGACCTGTCGGGCGACCAGCCAACGGTCCAGTGGGCCAGGCTAGAGAACGTGAGACCCAAGAAGAGGATGCGGGCCAGGGAGGAAGAGCTCAACCACATCATCGACGAGCTCCTCAAAGAGGAGCACCGTAGAAGGCCCTGCCTATGGCTGGAGGTCGAGGCAGATAGATTTCGGCCCAACCCGTCCCTCATAGATAGGCTAGGCGAGAAATACATAGTTCAGAAGGTAACAATCCTCTCGACAAAGCGCGCTACAAAAACCTACCAGGGTCTCCAAGAAAACAGCATAGACACGGAGCTGAGGAGGCTGGCGCTGGAGGCTCTGGGGGGCGACGAGAGGAGCGCCCGCTTCGCGCTCGCGGATCTCCTCCCACTCCTATCAGACCCAAACCGGAAGGAAGAGGCAATCAAAGTCGCATGGGACTACTACCGCGGAGGTAGGTGGGATGATAAGAAGGATTAGGATCAGAAACTTCACATCCCACAGCGACACCGAGATAGAGTTACCCGAGGGCCTCACCATCTTCGTAGGTAGGAATGGTGCCGGCAAGAGCTCGGTGATCGACGCGGTAACATACGCCCTGTACGGCAAAACAACGAGAGGCGGGATGCGGAACATAGTTAGGGACGGGACAGCCGGCGGAGAGGTCGTGCTGGAGTTCGACTACAGGGGGAGGAGGTATAAGGTGATGAGGGGGTTCGACCGCGATGGGCGTCTACTAGCAGCGGCTCTGAGAGACGGAGAAGACCGCCTGATAGCGTCTGGAGAGAGGGAGGTATCGAGCCATGCCGAGCAACTACTAGGGCTCAGCTACGACAGGATGAAGTCGGCAGTAATAATACAGCAGGGCGAGCTGGACAAGATACTTATCGAGAGGCCGGCTGACGTTAAGATGCTTTTCGACGACTTACTAGGGCTATCCAAGATGGAGAGGGCCTACGAGAACATGCGGGACGTCCTCGCCGAATTCGAAAAAAGGGTAAGAAGTGAGGTGGGTAGAAGCATCGGTGAAGCAGAGCAGGTAGCCGAAGAGCAAAGACGTAAGGAAGACGAGCTGAAGGGCCTTCAAGAAGAGGTGGAGAGGATTGAGAAAGAGGTGAAAGACTTGGAAAAAGATCTGGAAAAACTCTCCTGTAAGAAGAAAGCACTTGAGGAGGTGGCCAGTCTCTATGATGAGGTCCGGAAAAATACGATAAAGCTCGCAGAGGCAGTAAGACGGAGGATCAGGGACCTCGAAAAGGCTAAACCGTATGTATGTTTGCTGGAGGAGATAAGCAAGGACGAGGTGGAGAGGCGTATTAAACAGCTCGAAGACCTGAGAAATAGTTGGGAAAGAATAAGTCGAGAGATCAGTGGTCTTGAGGGTGAGAGAAACTCGAAGAAAAAGACCCTTGAAGAATTTGAGAAAGACCTTGAGGAGCTGGCTAAAGATGGGCTAGCGGAGGAGGCTGCTAAGGTCGGGACGCTCGAGGAGTTGAGCGGGGAGGCTGACCAGGAGGCTAGAAAGCTTATCAGGGACTCGATAGAGGCGGGGCGGATGCTGGAGCGGGGAGTCATCGGCGAAGATAGGCTCCGGGAGGTCGAGGAGCTGGGCGTAAAGAAGGTGATGGGGTGGGTGGAGGGAGCCTATAGCTCTGGACGCGCCGCGTGGATAAGAGAGATCTCGGCCCGAGTGGAAAGGTTGAGGGAGGAGATCCAAACGACCGACGCAAAAATCAATAAACTCCGAATGGAGCTGAAAAAGTTGGAGAACGAGATAAAGGGTCTGGAGAAGTACAATGGGAGGAACATCCAGGACCTCAAGAGCGAGCTCAATACTGCCGAGAGACAGCTCACCAACTTAGGATGGAGTGGAAGCGTCCAGCAGCTTGAATCAGCCATAAGCCTCCTGAACGAAAGGTCTCAGTATCTGGCGAGAGTGGTCGGTGAGAGGGTCATGCCGGATAGAGCATACCTCGAAGGCTTAGACGAACTACTAGACAGGGAAGGCAATGAAACCCTCCAAACCCTTATCCAAANCATGGAGAGNTTGCCCGCGGAACTAGATTTAGGCGAGCTTAAAAGAATAGATGAAGAATACGCAGAGCGAAACAGGCAACTAGGAGAGAAGAACTCTGTACTTAGTGAGCGTAAGAGGAAGGTTGCCGAGCTACAAGGCGAGATAGAGAGGCTCCGTAAGATTGGGGAGGAGCTCTCTAGAGCAAAGAAATTCTATGAGCTGCTGGAGAAGATCAGGGACAACGTGTTTCATAGGGATGGCCCCGTCCTGAAAAGCCTGAGGACGTGGGTTTATGGAAGGGTCTCCGACAGGGCTAGGGAATACCTAGACATGTTTGATGTCAGGATAGACGATGTAAGGATAATAGAGGAGAGCGGCGAGAGGGGTGGTGTGAGGTTCGTATGCTTCTACGGTAGAAGGGAAGTTGACTCGGATAGGCTTAGCGGGGGAGAGAAGGTGGCTCTCGCACTAGCCATAAGGCTGGCGATCGGAGACGTGCTCGGGGCTCAGAAGCTAGGCTTCTTCATACTCGACGAGCCGACGATCCACCTCGACTCCGAAAACAAGAAAAAGCTCCAAGAAGTATTCGCCAGCTTAGGAGAGTTGGCCGGCCAGACGATAGTAATAACCCACGACGAGGAATTATTCGAAGATGCAGACGCNACGATACTGAGATTTGAGAGAGGACCGGCGCCGGGCTCGCCCACCGAGATACAAATAATCCGTACANNCCATGAAAAAGAAAACCCTAACGCTCTTTAAACAGTAACTCGCGAGGCTCGGTCGATGAGAGTCTAACAGCTTCTAAACCCGGCCCAACCAAAGTTACCTGGTTCTTCTCCCTAAACCTAAACCCCAATACTCCCATACTGAGCAGGTCCTGCAACAGTTCATTACCTGCTGTCTGGTATGTGTGCAACTTCTCCTCGAGAACCTCGGGGGCCACAGATTACCCGAGCTCATAACACCTTGTAGAGCTTCCAGCGCTATGATGCCAGGGAGAGAAAAAGTCTCGCTTATAAATGTTCAGAGTGACGGCCAGTTTAGTGGCCTTACGGGTAGATGCTAGGGTTTGACCTCTACTGAGAGCTTTTCCTTTGGGAACTCGCCGGGCGCTATCTTGTGTAGCCAATCCCTCACCCTCTGCCTGTATTCTACGGCTATATCTATGATGGTCCTTAGCTCGGTTGGGTTGAAGCTTCCGTCGGGGAAGAGTAGCTTTATGAGCCCGCTTACCACGCGTTTCACGCTTTTCTCGTCCCTTATCTTGAAGTTGTCGGAGAGCTCGATGTGTCTCGACACCAGCGGCGCCAGTGTTTCTTTCCTCATTGTGTGGAGTGCCTCGGCGTAGTAGTCGGAGGCTATTCCATACTCCTTTGAGAGGTGGTATTTGCTCTGCGAGATTTTCGGGAGCTCCCAGCCGGGGATCAGACCATGTATTCTGTCTATGAAGGCGGAATCCCTCATAGACTCCGGCAGGACGTAGGTTAGGTCTTCAATCGGTATGTAGCCTTCGGCGGCCATCTCGACGGCCACGTTCCCCATGAATACCAGTGAGGAGTCTGAGACGACTTTCTTGGTGCCTCTTTCGTAGTGCCCGCTCTCCATATAGTCCTTTATTTTGCCCATCATTTCGTCGGGGTTTGAGAACTTGATCTTGCTTATCTCGTCGAATACAACGGCGTCTTTAACCGCGAGTTCTCCAGGGGTTCTCGTTTTTAGGTTGTAGAAGAGAGCTGCAGGAGTTATGTTTCCCCCGGAGATTATTCTGACGTAGTTGCTGAGGTTTCTGTAGAGGTATGTTTTGCCTGTTTGTCGGGGCCCGAATTCCGCCATGTTGGTGCTTCCCTCAACTATCGGGATCAATCTAGTCAGCAGGATGAGTTTCTGCCGGGGGCTGTAGACCCTTGGCTCTAGCCCTATCGTGTTGATCAACACGTCTATCCATTCCTCGAAGCTGAAGTATGGTCTTGCCTCTGTCAGTATCTTTGGATCCATGTCTGGCGCTTGGAACGGTATGAATTTTTCAACTATTGCTCCCACCAGTTGCTCGAAGATGTATTTTATGGAGGGAGATTTCGTGAGCTGGATCAGCCCCCACATGCCAGTTACTAAGGTCGCCTTGTTTATCTCGACTATGCTGAGAGGTACCTCCGCTAGTATGTCGTGCGATTGGATTATTCCTACATGCGTGTCTGTCTCTATGTCGACGACTACCCTTAACTCGTCTATTATGCTAACGGTGCCATCGGTTATCAGCTTGTGCTTTACCAGTTCTTTTTCTTCAGGCTCGTAGTAGTGTTGCTTTATGAAATTTCTTAGTTTCTCTTCCCAGCTGCTGCCCTCTTGTTTGAACTCGGAGATGAGGTATTCTGCGACGTAACGGGGTAGCTTTGCTAGCTCGAGCTCGTAAGCGAGCTTTTTGTCGACGGCGTAGTCCCCGAAATATCTCTTTACTTTGTTGGATAACTCGGTCATGGTATCAGCCTAAGTCTTGGAGCGTTCTCCGCCTTTTGGGCCCCGTCTGCTCCTGGACTTCAATAACCACTTCTATGGTTTTCTTGACGCCGTTTAAAGTGTACTCTAGGCGACCCACGTATTTATCCGGTTTAAGCGGTGGAGTTTGGATGATGTGTTTGCCTTCCACTGTTTTGAAGGTGCCTGAGCCCCATGGGAATTCATAGCTAATCTCTAACATTGTTCCTTGCGGGTTAGTGACGTCTATCTCTATTTGGGTTGGGGTGTTTGGTTGGAGCAGTGTGCTTGAGATCGTTATGATTGGTTCACCAACCGGTTCAACTTCCTCGGGTTCTTCTGGTGGTTCCTCACCTGAGAGTATTGCCATGAGCTTCTCAAACTCTCTCAAGCCCTCTTCTGACAGGCCGAAGAGCTCAGCAACAGCAAGATCGATCTCCCTCTCAACCTTCTCAAGCTCTTTCTCTACGTTGTACCGTTCAGTTACTGATGACCCACTATGTTTTAAGTTGGATAGCTCGTGTGCCCTTTTGGAAAGCTCGACTATCTTGATGTGAGTCTTATTTAGCGAGTCAAATTTGGGTATTTTAATGAAATCAACGATATGGGTTTCTTGTCTCAGCTCGTATGAGTAAGAGGCTATTATCGTCCTAGACGATAGCGAATTAAGAATTCCAGCGAGATAATATGCCTCGTTTATGTCGGTGGTATTTACTAATATAGTGCTATCATCAACTATTACGGGTTTGCCATTTATCGGAGTTAGGACTGCACAAGTAAAGCTGATGGCTTTACCAGTTATAGCCCCTGCTATCCTCTTCCAAACGACCTTATACGGTGCAAAAGTATACACTCCTATGTCATATATTGTGTAAAATGGGTTGCTTTTTCCCCAAAGTTTATGGATGGATCTCATCTCAAGCGCCTTTTTAAAGCGATTAAAATAATCATAGGTGTTTGGAAATTGTGTTTTAATGGTCATTTCGTTTAATGGCTTAGCAGTTTTAGGGTCATGCGGTAATATGATATATCTGTCCTCAAAATCGACAAACCATTTCTTTACATCTCTTCCTCTTACAAGCGGGTAGACTAGGTCGGGCTCAACGGCAGCCTCCACCTGGTTCACGCTCTTCTTCTGACCCGGCTCCGGCGGGTTGGTTATCGCCAGTCTTCCGTCAGGCGTCTTTCCCATGATTCTCACGTAGTAAACCTGATTGAGTCCCACGTATACACCCGCATGTGCCTCATAGGGCTGTGGGCCCGTGAGGAGTTTCCTGACAGCTTCAATGATCTTTGGTGTGAGCTGCATCCACGGAGACTCCGGTTTTCTAGGCTCCAGCGGAACCATAACGACATGATATCGCCTGGTCTCTCTAAGGACCTCTTCTAGGGGTTTGTCTGTTGAGACAGGTTTCTTGCTCGGGTTAACCCATACAACATGCTTTATCCCATCACTAAGATTCTCATCCTCTATTTTTGCCGGATCTAATTCTTCCGTGTCAACCTTCTCAACAACTACTACCGCAGTTCTGTTCACCGCCCCTTCAAATGGATAGAGCGTAACCAAGTCGTGCACAATCCGAATCCTAGTCCGCCTGGCTAGGTACCTCCTGAACCCCGCACCAGCCTGTGTCTTAAAGAGCGTGAATGGTACCAAGAATCCAAGTACGCCACCTTCCTTAAGATACATATGATAGCACCTCGCCAAGAAAAGCATCGCCAAATCCTTCTTCACCTTACCCAACCCAGCCTTCCCAGCCAATTCCGTCAGACCATAGTAGTCCCATAGAGATTTGCTCACCTCCCTGTAGGATTCGGGGAGGTTCTCCCAGTTAACCCAAGGCGGATTGCCCACCACAAAATCGAACTTGCCTTTGAGGAGTGGTGCAAAAGCGTTCCGGATTATCGCGACCCAAACTCTGTTCCTACCTTCTTGCTCAAGCTTCAGCAAATCGCCATAGAGCTTGGTGACATATGCCACCTCGCCACTCTCAAGTCTGAAGACAAACTCCAACCTCTTTCTAAACTCCTCAACGCTAAACATGTTTTCAAGTCCTCTTGAGACCTCTGCCAAAACACTACTCAACAACCCTTTCTCAACGATCGAAACGGGGACGGTGAACTCGCCACCAGAGGTCCTTAAAATGTAGATATTACCCTCAACCCTCGGTTGCGTTTCTATCATTATTGAGTCAGAGAGATAGACCGGTAGCTCAACAGGTCCCTTCGCATATGCGAGAAGATCAGCAACAGCCAGCAGATAGTTCGTCCTTGCCGTCAAAACCGCGAGTGGGTTCAGGTCATAGCCAACGACGTTTGTTAAAAGATAGCCTAAGAGAACGTCCGTCAAGTAATGTTCCTCAGCATAACGCCTAAGTCTGCTAATGTAGAGAACGAGGAACGTCCCAGAACCACATGCCGGGTCTAAGACCCTGATCTTCAATGGCTTAAGCGGGTCCTCCTCGCCCATCCTCATGATGTTCTCATAGCTCAGCCCAACCTCGTCTAGCAGGAAGTTGGCGAGCCAGTCAGGCGTATAATACTCTCCAAGACGGTGCCTCAGCTCCCTAGGAACGAGGTTCTGGTAAAGCCTCTTGAGCAGGTCCCTAGCGAACTCCGGCTCAAGCTGAGGCGTAGCTATCTCATAGTCAGAAAGCCTCCTAGAAACCTCTGCAAACGCCTCTGCGAGCTCACCGTCCAACTCGTCTAGATACCACGAGAAATAATCTCCCTCGAGGAAGTTCTCGATGCTAAGCAACCTCCGGAAGACGCCACCACCCTCAAGTTCTGTCAGAGCCTTCCTGAGCCCCTCAACCCCCTCCCTTGAGAAAGCGTCATCAAGCTCCGCGATGTAAGACCTGTAAAACTTCCCACCGCCATACAAATAAACAATCTCCGCAGCCATCAGCTTCATCAAAAGCGCATAGTAGGTGTGGATAGAGAATATCAAGGCATCAAAATTCACCTTGCCAGTCAAGCCCAGCTCACGGGCCAGCTCCGGAAGCTCCTCAAGCTCCTCCGGACTATAGCCTGTCGCCTGCCTAAACAACCTCCCCCAGTCCTCGAAGAGAAGACTGGTTCTAGGACCTCTGGAACCCAACAGCTTCCTATACAATATGTTGATGGTCTGCTTGGTGAGCGGGGTTTTCAGTCCAAAGTCAGTAATTAGGTGATCGGCGTCAAGAGGTTTCCGCCTGAGGCCCCTCAGAGCCTCTACGAGCTTCACGACAACTTCCCTCCTGATTTCGTAGGGCCCCCTCGTGATCCAGACATCTGTTCTCGCGTCATATCTGACAAACGCTACCTTATCCGAGACTATTACGCCCAGATACCTAGCCCACTCCACCTTACCCCTCGACTCTGCCTTGATATAGTCAATGACCTGTTGCCTCGCCCTCTGGATGTCTGACGCGGAGGCCAGCTTCCCTGGAGCCTTATATTCGATTATCACGTGTCCATAGAGCGCGTCGACCCTGGCGCCCGAGATCAAAGTATACTCATACTTCCCAACCCCAGTAATCCCGAGAGGAGCCAACACCTTATCCTCAAGACACCTCGAAACCCATATCCTAACATCCTCCTCGCTCACAGCTCTAACAACAGCATTCTTCAGACAAACAACAACCTCGTCAATATCCAATTCAATGCGCTGACCCATGCCTCAACCACCCTAACCCGATACCCCACAATCGAAACCCATTGGCTAAGACAGTCGTGTCGGCATCCTCTGGGGAAGAACTCATACATCTAAGCACCACCACACACTATATTAGATTTTTTGGCCCCGAATTATGATACCACACCTCAGTCAGGAGGGCCACTACTGCTTAAGTATCGCTCGGCTTTCTGTGGATTCTGGTGGATGATATGTCGGGTGTGGTGCCGATCCTGAGGATAAGGAGCTTCAGGGCTATGTGGCAGCTCTACCTAGAGGTCCTGTTCCTACCACTAGCCATCCCCATGATCCTGGGCATGGCGCTCTGGCCGTTAACAAGACATTACGACAAAGACACCCAATTCATCCTAACGATAACCCCATTCATCCTAGGTATAGCTGGAGGGCTCTACCTGAGGTTCTTCCACAACGGTTTGACCAGGAAGTGGATTGAGGTCCATAGGCACGGGCTGATCGTGGGGACTGAGTATATTCCGTGGGGAGCCGTCAGGGATATAGACTACACGACCGCGACGGAGGCGACGGTCCTGGGATCCTACAACATCCCATGGAGGTATGAGGAGGTCGCAACCGTGAACGTCCTGACGGT
>JGI20130J15133_1001960_pt1 | contig 16064 bp, 15 predicted proteins | sample WasSprMetagenome_FD_15133 | JGI IMG/M metagenome (IMG submission 15133) | reverse complement strand
TAGAAGGAATAAACGCCGAGGATATTCTGGGGCAAATATGGAAAGTGTGAAAGAGTTACAAGAATTGATTAAATTTTGCGTTTTGTTAGATTGGTTTTACGTTGATGATGAAATGTTTTTAGTATGGTATTACACCAATAAAGGATTAGAAAAGGCTCAAACGTTGGAAGATTTTTTGGAATTTTTGGAAAAGCCCAAGGATACAGTATGGTTGCTTAAATGTTATGGAAGACCTAAATTATCAGTGTTTAAAGAATTAAAAAAGAAATTTAAAACAGAAGGTATAAAAGAAGTCAAATGGTTTAATAACTTTAGGGAGGTAAAAACATGGGAAAGGGCTTTGTAAGTTTTTTAAAAGATGTAGCAGGTATTTTAGGACCTATAGGAGCGATTGTTAGTGGGATTGTGAGTTTGTTAGGAATTTTAAAACCTCCTAAAATACCCAAGATTGAATTTCCTAAAGAGCTTTTTTCCCAACTTCATGCTCGAATTCAAACTTTAGCTCCTTTATCTGATGAGGCTAAAAAAATAGCAAGGCAAGCGTTAGAAAAATTCAGTCAAGGGGAATTGGATCCGAGGTACAGAGCTCAGCTTGATTTGTTGTATGCAAGGAAAAAGGCTGAAGCTTTAGCCATGTTACGAGCAAAGGGATTAAGAGGAAGCTCAATAGAGCAAGAAGTATTAAATCAGATTGACCAATGGTATCTGCAAAATTATTATGCTTTGTTGAATCAACAATTACAGGATGCTTTAACTACTGCTGGATTGGCTCAACAGGACATAAATGCTTTGCTTGATGAAATGAAAGCTTATGGAATAACTTGGGCAGGAATGGGAACGGCAATACAAACAGGAGCCCAAATAGCTACAGGAAGAACGTTAGGATTAGCTTACGGTTTGGAAAGTTTAGCTAAAGGATTAAAGGAATTAACTCAACCTAAATCGGGAGTCACTCAGGTTGGCACTACTCCGAGTTTAGATTTTGAAGATTTAAAAATAACTGAAGGATTAACTAAATAAGGAGTAAAGCGATGGATCCAAAAGATATAAATTTGCTTTTTCTGTCAGATGTTATAACTCATGTTCCCATAGAAGAAAATATTAAAACGATGAAAGCATTGGAATTATTAAAGACCCCCCCTTCTGTCTCATCCCCTACCTCAATAACTTCCAAAACAACTCCTAAACCTTTAATTATTTCCCGTCCTTCAGTTTCAGAAACCCAAAAACCAGAAAGACTATCTCCTACATGGTTAAATTTGTTGGTAAACCAAATAGCTGCTCAGTTAGATGTAAGTAATACTTGGCAGCAACTTTTTGAACAATTAAAACAAGCCTCTGATGCATTAAAAGAAGATTTAGAAAAAATAGGCAAAGAAATTCCAAATGTTTACAATGAAATAAAAGATAAATTAGAAGAACAAATTAAGATACAAAGTACTTTTTCAACTCAAAAATTGAATTTGTTACAGAAAGAAATTGATTTTCTTACGCAAGTTTACAAAAGTTTATTAAACCAAATGCCCAAAATAGAACCAGATCGAAAAACGCAACTTAGCAGAGAATTGGCTATAGCTTTAGGTAGTATTACAGCTTTGATTCATCCAAGTTATGCTCCATATTTTTACATGGCTATTCCGCAGATAGTTCAATATTGGCGAAATGAGGATATGGAAAACTTTGAAAATGCGATGAGAAAATTTGAAATGGCTGCTACTCTTGCAGGAACTAATTTGGAATTTTTGAATAACATTTTGGAAAGACAAATAAGGATTCTGGAAGAGAAAGAAAAACAAGCTTTATTGCCAACTACTTTAAGTCTTCAATGGTTAACCGAAAAATATAAAACTTATATGGATCTGTATACTAGCTTATGGCCTAAATATCTTGAAAACATCCATAAGCAAATAGCTAATGTTATTAAGCTTTTAGAAGCAAAAGAAAGAGAAAGGCATAATAGAGCTGAAGAAAGATTACGAGAGCAAGCTATACGTTTACAATCTGCAATAAAAGAAGAACTTAATAAAATCAGAGCAGAAGAATTGCAACTCAAAAAGGCAAAAGAATTAGCTCCTTGGTCTGTGCCAGGCAAAATCTTTGAAGTATTAACCAGAAAAGCTGGGGATCTTAATGATTTGTTGAAAATATTAGAAAGTTTTGAGAAAACCTCTCGCTCTGAATCTACTTCTTTATTTGATGTCATTGAAAATTTAAAAGAGGAATTAGAAGGCAAGGAAAGTAAGGGGGGAAAATAAGGAGTAAATAGGATGCCTCAGGAAAGTGGCATATTTTCTTCTTCTATCGAAAACAAGTGGCTTATTACACCAAAAGAACTTTTTCAACCTGTTTTAGGAAAAGAAGAAAAAAGCAGATTGCCTCAATTTCCTAAGATAGAGACTGTTAAAGAAAAACCCAAAAAAACTTCTTTCTTTTGGCAATTTGCTACTGATTTTGCTTTTACAGTTTTGCCTTTCTTCCTTCCTCAATTAGGTCTTCCTACCTTAGGTTTTAGAATTTTAGGAGCAGGAAGAGCAGCTGAAGCTGTAGCAAGTTTTTTAGCGGCTACTGATAAAATTAAAGCTTTTAGGCTTCTTAAACCTTTTGCTGAAGAATTTATAACTTCTCTTTCAGTTTTTGGAGGGCGCAAATTAGTAAGCCAATTTACCGAAAAGATTGAACCTGTCCCGCTTTTTGATTTATATCGTGATTATCTTTTGGGTCGATTTACTATAGGTGGTTTAGGAACAGGTATCAAAGGAACTTATCAATTATTGACTAAAGGAGCTCAAGGCAAATTACCTAAGCCTCCTAAAGAAGTAGATAAAGCTATAAAAGCTGCTTTTAAAAGCCTCTGGGGAATGTCAAAAGAAGCCTATGAGACTTTGTTAAAATTATGCAAAGGCTATCAACCCCAATTGCTTGAGGCTGTTGTTGCTCAAAAATGGTATTCTGTTTTAGATAATCCAGAGGTCAAAGATGAATTAGGACGATACATATCTTACGTTAGAAATAAAATCCACAAAGAAATAGATCAGTTAAATCCCAAAAGCCTTCCAAATATAAGCCAAGAAACCTTAAAAAACCTATCTGATCAAGTTTACTTGCGACTTTTACAAGATGATAACCTGCATAACGTCATAGTTGCCGCTTTTGGAGAAAAAGCAGGCCAACCAATAACTGAGTTTCAAGCCCCAGCTTTTCGAAAACTTTTTTGGGATGAAATAAAAACCGATCTAAAGGATCTTTGGGAAGAAACTAAAAGAAAATTCACTGAAAACGCATGGAATATCGTTAAAAGCGCCATTAAAAGAGCAAGAACTGCCGTTACTTCTGAGAAACTCGAAGCTTTAAAAGAGAAACAGCTTAATAGGTTAGCTCAGAGTTTCTTGAGAAGACTTTATGAAATGGAAAGAGCCTCAAAATATCGAAGCGGTAGGCTTCCAATTTTGGATTATCTTTTCCAACCTTTATTAGAACGATATGGCGATAATTTGGCGGAATTATTGACTGAAGGGTTAAAGGTCCAAGTTGATGCACGGAAATTGAAGCAAATAATAAAAGCTTTAGATAAATCCAGAGGACAAAGTACTTTTATGTTTTTGGAATCCTTAGGAAAATATGCTTATAAATACGGAACTGATTTTTCTGGCTTAATTGATCGGATTAAAGCCCTTTATAAAGCCGATTATAGGACTTTGCAAGAACTTTGGATAACCAAACATCAACCAATCGTTGAAGAATTTTTTGAACAATATATCCCTCGATTGGGTTTTAAACATCCTTTAAGATGGATAAAAGAAGCAAAACCTACAGACATCCTCGAACCTTTAGATATAGATCGTCTTTATTCAAAAGGCGTCTATCGCTTTATGACTCGTTATCATCCCCTTTCAGCAATTAAACCCCGTTTTTATAACAGTATTGAGGATGTTTTAGTTGCAGGAATCCCAAGGGTAATAATAAGGATTTTAAAGAAAAATCCTAATTTAATTACTGAAACCGAAAAATTAATCGAAACTGTAGCCAAAGAATTTGGTTTTACCGGTGGTTTGACTATTCCTAAATGGGTTGCTAATAAGTTTATCGTCCCTCAGTTTATACACAACTTGTACAATCACATCGATGAAGTCCTAAAACATCCTGAAATCGTTGCTAAACTTGCTGATCCNATGANCAAAAANCAAACTTTTNGGATTTTTGATAAAACTGTCGAGATGACTCCTGGTATGCTTGATGCTTTAAAGGACTTCTTTATGGCAATAACAGGTCGAACAGCTGCTTTATGGCGAACTTCTAAAGTTTATTCCATTAACAGATTATGGAAACGGATCTTTTTATTCTTCTCGCCGTTCTTCCATGCTTCAGCATTAAGCCTTTCTGGTTTGGCTTTAGCTAACCAATACAAAATCAAAGGTTGGGATATAGTAGGCAGAGCTTATATAGATAGTTTGCGAGTAATGAGTCAGGGGTTAAGTTATCCTGAGTTTGGAGTAATGGCTAGAGAAGTGCTTAAAGCTATCAATGAATTAAGTCAAAAAGGATTCAAGATTCATGAAATTATCCTTTCTGGATGGAACGAAGGAGAAGCTTTATGGGGAAATTATTTAGCAACTGCTCGAAATATTATGTATGAATTATTACAGAGGGGGGATCAGCAAGCTCTTAAAGAAATAGCTAAAGATTTGGAAAGTTTTGGTAAAAAAGTAACGTTGGATAAAATTTTTAACGTCTTTCATGCAGGTGAAAGATGGCTTTGGGCTGGATATTATCAAGGTTTGAAATTAAGGACTGCTTATGCGTTAGTGAATGCTTATCGAAAAGGCTTAATGACTGCTGCAGATTTAGCGCAAAATTTGAACACAATTAACTATATCTACGGCGGCTTACATACTTGGTTTTATATCAATCCCAAAATGGCTCAACTTTACAGATTATTTCTCTTTGCTCCTGACTGGTATTTATCGCTTTTCCATAACTTCAGAACTTGGTTACATGGAGATGCTCCTTTAGTTATGAATTTCTTCCCGACTATTTTGCGGCTCAGGTTTTATTTAGCTGTTAACGCTAATTATGCTTTTAACGGTCAATCTCCTTGGGATAAATATGACTTAAAAGATCCAAAAGAATGGATGAGGTTGTTTTTGAAAGATTGGACTGAGCTTTTTAAGATTCATGTTCCCATAATTGATAGCAAAGGTCATTACAGATTGTTTACCTTTAACCTATTAGGTTTTGATATTGAACCTCTGGAAATGGTAGGGATTTTGCCTTTTACTCAGAATTTGTATAAAGCTTTAACGCATCCTACGTTGAGTGCTGATAGAAGAGTGCTTCAAACTATTTGGGGGACTTTTGATGAATGGTTGGGTTATTGGTTTAGGAAAGGGAGTATGCTTGTAAGGTTTTTTATCAAGTTATATGAAGCCACAAAGCCAAAAATGCCTACCGAAAGGGAAGAAGTTCCTACTCTTTCTGAAGTTTTTTGGAATCTCACTCAGAGTTTTGCTCCTCTTGCTTTTGTACAAAGCTTTGGAACGATCAGGTATCCTTATTATGCCGTTCCTAAATCAAGGAACTTTATGAGAATAGCAAGCTTCTTGAATATGTTTGGCTTAAAAACCCAAGTTCATGAAAAATTGACTGAATATATGTTTGAAAATAGGTTCCGAGAAAAGGCTGTTTCTGAGGTTTTGGATCAATGGTTAAGAGAATATAGGGAAATAAAAGAAGCGCAAAAAGAGGCAGGGTTAATCTCACCAAAGACTCAAGATGTTTATAAAAGCCTGATAGTTTCTTTAAGCCATGCTTATTACAATTACTACTTATATCCTTGGGTTGAACAGAATGCGCATAAGGATTTAAAAACTTTAAAAAGGGAAGGACGAGAGATTTTGGAATTGATGAAAGAAGATCTGGAAAAATCGGCGTTTCCTGATCGGATGAAGCGTGATATTTGGGCACGGATAAAGAGGACTTTTGATAAAGAATTGAGGGATATATATAGAGCAGTAGGTAAACGAGATTTACCTTTTATAATAGAGAAAAAAATACGTGAGGAGGGTAAATAATGGCTAGGAAACGAAAAGGCTCAGATATTTATAAAGATTTAATAACTTCTTTAAGTCGTTACGCAGATCGGGGGATTAAAATATTGGAATCGATGAAGGAAAAAGTGGAAAAATCGCCACTTCCTGAGCGGACGAAGCGTAATATTTTAGCACATATAGAGAGAACTTTGCGTAACAGGTTAAGAAGTAGAGGGGCAAAAAGATCAGGCAGAGCTCAGAAAACCGGTGCTTCTTGGTTGAGGAAGCATAATATTTAAGCGCGGATAAAAAGATTTACTTTTTATAAAAAATGTGAGGAGGTAAATAATGGCCAAAAATTGGAAAGATTTGGCTGAGGCTTTGAAAGATTTGGCAGAAGCTATTTTAGAGGAAGCGCGAAAGGCTTTCCAAGAAGGGNATATTGAAAAAGGGGTAATGTTAACCTCTGAGTTTAGAAAAACCATAAAAACCGCAGGAGATCTGAATATGATTGCTCAAGGAATGGGTGAATTAGAAGAAACTCCTGAAGAAGAGGACATCGAAAAAGCCTTAGGAATTGAAGAAGAACCTGAGAAAGTTGAGGAAGAACCCGAAGAAGAAGAATTCGAAGAAGAACTCGAAGAAGAGGAAGAACCTGAGGAAGACATCGAAGAAGAAGAAACAGAAGGGGGAGAAGAAAATGAATCTAATACAGGAGAAACTCTTTTATCTCTTGAACAAATACTTAGGGATTTATTAAAGAAAAAGATATAAGGAGGTATAAATGGCCGATATTAGAAAACAGAAAAGTGTGATCCAATCAAATTCCTCATCTAATAAGATTTCCAATTTTATGATCAACATTCTGCTTGGGATTTTGGCCAACATGAAAAACTTTCTTTACATTTATTCCACTTCTTTATCGGCCTATTTGTTTTATGAAGCTATGCAAAAGAGCTTTTTGTATACTTTACCCGTTTTGGGTTTTTTAGCCATCAGTTATATTCCCATTTTCTGCCGGAGACGAAGTGAATAGAAACGAAAGAGAAACTTTAAAACTTATACAGCAATTTTACAGTTTGCTGGAAAGCGCTCATCCAGCTAAAAAGAGAATTATCGCTACAGAATTAGTTAAAAAATTTTTGCCTATTATGACCGGTAAAGGTTATCAGATCAATAGCAAATACGATACTGATGTCTTTACTCGAGCCAAATTGATAGGGGCTTTTATTATTCAAGAATATGGCAAAGTAGGTTTTAATATGCTGAAATATTTCATTAAATATCAGGAGCTATGTTAAAGGAATTGATTAAAAAATTCTGGACATGGTCACGGTTTTTGAGGATTAACTCAAAAGACTACGGACTTATCCGTTTTAGTCCAGAGAAGTGGTGGGGATCCCAAAAATGGTTATTGAAAGCTATTTATAACGCTGATGATGAGCAAAGAACTTTTGTAATTTTAAAAGCAAGACAATTAGGGATAACTTCTATTTGTAACGCTTTGACTCTTTTTTATCATCAATATATCCCAAATTCAAAAGGAGCTATATTTGTGGCTAATTATAACGATATTGATTACATACGTAGAACCATTCTGCATGATTTTTATGACATGATAGATGAAAAAGTAAGGGTAATGTTAACTCATAGTTCAAGAGAAGGTTTGAGATTTGCTAACAACTCAACGGTTCATTTTATTTACACAGCCAAAAGAATCACTGGTCAAGGAAAGGCTGGACGAGGTAGGGGTTATAATTATTTACATGCTACAGAAGTTGCTTATTTCAATTCCTGGGAAGATTTGAACGCCATTCAAGCTTCTTTATCGGATATTCATCCTCAAAGGCTGTATATTTACGAAAGTACGGCCAATGGTTATAACGAATTTTATGATCTATATGAATTAGCTAAAACTTCACCCTCTATGAAAGCTGTTTTCATTGGTTGGTGGACTAAAGAAACTTATCGATTGAACCCTAATAGTAACATTTACAAACACTATTCTTATCCCCCTAATTCTGAAGAAAAGGAATGGATCAAAACAGTTAAAAGGCTTTATGGTTATGAAATAACTATGGAGCAATTGGCTTGGTGGCGATATCAGATGTGGGAAAAATATCGAGGGAATAAGATTTATGCTTTACAAGAATTGCCCTTTTTTGAAGATCAAGCCTTCCAACTTTCTGGAGATAGATTCTTTGATTCAGTAGTTTTGAGACAGTATGAAGAAGCCTTAAAGAAAGAACTTATTAATGGAACGATTAGAGAAAGATTTTATAGGCTTACTTACGATGTGGATAGGTTCATTTTTGAAGAAACAACTTCAGAAAAAGCCAATTTGACCATTTGGGAATATCCTTCAGTTTACAACGTTTATGTTATAGGGGCTGATCCTACTATGGCGGCTAATCCAGATAGTGATAATGCAGTTATTTCAATTTGGAGATGCGAAGAGGATAAAATTGTTCAAGTAGCTGAATTGGTTGATAATCAGATCCCGCCTCAAATTTTTGCCCGTTATATCCTTTTGCTTGGCGGACTTTATAACGGAGCTTATGTGAATTTAGAAGTAACTGGGCCAGGTCAATCGACTTTAAAAGAATTTGATTATCTTAAAGCCCAAGGATGGGTTCCTGATGTTGTAATGGACGATATAACCAAAGAAGTTCTGCAAAATAATATCCGTTACATCAAAGATTATCTTTACTACCGAGCAGATAGTTTTAGAAGAAGCTTTTTGAGACATTGGAAAACCACTCCAGATCTGAAAGTGGATCTAATGCAGATGTTTCGAGGATGCGTAAATGAAAAAAAGACAATTATTCGATCCAAGGAGTTATTAAAAGAAATGGCTAAAGTGGTGAAAAACGGCTCAATAATAGAAGCTGAAAGCGGATTTCATGACGATAGGGTAATAGCTGCAGCTTTAGCCGTTGAATTTTGGATTAGATATATCAGAGGGAAAGTACATTCATTAAAGCAAAGTTTAACTTCAGGCCCAAAAATCCTCAGAGTCGGCAACGTGGTTATACCAATACGTTAAATAAGAATAATTTTGCCTCTTTTTTTCTTGAGTTCTTGCTTATCTTTTTCTGTTTCATAACGTGAAAGGATATAATTGCTCACTATTTTAGATTCTTCTACTTCAAAACAAGAAAGAAGCTCATCAAAAGTCATTTTTTCCCCTCTGAGGATGCCTTTCGTCTTTAAACGTTCAAAGGCTTCTTCAAGTTTTTTCCTCGTAAAAAATCGCTGGATTCTTCTGATAGCAATTGCCTCAGTTAAAACAAGAATACCTATGGGGAAAGGATTATGCAAAAAAGCAGGTTGACATAAACCATAAAGAATAGCCCACATTTTAGCCGTATCCTTGGAAAACTTTGAAAGAAAATACAGATAAAGCATCCTAACCTCACAAGCAAGATCCTGAAGAGAAGGCGGAATAAATGTTTTAGCATATTTAGATTTAAGTTTTTTAAAAAACGCAGCCTCTGCTTTTAAACTTTCCTTCAAAACCACGAAATCAACTAGATTAATACCAAACTCTTGTGCAATCTTCTGCAAAATTTCTTTAAAACTATGCTTCTGCTTAACATACTTAATAAACATCAAAGTTATCGCCGCATAAATAACATCATAAAGAGTTTGTAAAAAATGATTGCTTATTCCTTGTTTCTTCTTCATGCTGCAGCAAGTAAATAATTAAAAATTTTCCCACATTTTTCACAAATCATATAAGTAAAATCCTTATCTTTTATCTTGAAAGAAAAAATTTTTCTGGAAAAGAGTAGTGAAGAATTCCCGCAGAAAACACAATTCCTGAAATTAAGTTTAAAGATCTCATAAAAAGTCTTATTTTTCACAAGTTCCTCGAGTTCAGATAGTTTGTGTTTTTTTGAATCCAATATCTCTCCGGGTGGAATTTGATATTTCTCCCACAAATAACAGAATAACCAGATTAAGCCCGTTTCTAAAAGATAAGAAGCAGGTGGGAAAATGGTATTGAATAAATCTGATAAAATAGGTTTATGAAAAGGTTTTAAAAAAATATAAACGTTAATTCCGCAAGGCATTATACGAAAATGATCCTCATTAGAATACAGTGCTGCCGTAAGAACATATCGATCAATTGTAACTTCTTTTGCATTCACCCAAAAAACGATTTTCTTAACCATTAAAATTTTCTCATCTGCAAGGAATAATAAATTCTTTTCCTCATCTATTTCTTTTCCCGTAAAATCAACCCACCATCTATTTATATTAATTGGGTAAATTGGCTTGATTTTTATTTCTTCCATTTTTTCCATTTCTATCTTCCTAATAGTTCATTCATTTTTGTAATTTTTATAAATATTCTATGCTAATCCTACACCTTGGTGCTTTAACTGCGTATTGTTGCTTAAGCTCTTTAGGGATTTGGTATTCAGTTTGCCAATAAAGCTTTTGTTTGATTACGAATTTATCAATCACGTAGAATTTTTCAGTTTCATTTTTCTTAAGCATTTCAGTTTGGAGATCTTTAGGTATAGTAAAAGCCTCTTTGATTTTCTCGGTCAATTCTTCATATCTTTTAGCGTATTCTTCAAGCTCAGCTCTTTCTTTAAGCATATTCAGAAGCTCGTTATCTTCACGAAAAACGATTTTTTCAGCTCCCTGCATCTCAGTTAAACACATATGCTTGTATGGACAAGTAAGGCAAACAGAGAGATCGTCGGGCTTAACTTTCCATAACGGCTCAGGATAGGTTCGCTTTTCTACATACTCGTTAATCTTCTTAGCTTTCTCTAAAATCTCTAAAGCACGCTCTTCATTTAAGGACATATGAATTTCTTTCCAAGAACCATCAAACCCCCTCAAAATAAAAATTCCATTCTCAATCTTCTCTCCTTGTTCCCGCATCATGTAAAGATACAAGTTGAGTTGGTGATAATACCCTCTGAAATAGAATTTATCTGCCTCCAAGAAATCTTCGGCCTTATTGAACTTTTTAAGGTTCCAACTTTCCATCGATTTTATCTCAATCGCATAAACTTTCCCGTCGCTGAGGATTTTCCCATCTATTTTCCCGCTGATTTGATAATCCCGTAAAAAGTAGGGAACTTGCTGATGGATGACCTCAAAACCAGCTTGCATTAGATCTATGATGGTCTGTTTCTCGATCATTTTCCCCATTTCCATTTTCATCAATACAGAAGGTGGTAAAGGCGTTTTTTGATCCCAATGTAAACGCTCAAAAACCAAATACCTAAGGCAAGGATGTCCTAAAGTAGAGCATCGATTGGAATTCACCGGAAACTGAGTTGATTGATATTTTTGCTTAATTTTTTCCACTATCATCTTTACCCTCCTTAACTTTTCTTTCTTTTTCCTCCTATTTTAACAACACCATGCTTCTCAAAAAGTTCCCGTATTTGCTGCTTTTCGGTTTCAGAAACGTCAGTATAATCAAGATAAAATCCGCTATTAAACCAAAACCTAACATCAGCTTCGTTTTGATACTTTTTGCGGTTTCCAAAAGTCACAGCAACTATATTTTCAATCGCCAAAATATCCTGGTCTTCTCCTATTACAATGTACTTCATCTTTCACCTCCTGGAATTAGTTTTTTAGCTTCCCTTATAAGCTCTTTTAAATAAAGCTTTTCTGTATAGTCAAACCATTTAGCATACTCATAAGCTTCTTTTCGGACGATCTAAAAGCAAGTTTTGACAAGCAACAGAGGCGTAGTAATTTTTTAATGCCTTCAGTCTTTCCCATAAAGGAAGATCGTTTCTAAAATTTTGCAAATCTTGATAAATCTTTTGTAGTCTTAATCGTTCATTCATTTTTTACCTCCTTGTTTTTAAACAAAACTTGTTGATCTATAGTTCCAACCATTTTAGTCACGTCTTGAACAGTGAGTCCTCTCAGTCCCAACAAAGTAGACACTCCCCTAGCTATAAGGTTAGATCGAGCAGCCTTCATGACGTCAGAAAGTCTTATTTGGTGAGGAGGAATATCTTGACCTTTGGCTTTGCTAAAGAAGGGATCTTTTGAAGATCTGATGCCGATTTCCTCTATGGTTTTATCTCCCCAAGTGAAAGTTCCTCGGAAAATTACTGTGAAGTGCCCATCTTGGTCGTATTTAATCTCAGGCTCACCTATTTTGTAGGAGATGTTGAATAGGAGCATTAAGCGTTCAGCGCCGTAAGCTGTAAGGTAGGCTCGACCTCCAAAATTTACCCAATCATAAGGTCTCGTAAGCTTCAAAACCAACATCCTCTGTTTAGCAAGCGCTTCAAGCCTTTTCTCGGCCTTCCCCACTTCCTCTACGAAATAATCCTTCTCCTCCACTGGCGAAGGAAGCCCCGAAAAAGCCTCCATCACCGGATCCCCGTTAGTTATCACCTGAGCCTCTATCACTTCTTCTTTTTTGTTTTTTTCTTCCATTTTCCCACCTCCTTTTTTATTTGCTACTTATAGTATAAGTTGACTTTTTTCATTTGTCAAGTACCTTTTCCTTCTAAAAGGGGACTTCATCTTCTGATTCATCTTCTGTTTCAAGGATTTCGGCTAAAGGGTTAGGGGAGCTTAATTGTCTGATAGCTTCTTGGGTTACGTCTCCTGCCAACGTATCGGAAATTTTTGATAAATCCAATTCATAAACTGAGGCTATTATATCAGTCCCCAAATATTTTATCCTTTTCGCCCTCGTATATCTCTTTTTGACCCCTCTAGCTGTTGGAATTGGAGTTGGAGTGATTACTTGGTTATCTTCAAAGATTTTTAAAATCGTTCTTAAATCGAGTTTTATGTGATTTTTAAATTCTTCTAAAAATTCTCTTGTTACGAAGGCTTTATTTGATAATGGATCGATTTCACCGTAAATTTTAGTCCGTGGAACTTGTTGGGATAAGGAGTTTTCGATAAGGAAATAAGGAGCTCGGGATAATATAAATTCGGAAAAATCTGCGAATATTTTGGCTACACTTATATCTAATTGTTCTAATTGGTAATTCAGTAAAATACAGAGGTTCTTTTCTAATTCGCTAATTTCCCGACGAGTAAGGTTGTAAAAACTTGCTAATAAGTTCAAGCTTTTTTCTATCAAAGGAATGAAGACGAATATTTCAAAATCCCCAGGCAGTTCTATCTCAATGTCTATATTTCCTTTTTGCTCCAAGTATTTGATCCAATCAAAAGCGCAACCACACGATTCCCGCATAATTTTATGTAGCTCTGCTGGCGTGAATAATTCCGTATAATTTTCCCACCCATCTGCAGGAACTATCAAAAATCTTCTTTCAGCTCCTCGTCTCTCAAATTGAGGAGTCCATTCACCTGTCACAAAAACTACAGAGCGCAAGAAAGTAATATCAATCGATAACTCTTTAGTTCCCCTTAATTTTCCGATCCCACTTGCTATCTTAAAAATCCGTTCTTGCAATCTGTTGTCCGATATTAAGGCTGTTTCATCAAATAGAACAGGCAAATTATGNAAATGNCTCATATAAAGCTCAAAACCTGTTTCAGTTGCGTTTAAAGTCAAGGGNGTATCCATTTTGTAAAACAAATTTATGACGAATTGGGAAGTAGTTGTCTTTCCTACTCCTCGAGGTCCTACGTCAAAAACAGTAAAACCAGGCATATTTTCATTTACAAACAAACTTGCCGCTCCTAACACTATCTTCACGCCCAACCATTTCCCTTCCAAAAGGAGCTTTCTTATTATTTCATGCTGTTTTGTAGGGTTTATGTATTTGAAGTGCTCAATATCTTTAGGCTCAAGATCACAATATAAACCTTGCTCAATAAGAGCACTCTGGTTAAGCGGATGGATAAAGATACGTTTATTTTTTATTTTGTACCATCCTATCTCTTGCAAGAACAATTTTTCTTTGTGGTTTCTGATTAAAGCGTCAAGTAAAAATTTGATGTTATGCATATCCAGAATGGGGCGGCCTAAGAAGTCTTGTAACTCAATGGGATTAAGAGTTATTTTGCCAATCCGGCGAGTTTCACAATTATAAACCACATAAACGGGCTCATTAGCTTGTAATTTAAAACCTCTGTCCTTGATTAAAAAACCTGCACAAATAGGCTTTAATTTTTGAGGCTTTTTGTTGTCTTTTTCGGATTTTTCATCTAATAGATACCAATCGTTCTCAATTAAAGCGAAAATTTTGGTTCCATGCTTAATAATTTCCTGAGCTCGGCCCAAATCATCCTCGGTAAAAACGGGAACCCCAGGAACTTTAGGGCCGTAAAACCTACCTAAAATAAAAAGAGCCGTTCGGGCGTCTTCTTCATTAAAGATTTGTTGAGTGAGGATACTGATGCCTGCTACTTCTTCAATGGGTTTTTTATAAGTTTCTTCAATTGCGGATAAGCGCTGTTTATAGTTATCGTCATCATTAAACCCTTCATAAAGCTCTTTGTTTAAGATTTCTATTACTACTTCCTTGGGCAAATAAAGTTTTCTCGCTATTCCTGCTAAACCAAGCCAAATAGTTTGTCGTAACCCCTCGACGTAATATTTTTTGCATAATTCAACCAATTGAAGGAACTTAGTAAGCTTTACTTCATCTCCTACTTTAGGAGCAAATTGCTGAATGTTTTCTTGAACTTTTTCAGTTTCGTATTCTTTCCCCGCTCGTTTGTAAGCTTTTAATACAAGCCTCTGAAAAGCTTCAAATTCCAATAAAGCGACGTTTAACTCATTTTTAACTGCATCATATCCTTCAATAAAGACATATTTATGAGTTTTACCATTATGCTTCACTACCGAAGGAGGAGCTACTGCATATCTACGACCAAATAAGAAATCGATTTTAAAAACTTCGTCTTTATCAACTAATTTAAAAGACCGAGGTTCAAAATCGGAAGGAATATCATAAACGTAATACCAATAATGATGGCCTCTTCGAGTTTTTACAGTTACAGTAGGGAGGTATTCAGTTTGGCTTTCAAACCATATTATCGCTTCAGGGCTATCACAATCGATGATCAGTAAATTATTAAACCCTGAAACTATCCCGATATTTCCCTGATGGCGTTCCCATATGTAATTTACTTTTCCAGTCTCATAAATTTGCTCTAAATCAAGGCCTTTAATAGGGACTTTGGAATATTGGGTGAGAGGAATAATCACGAAATTATAACGTGAATATAGACGGATGTATTTATTAAGTTCGGTCATCAGAAGTTTTTATTCTACTAAATTTTCTAATTCTTTCCTAAATTTTTCGAATTCCTTTTCGTCTATATCCTCACCCTTCAGAAAACTGACTGGGCCTGAAGGAAACCAAAAAATCACCCGATCCGTTCCAAAAGCATCTTTATCAAAAACTATCAGAGGGATAAGATCTAAATTAACCAAAATTTTGCCAACCTTTTTCATGATCTCCTCTCCTTTCCCCTACCCTATTTCTCACATCATTACTTTACCTACTTTATTATTGTCTTTTAAAAGCATTGAAGGCAACATCAGCAGTAATAAGGCTACTATAAAGCCCCTCATCAGATAAATTTTCCTGGACTAACAATCCATCCTCAAACAGCTCACTAAACAGTTCGAGTGCTTTGTTGTAGTCAACTTCGAAGGGCTGGAGGAATAACTCAAAATTATGGTGTTTTAAATGCATAAAGTCAAATGTAACGTGAGAAATTTTGCGCTCAAGTGTAATAAACAACTTTGCCTCAAAGGTAGGATACTGTGCTTTTAGATAAACGTCAATATCTCCATTATACCAACGCACTCCTTTAAAACGAACCGGCATAGAAGATGTAGAAGAAAAATGTCTCAGTGGGTCATCATCAACAATGGCCCACTCCCGTTGAGTATAAAGCTTGAAGGAACATTCTTTGTGCTCAGGAGGAAGTTTTATCACCCCCTGGTTCCACTTCTTTTTAGAAGAACCATGTACCGTCGCTGGAGCTCCGACTAAAAGCCAACGACCATGGGGACACTCGAAGACCCAGAGAAGTCCATCATCATTCCGAGAACGAGCGCTAAGCCAGATATCGTAGTCCTTATAGTCATGGCTCCAAGATGCC
>JGI20130J15133_1001942_pt1 | contig 16154 bp, 26 predicted proteins | sample WasSprMetagenome_FD_15133 | JGI IMG/M metagenome (IMG submission 15133) | reverse complement strand
CCTCTAAGCCTGGGGTCGGGGGTTCAAATCCCCTCGAGCCCGCTTCATTGTTTAAGAGTTCTGTTGTGTTTGTTCTGGTATTAATACTGGTATTAATACTGGTTAGTTCTTGTATGAGTTTTGAGATGCTTATGTTGTATTTTTTTGAGAGGGTTTTTAGTGTCTGGTGTAGGTGTTCTGGGACTATTATGTGTGTGTAGCCTTTTTTTGTCATTTTTATTTTCGTCTTTTGTTTTTTGGAGACGAAAATATAATTTTTTCTAATTATAGAAGTTTAACCTATATAATGTTTATATATTATAGGTGCTATTTCTATATGCGATGAGCACGTGGGAAACCGTTAAAAGGTGCAGAGATAATATAAAGGCTGATTGGTTTATAAGAGATTTATATTTAAAATTTTTGCTGAAAAATAAGGACGAAAATTTAGACGCCTTACATGCTTACATGATGAAAAAGTTGGACGAGGATTTTATGCACACTAAAAACTGTATCGCTGTAGAACGTATGCTTTTGAGAGAGAATTTAAAATTTTATGCGCCAAACCAGTTTGAGAACCATTTAGACTTTATTATTATGACGAAATTATATAATGTCGGTTTAGAAGTTAAGGGAAAACATCCACCTTGGAGCGGTGCAAATAAAGACGAATATGAAGAATACAAGAAGCTGTTTAGTGAAATATTTTATGTCTGGAGAGAAAACGGATATTTTTACGCCTGCAACATAGGGGACGTGAGAATTGAAAACAGAAAATTCCTTGTGCCCAGCAACAAGATCATTTTGGCAGATTTGCTTAAGACGATAAAGGAGAGTGAAAAATAATGGATGAAACAGTATTTTTAATAGTCTTCTTCTTAACTGTCTTTGTTCTCTTCATTCTAATATATCCATTAACTCAAGAAGAGGTGGACAAATATTAAATGTGGGCGGTAGTAGAGTGCCCAAACTGTAATAGTTTAAGAATAGCAAGACGTGAAAGCAAGAACGTAAAATGCTATAATTGTGGAATGGTTTTCACAATAAATCCTAAAAGAAAGTTCTCAAGAATAGTGTGCCTTTCAGACGATATAGAATATTGCAGGTATGTTATCAAAGTCTTAACATCTTCTCAGCCTATAGTGAGAAGTGATTTATTATGAGTGAAGAAGTTTTCAGACGAAAATGTAAAGCCTGCGGTCAGGAAATAGAGTTTAGAAGAGTATATACAAGAGAGGGCTGGAAACGGCATCCTTTCAACGTTGGAACAAATACAAGCCACTTTCAAACTTGCCCCTTCGCCAAACAGTTTTTACCAGACAAGCCTAAAATTCCAAAAGCAGTTGTAAGAGTAAAGGGACCATTAGACTTCTATTTGGAGGAAGACGAAAATGAGTTTTAGAATAAAATCAGGTTTCAGATACAGAAAAGAGTTTAAAGCCTTCGCAGTCTTTTTACACAAAAACTATTATGTTCGCACTTATGAAATCGCACAAGCGTTGGGCTGTTCTACAAGAACCGTTTGGAAATGGATTTTAGATTATCGTCTTGGACAAAAGCTGACAAGAAAGGGCAGGAGAGTAAGGTCAGACAAATATCTTAAGAACGTAAAAATAAACTACCGCATTAACAAGATCCGTCAAGCGTTCCAGAACCTTTTATTATGGCTTAACGCTAAAATACTTCATCCAGAATTAGAGCTTAACCTTTTTGCTATAGCAGAAGGTGAGCGTCCGCCCTGAGGGAATATAAAGCCCTCTGAAGACGAAAATCTTTTTTCCAATATCGGTTTAAGTATATTCTTTTTCTATTTTTGAAACTAAACTAAACTTTTTCTATATTCGTCTTATCAAAATAGACGAAAATATAACATCTATTTTATATCTATAAAGCACTAAAAAAGTTCAGGTAATTTTTACCTATAGCACCAGCGATAAACTTTATAATCTAAACTTCTATAATACAATTTATGGGTAGAAAAATCAAGGAAATGAATTTTAAAAGTAAAGAAGCTTACAGGAAATGGTTGGCTTACGGGCACATGCATGGCGTATTCAAAAAGGCTCCTGGGCACGTGAGAGTAAAAATAAGGGGTAAGCCTCATAGGGTAAAGCATAGACGATAATCAAATTTTCTGGAACGTTATTAAAGCCAACCTTCTATCCTCATCTATATTTTTTAAGAACCATTTGAGAACCTGTAAAAGCCTTTCTCTACTATTATAGCCCTCACTTTTAACAATATTTTCGTCTATATCCTTTACCGTTATCTCTCTAACATCAAGTATTTTTATAAGAATATCCGAACCACGCAATTTTACAATTTCGCCTTTCCTAAACTGTTTAGCATACCTTAAACTTCTTATCGTCGTCCACTTCTTACCTTCTTCTATAAGCTTAACATGGTAACCGCTCATACTAATTTCCTTCATCATATTCAACCTCAAGCTTTTCAGACGGTATAATAGGGTCAGGATAGTCTTTGAAAGCTGGATTTTTCCAGATAAAATAGACGGTGTTAAGAGGCTTGTTTTTTAAAGCTTCAGCCATCGCATAAACATTATTGTTTAAAATTTCGTCTTCCAAATTCTTTCTAAACTTTGGAGTAATGAAATGCTTTAACAGAAGCTGTTTAAGCCTTTCAAATCTAACCTCATCCAAACTTTCTATAACACTAACATTATAGCTTTTGGACGAAATTAGATTTAAGTCAAAACCCAATTCTTCAATTTCCCTAAAAATCCTGTTCCAACTTTCGTCTATTCCCACATCAACCTTCAACATTCCAGCCTTCTCAAAAAACGGATTATATCTTCCCATAACCGCCAAACTTTCAATATAAGGCTTGTTTCTTAACGGCATTGTTTCTTTAACCAGCTTCTGTGCAATACCAATACCCCTGTACTTTGGCAAGACGATAACCCTTGCTATGCGCTCAAAATCTCTATTAATAGCCTCCATCTTTTCTTTATCAGTTTTACCGCCATACATTGGTAAAACGACATTTCTCGCCTTCAAATTCGGGTAAACGGTCGCATAAACTATTACACCTACAACTTCGTCTCCGAGCACAGCCTTATAAACTGCCCTAATAAACGGTGGAATATTAGCTCTATAATGGAAGCTCTCAAGCTTAACATAATCGTCCCTCGTCCCCTCTTCAACAACAATTTCATCTAACAGACTACATTTTTGATTAAGATTAGGCTGAAACCTCTTATATTCTACATCTGCACCAAACTTTTTGCGAATATAAACGTCAGGATTAAGGTCATAAAATAGATCCGTGTGCGCTGTAGCAACAACCAAAGTTTTACCCATCTGGCGACAAATCTTTTGATACAAGTAGGCTATAACTTTAGCAGTATCACGGTCAAGAAGGCTACAAAATTCATCAACAATAAGAGTGTCTCCAGAACTCAAAAGTTTAGCCAACTTAAACCTATACTTTTGCCCATCACTTAACTCTCCAAACTTTCTCAAAAACAAGAAAGCATCATTTAATCCAACAAAAGACAAAATTTTAACAGCCTCATCAAAATCTCGCCCAACGCTTTCAACCAAAATATCCTCGTCTTTAACTTCAACATCCCTAAAATCCACAACCCTACCAAAGTCACTAATTTTAGCCAACTCCTCCTTAAGAACCNTCAAAAGAAGACTTTTACCTGAACCGCTGTCGCCAGTAACATAAACTACATCGCCAACCGAAAGCTCAAAGACAAAATTATTGTAAACTTGGAAAGTCTTATCCTCGTCCACTCCAACACCGAAAGCCTCGCCAACCTTAACCACCCTCTCACTCAAAGAAGACGAAAAATCAAAAGCCCTACTAACATTAACCCTAAACACCTTATCCACAACCCTCTCAACAACTACACCCTTACTTTTGTTTTCTTTTTCTTCTTTTTCTTTCTCTTCTCCACCTTCTTTTCCTCCGTCTTTGCTTAACCACGCTGGCGTCGTAACCTTCTCAAAATCTTTATCCAATCTCAGGCTCCAGCGTAGCCCGTTCCTCAAATTAACTACTATAAGCTCGCATTCTATACCATGTTCTAAACTGTAAGAGAGTTCAGGCAAAACATCTTTCCTGTAAACGGTGCGAGCGTTAGCGAAGCCACTCTTCCACACCACCTCGCCAGAAGGTAAGGGTGTAGCAGTCCAGCGTTGGTTGCTTGGGACAAGGTAATAGCTTTTTACTGATATGACTTTTATTGGCTTTGTCTTATTTTCGTCTTCATAAAGTATTATGTCTGGCTGGTCGTGTCCAAAGTTGCATTCTACCGTATAGCCTTGTTTTCTGTATTCGTCTGCTATCTGTTGTTGTATTAGAACGCCTTTTGCGAGTGCATCATATCCGTCTGGTTTTCTATTTTCAACTGTAACTGTTTCCGTTGTCCCATTTGTTTTTATTATCGTCTTAACAGCTTCTTTAACTTTCGTCTTCTGAACTGTTGGGTAAACTGGTTCAATAATTTCTCTGGTATCGTAGGCGTTAAAGTATCTTTCAGCGTTAAAGTATAATGTTTTAAGAGGTATTAGGTCGTGGACGCCTATCAAGTTTATTTCAATCTTACAAAGCTTTTTTTCAGGAATATAGGTTGGAAAAATAAGGTGCGTGTGGTTCGCTCTCAAGCGTGGGTCAATGTCTTTCCAGCGTGTAGAACTTAAAGCAATATTGATGTTCTTTTTCCGCCCTGAAGCAAGCAATCTTAAAGCCATGTTATTGAAGTTTGAGCTAAAATACCAGCTTGCCAGCCAAGAATAAACGTCATCAAGAAAAAGAAAGTAGTTTTTGTCTTTCTCTGGCGGATTAGACAAGAATGTTTCCAAGTTTAGAACCCTAATAGGCTTTTGCGTGTAAGGGTTAAAGACTTCTTGAGTTGGCGGATTGATTGCGATAAGATAATCTGCGAACTTTGTCATATAATTGGATACAATAATACAGGGTTCACTTAATCCCATAAACCTGTAATTGGTTTTAGCAAGTTCCTGAAGCATGGTTAAAGTTAAAGTCTTCCCCTTTCCCCAAGCGCCTAAAACTCCTATCACGAGCACCATCTAAACCACCCTAAAAAGACGCAGGAAATAGAATAAGAGGATAAAAGTGATAAGGAAAAAGTTTACTAAATCAACAGTTCTATCATAGTCTTTTTCTCTTTCTTCTTTTTTTCCAACAGGGCACAAATTTCCACCTCCTAAACGTGTAACCACCCTCTTATCCTGCTAACAATATTTTTTCTTTCCTGAACGACACCGCCACCGAAAGATTGGGCAACGTTCCTAACCTCTCCACGTGAGGCACGGTTCATGCTAACCTTTAACTCCATATAGTTTTTAACGAACTCTTCAATTGGGCTTTCTCCCTCGTGAACTTGCACGGTTAAACCAAAAGGCGTCTTTAAACTCTTTAGCTTATTTGCTCTATGTAATAAAAAACTGAAGTTTGCTATTTCTGTATATGTTAAGTCGGTGAACTGTTGAATTTTATCCCTTTCCACGTATGAAAGCTTATCAATGCTTTCTGCAACACTTTTTTCAATATCCTCATATTGGGCGAAAATATTTTCTTCACTCAATACTTACCACCTATGGCTGGAAAGTTGGAGCAGGTTGCGTTACAGTATGTGCGCCTCCGCCAAACGCTTGAAAGAATGCTGGAAACATAAAGCCAAGCATTATACCAAATAATAGTAGTAGCAAATACCACCATTTGCTTACCTTATAGGCGGTTACAACATTTCTTATACTTTCGTCTTCTCTATTTCTTACTATATTACCAAGCCATTTAGCAAAGCTTTTATCATAGTGGAGAACGCTTGGGTTAAACGTATCACCTTGGCTATTATTTTCGTCTTTGCCAGATGGTTTTTCAACGACAGCACCGTCCTTATTCTGGCTCAAATTACTTGGTTCAAGTTTTCCTGCACGAATTGAATTAACAATATCTTTTGTAGTTAAAGTCCAAGCTGTTTCAGGGCACACTATAAAAGTATATTTTGGTTTACCAAAACGTGACGTTTTAAAAAGAAGCGGTTTTCCTTTCGCCCAAGCATAATAGGTTGGCGTGTCAGAGTTTTTATAAACCTTGTAAGCCAAGAAGTCACCCCAGTCTTCAACCTTAACCCTCTTAAGTTCTCCGTTCTCTATAAGGAAAACTTCTATTTTTCTCAACCAGCCGCACCCCCTACTACAGTACCAATTGCTGAAACAGCCGTCTTAATAGCGTCTATAATCCAGCTTACTACTCCAACAATCGCTGAAACCATGTTTGCAATAACCTGATAAAGGTTCAAATAAAACTGGAATAATCCTGCAAAGTCTAAACGTGCAATATAGCCTAAGTTTATGATAAGAAAGATTAAGCCAATATAGGGTAAAGTCATGACGATAACGTTAAAGGTAAGTCTTACAGCTTCAGAAATCCATACAATAGCCTCTACAAGCCACTTTAACCCAAGAGCGTTCAAAATGTTAATGATCCAAGTTGGAACGTTCTTGTAAAAGTCTATTACTCTACCATAAACTGCATCATAGTAGGTGTTTTTGTCTCCAGACATAAACGCATACCATAACAGTTCTGACGGATTAGCTTGGTTAAGAACTCTTAAAACGTAAACCTTGCAGGGTTCCTGAGAAATTTTGCAGGCAAAAACTTTAACGTTCACGCCATAAAGATTGTATCCAGCAAAATCAAGTTTAAGATATTGGTCTATTTGAACGTTAAAGTTTTGTCCCAAATTCCATGCTGTCGCCTTTCCATCGTGTATTATTGGTACATCAAATGGATCCATGTAGCCGTCGCCAAAAAACCAGCAGAAAATAAGGTATCCACGTTCATCTCTATATAATACGGTTCTTAACGGGTCATTAAAGAATAGTGTAGCGTCATAAACAAAGGTGGTTCCATTTGGCATAAGAGTATAAATTGTCCTCTCACGTGAAGAACCAAAGCCCCAATCCCATTGCTTATAATGTCTAATATCCTGAACTTTCACGTTCCCTACAACAATAGTATAGTTTACTCTAAACTCTTTTTCCCTCGCAAGCCAATTTGGGCTTTCAAACCATTTAAGACAAAAATCAAGTTGGCTTAAAGGGTTCACATTATATTTATAGTGCACAGAAGCGTTCTTGTAAGCAGAAAATTCAAGAGGAGAGAGAACACTCCAATTAGACGAATTTGAAACCAAAGTTGCATTAAAGCCATAGGGTTCAACCACCCCCCAGCCTTTGATAACTCCAGACGCAGGCGTTGTAGTAGTTGTAGTTGAAGGCTGGACAAAAGTTATAGTAACCTCATTTGAAATACTTTGCGCATAAGTGCTGTCTCCTGTAAAATTAGCTCTAAAAATGTATGCGCCAACAGAACCAGCAATAAACTTAAAATTCGCATATCCTATAGCATCGGTATAAACTGTGTCAATAAAATTCCAGCTTCCAGTAGAACCAATTTTATAGTATAGGCTAACAGGCTTGTTAGAAATATAGTTATTAGAGCTATCTAATATTCTGGCTGAAAATTGAACTTCTTGCCCAATATTAGCATAATCTCCAACATACTTTTGAAGAGTTAAAGAAGTTGGGGTTAAAGCATGGACGCTAAAAAGTGTAAGGGGTAAAAGTAGAACCAGAACCAACAAAAATACTTTCGTCTTCTTAAACATATTTTTCAATCACCTTCCAAAGTGTATAGATAAACAAGCATAGACTAAAACTTAAGACGACAGCAATAGTGAACTCGGTTGGATTATCTAAAATACCAAGAGGAATAAAAGCTGTATAAGGTTGAATAAACTCTTTAAACTTCGCATTCTTGAGAATTTTTGGGAAAACGTATCCTTCTGCTTTAACAATTTTAATAATATGCTTTTCAGGTGTAAGCTTATATTCGTCTTTAAGCTGGTTGAAAACTCTCATAAACTTTCCTAAAAAGAACATTCCCTCATTAATTTCATTTAATCCAAAAACTTTAGAAAACAAGCCCTTATCAGCTACATATTCGTCAGAAGTAACAAGCCTTTTAGCTATATAGTGATTTCTGTATCTTTCACTTGAACGTTCAAAAATTACTACCCAACAACCAAGCCTTTTAACACTCATACTATACCAGTATATCAATAGGTAAATATATAAACATTACCAATATTATATCTGGTCAGGTGAAAGCATGTCTTCAAGTATAGACCTATCTCCTGTAATAAACATAGTAATAGCAATAGTTCCCCTACTCGTTGTTTTAGCAGTATTGAAAATGATTACAAACATGTTCAAGGGCTTTGCATAAACGCTAAAACAGGTGATGTCTGATGAAACTAAGATACGCTACGCCAGCAATAGTGCTGTTACTAACTGTAGCCTCAGCCCTCGCATACACCAGCCTCCTAATTAACGGAACAAAATTCAATTCATCAACACCGACAATTTTTACACTAAGCAAACCTGTTAAACCAAACTGGGAAGTGGATATCGCCCCAAACTTACAATATAACCTTTCAACTTCAAAAATATATATTGACTTACTTTATAATCCGAAAAACGATTTAACAGCCGTTTCAAACGGTGGATACAATAGCCCAACGGGATACAGTAGGATAAGGATAAAGATTTCAGCCGAAGGCTCTGTGCCAATTATATACTATCTAACCAACTCTTCCGCAAATAACGAAGTAATATTATATCAAAGCACAGCCAACGTTCTTGGTGGAGGTTCAACTACAGAAATTTCGCCACAAAGAACCTTAAAGGTGTTCTGGATTGAAGATAAACTAACTATTAGCGTTTTTGATGGTAACAAGGAGACTGCGAGGCTTGTAAATGGATTAACGCTTGGGCAAGGTTGGACCATAACACATGTAGGTGTCTGGAGTGATGAAACGCCAACGCCAGTTAAAGCAGGCTATGTACAGGTATCGTTTGGCACTCCAACTGCAACTTTCGTCGCTACAGATTTTCTCTATGCTCTCATACCTCTTATAGTCTTGGTTGCGGCAATTGCGGCAGTTACAAAAATGCTAAATAAAGTCTAAATTTCCCCCTTCTTTTTTTATTTAAAAATTTTTTAAAGCTTTTATTATAAGTGAAACTGCAAAAACAGCTATTATCGCATAAGCTACCGTGTAAGCTAAGCTTGGAGAATAAACCGTTACTGTCGGTGTTGAGCTTGCCTTCAGCCTGCTAACATAATATGCTGTTAAGTCCCTTAAATATACTGTGTCAGCACCAGATAAATCAAAGTGAGGTTCAATACTCGTTCTTTCATGATATTCGTTCCAAGAATATACTATTACAAAACTTATCTTATCCTTATTTCTTAGCACAAAATCCCATTCTTTATCGTAAAGCTTTTTAGCGAAAGTCTTATCAAATATCATGTAACTCCCTCTTGAACCAGCATCATATAGAAACTTATCATCATATCGTGGTATTATTGACACAAATCCATCTTTGCTTATAACGGGGTCGCCAACATAGTTTAAAATGTTAACATTACCTCCATAAGCTTCTAACGTATCCATGCCCCTCCAGAAAAATATGTCAACGTTAGACTGGTGTCCAACAACCTTTGTAATATAACGGCTATCAGGTGGTGGAGAGAGAGGATTAAAAAAGAACAATAAAGGTTTGCCGTTAAACTTTAAAACAAAGCCATCATACTTGCTGTAATAGTTTTCCCAAATGTAATTATAAACTTGCGTATAATTCATGTTAGAGCTGAAAGGCTCAACCATTATTGCAACATTCAACGGAACGGCTTTCCCGTCTAAGTATTTGAAAAGGTTTTTTGTAGCATTGTCTATTGCATAATATAGCTTATTAACTTGAGCCGGGTTAGAAAAGTTTGTAACACCCCAACCCCAGTATGAAACGATAATAAAATCTATCTTAGCTTTTACAATCTCGTTAAACTGCCACTCTAAAGTCCTGTTATCCATAGAATTATAGAACCCGATAAAAGGTATGTCCACGCATACTCCATAAGGGCTGTCGTTCCAATGTGAAGTCCTATTTCCACCTGTCCATGCTTGAGCTGTAGAATTGTAGCCGTACCAGACGTAAAACATTGTCCCAACCCTTGGAGAATTTTGTCCGCTTACATTTGTGATTGCGAATGGAAGTGGAATAAGAAGCAATACAATAAAAGCTAAAGCTTTAAGCTTAACCATAAAAAGGTTTCAATAATCGTATTATTTAAATTTTTTTAAATAAAAAAAGGAGGGGAAAATTTAGATATAGCCGTAATAGTTGATATACCAGTTTTTATATTCAAGAAGAGCCTTCAACGCTAATATCGTGCTTTCCGTATTAGTTATTGAAAGGTATGGGTATTCAGGTGGCATCTGGTTATAGTAGCCTAAACTGTCTAATATTTTATAGGCAACATCGATTATTGGAGAAATCCAAGGCTTGTATATGTATGAACCGCCTGTGTCATAAGATGTCAGCCAACCGCCTTCTTGGTCATAATAATATGATACACCGACATCTTGTATTTCAGTTACACCATATCTGTATTGTAGTTGCAGTAGAACGCTTGCTATCTGGTTTATTGTATTAACTACATTCGGGTCTTGTGAGAGATACCAATATTTTATGTATGCGATAAGACCGACGGCTGTTGCGTAGGTCTGGTATGCTGGAGCAGAATAGATCACGCCGCCTGCCATTGCTGTTTTGCGGAAACCGTTACCATCCCAGCCTGCCCTATCTATTAAGGCTTTAGCGATTGATAGTTTTGAAGAACCGTATTTGTTCATATAATGTATCGCTAAAATTAGGTCGCCAAGAGCGGGTCTTACCATGCCGTCTTCATCTTCTCTATTTAAGTGCAAATATGTATCTCTTGCAGGCGCAAGAGCAAGTCTTGATTTGTAAGGTATTTCGCCATAGTCTGTTGTGCGCCATGGAAGGTTAGCGTATGTGCTCGGATCAGGGAACGATGCGGTACTCCACAGATCATATTCATCGTTATAGCTGTTTGATTTTCCCCATAATGGAGCGTAAACGTCTTTACTGTAGCCGTAGTAGTTCATGAAGGCGTGAAGCTTGTTTGCTTTAGCAGTGTCTCCGAAGTCTTCATATAGCCATGCCGCTATTCTTGTAGCATGTCTTGCTATATATCTTGCACTTTCCCAGCCCCTGTTTCTTTCCACAACCCATGTTGTTCCATCAGGTTGTGCTTGAATGTTTGAGGCGATAAGTGTATCTCCAATGTATAAGTTTATTGGAAATGCGGCATCTGAACTTTCTTTTTCAACTATTACTCGCATTGAACCTAATGAGTCGCCTACCATGTAATAGACTTTTATTATAAGGTCATTGAAATCGTTGTCTGAACCGTCTTCAAATTTGTATCTGAATATAAGTGGTGAATTTTGTAAGCCATTACCCACACTAACCAACTCAGATTGAACATATTCTGTTCCAGCAAATCTGAATTGATTAGCATAGCTTGAGTAAATGTTAAATGGCAGGCTTGGTAAATCTCTCATAACTGCATATCCTGATGAGGGAAAGTTGTCAACGTAAAATCGGTCTAAGTAGGTTTTACCCTTGCTAATTGCGTAATTAATTGCATTCAATGATGGTATTGCTTCAGCTTTAGGCGTTAGCAGTGGAAATTGTATTAGCGATATGGAAATTATGATAATGGTTAGAAATATTGATAACAGTTTTTTGGCGTTCATGTTAATATAGGTGTTCTATTGGCAATATTTATATTTATTGTCTATGCTATATTGGAGATAATAGAGAGAGGTGGGTGAAAGTGAAAGTTGTTGCTGAAATCTTTTTGGGTAAAGAGAATAAGGTTATTGAGGTTGTGAAAGAGGGCGATAATAGGGTTAAGACTTTGCTTGCTTTCGCTTTTGAAGTCAGAAAGTATGCTAAAAAGGAGAATAAGCTTTTGAAGATTAAAACGGATGATTTAACATCTTTATCATTTTTTCAGGAGAATTTGAAGAACGTGGTTATAGAACCTTTATTGGACGAAAATAAAAATAATGATGGAAAAAATAATGAAGGCTAAAGCTGGGCTATTGCTGGACTACTCCCATATATTCTTATAAGAACTTCTATTTTGTTTTGTTCAGGGCTTATGTGTATTGCTAAAATTTCAACGTTGAACATTTGGTTCGTGAAGTTTGCGAGTATATTCTGGAGTTTGACGACAGAAATAAATAAGAATTTAATGTCAAAGGTTATCCAGAAATAGTTTCGGTCGTGAACTTTAATCTCTCTTGCTTCAAGAAGAACTCGGAACTGTTCTGCTTCAAATAAAGGGTGTTCAGACATTAGATATCACCGATAAACCTAAAAGTATTCCTATAGCAAACTCCATTAAATTGTATACAAGCTCATTTAGGCTGTCTACTTCATAGCCTTCATAAAATATGAACGCCGCAATAATAGGATATCTCCATTTTATAGGTATAAGGCTGACTACAGCACCTATTCCTATATACAATAGACTTTTCCAGTCATCAAAAAAGTATTTCCGTTTGGACATATTTTATCTACCCACATATATTCTTATCACGTCCACGCCAAAAGATATTGCTCTAATCCTGTAGCTTCTGCCTTCATTGTGAAAATATACTCCGAAAATGTCTTCAGCGTCAAATGTTAATCTATATCTGTATGTGTCTATAAGCTTAATTTTTTCAGCCTCTATTAGCGCCTTCTTTGCTCTAATGAAATCGTATTCTTGGCAAGTTATGGCTTTAAGTATTTCATCTATTTTTTCCTGCGAAATCGGTATTTCTTTTCCAGCCATATTCCTACACCATGAAAGTTAATTTTTTCAGAAGTCTTTTGTATTCGTCTGGATGTGCTCTTGTAAGATGCTCTTGGCTGACTTTAACATATTCGTCTGATGTTGAATAGTAGGCGAAATAAGGGCAGAAGGGGCAAGTCCAGATTTTGTAGTTTTTATACTGCATAATCTGCGCCTCTTCTTTCAAAATATCTGACAAGTTTTCCAATCATGTAGCTGTTGTAGAAGTCTGTTGCTTTCTGCATAAAACGTTCTATAGCATCCAATTCTACACTTGAAACATGGGGTTGAGAAAGAAGGTATCCTGTTAATTCTGCTATTAGGTCGCTGTTAAAAACTCGTCCGATAACGTAAATTTGATAAGCTTTTTTTGAGACAAAAAGTTGTTCAACGTCTTTCATAGCTTATCACTCTTTTGGCTCAAACTCGGTGCAGGCGGCAACGTTTACTTTTACGCCCATAACTCCAGCGAACATATTTGCTTCGCACATTGTTAAATAAGAGGGGTCAAAGTGCTTGCATTTTTGGCATAAGTCTTCTCCGTCTTCTAACTTGAAAGCTTCAAAAAAGTATTTTGCACTATTCTTCTTCATCTCTTCTCACCTCATTTCCTCTTGTATTTTCTGCTGAAGCTTCTTGATCCGTTCATCGCATTTTTGGATAAGCTCTTGAACGTTTGAGTATGCTAACACTATTCCTGCCATCGTGCTTAAGCTTGCTCTTGCGTTCTTAACGTTCTCCTTGATAGGGCAGGCTGGGTTTATTGGTGCGTTAGAAAGTATCATTGAAAGTTCAAATGTCGTCTTTTTGTCGTCAGATATCTTCTTAAACTCTTCTAAAACCCAGTTCCTGACTTTCTCTCCTATGTTATAGCTCTTTCCTAAGACGAAAACAATTTTTGTTGCGTCTTCTAAACTTATCTTCTGTCTTCCGTTCTCCATTATTTTGTTTGCAATTTTGTCTGCTTGAAAGTCTATTTGCTCTAAAGCATTTACTATTCTTTCCCTTGTTCCATCGTCTTTTACTCTTAATATTCTGGCACTTATTGGTTGGAAATCGCCTTCAAAACCCTTAAAGTTCAGGAATGATACTTTGTTCGTGCACTTTTCAACGTAAAGTTCTGCGCCTATTCTTATAGCCCTGTCAGTGTCTATTTTTCCTGTATCAAAGACAAGCCCAAGCTTCCAGCAACCTAAGTCTGTTACAACTCTTTCAAGAAGATAACTTGAGTAACCGTATGTTGGCACATATTCTGCGCCTTTCTTGGTATAGTATCCGTGTATTATGCTTTTAACTTCGTCTTCTGATAGTAGGCTATGAAGTTTTTGGGTGGCGACAGCGTGGACAATTTTAATTTTAGCGTTCGGATCCTTGCTTCTTTTATCTGGAACTTCTTTGACGAAAAACTGTAATGTTCTCTGCTTTTGTCTTAATGCTTCTTGGAATAGTATTACAAGGGCGTCTTGGGTTGAATAGGCTTTAAGTGTATTAAAAGTTGCTTTAAGATATTGCTCATATTTCAAGTCAGCCATCTTTCTACCGAGGATTAGGCGACAGTATTGCCATTTCGCCTTTGAACTGAATTGGCTTGGTGGTATTCTTTCTCCGTTTGGAAGTTGGACGTCACCAGTTCCCAATAAAACAAGTTCTCCAGTTAATATTTCATATTCGTCTTTTTTGATTTGGGTTAAAGAAAGTTCTGACATCTTTTCACCAGCCTCCTATTGTTTCTACTGGTTGAAGTCCTGCTTCTTCCAAGAACTCTTTTTGTAGAAGCTTTACTTTTTCGTTATACTGTGCCTCCAATAGCCTTCTTTTTTCCTGCAGTTTTCTCTCCTGCTCTTTTATCTTCTGTAACTTTTTCATGTATTCTTTGTCTATTGCGTTTAGAATGCGGTGGTATTCGTCTGGAAAACGCCAGTTTTCTGGTAGGTATAGGACTTTCCAGACGCCTATTTGGGCTAACTTCTTTCTTTTTGCCTGACTTAAAGAAAACCCCTCAGGCTGGGTTTGAAGAGGATTAGCCCCCTCTTCTTGGGCTTTTTTTATTATAGATGTTGCGTTCATATACTATAGGTATTAAAAGACGAGCTTATAAATGTTTATTACCTATAATATATAGGTAATGCTTAGACGATTAGAAAAATAAATATACATGCATCATACATATTCGCATTCATGCCAATTAGCGTTAGAGAAAAGGACAAGAAAATTGAGTATGTCCCAATAGGTATTCCAAAAGAAATGGTTGAATTAATTGATAAGATTATTCAGGAAAAAAAGTTTGCTTACGTTAGCAGGAACGATTTTGTTAGAGATGCGATAAGGAGAAGGTTAGATGAAATATTAAGACTATATGAGGANCAAAAATAGTTTTATTTTCGGCTACCTCTCTCCTACCCNCCCTCCCCCCTTAAAGTCCTACATAGTTTAAATAGAACAAGTCTTCCTTATCCTTTAGACGAAAATGATGCGAAACAAGGTTTATAAGCACCTATATATCATAGGTAATAAGGTGGTGTGTTTGATTAGAAGATATACAACCATTTCTATTCCAATAGACTTGTATGAGGAAATTCAAGAGAACGCTATAAAAAAGGGCTTATATGTTAGTGTAGCAGATTTTATTAGAGAAGCTATAAGAATGAGGCTGATGGAGATACAGTTGGAACAGTTGAAAAAAGACCGTGAAGAGTTAGAGAAACAGTTAGGATAAGATTAAGGAAAGAAGTTAGAGCAGTTGGTTTTCTAACGTTTTTATTGCTTCAAGAACCTGATTTTTTAGTTGTAGAATGTTTGGCTTATAGTAAAATCTTACAAAAACATCTCTCGGTATCCTACCCTGTATCAGGTCTATGCTTTCCTTTGGAATATTCTTTTGCCTCAGGAACGTTGCATAATATACTCTCAACTCTTGGAGTTCCAGTTTAAATCCTCTCCTTTTTAAGGCAAGTTTAAGCATATTATATGATGTTTTATAACGCCATTCTTTCAGCCTCTCAAGCAGGTTTTCTGAAACTATGCTTATGAAAGCATTTTTTGTTCCACGCAGGAAAACGCTTGGATACCTGAAATGTTCTAAAACCTCATATTCTCTGCTATAGTATTCGTCTAAACCTTTTACCGCTATAAGGTTTAAAGAAGATATTGCTTCAGTAGGTCTTAATCCAGTTAAAGCCTGAAAGCAGATGGGAAAATAATGGTGATAGAGCAGTTTTTCTTTAACTTCTAAAACCCATTTAAGTGCATCGTGGCTACAATTATACATTCTAAGGAACGTTTCAAAACTGCTTTCATGCCCCCACTTGAGCCCACTCTTCTCCTTAAGCAGTTTAAACCGATCATAGCATCCACAAAACTTTGAAAGATTTGCTAAAGCAACAAGAACATGCCTACACTTT
>JGI20130J15133_1001929_pt1 | contig 16226 bp, 15 predicted proteins | sample WasSprMetagenome_FD_15133 | JGI IMG/M metagenome (IMG submission 15133) | reverse complement strand
TAAGTGATATTGAAAATTTAATAAAAGAGCTAAGCTTTGTTGATGAAATGTTTTTCGATAAACTTAACTTAAAGCCAGGAATTTGGGAAAATGTAGAAGAAACATTAACACAATATTTTCCAGAGCTAATCAAAGAGTGGAAAGAGATATTTTTTGGGAAAAGCGAGTACTATAAAAAATTAAAAGAAAAAATAGAACAAATCGCCCCGAAAGAAAAAACTAATATTTTATTTTGAAATTGCTCCGTCCGGGATTTGAACCCGGGTCCCAGGCTCGAAAGGCCTGTATCCTTGGCCGCTAGACGAACGGAGCTATATTTATTTTAGTAGTAACTTTATTTTATTTTTTACTTTTCCTTTTAGTTGAAGCTCTCACAAAACCTACAAAAATTGGATTTGGCTTTAAGAATGTTGAAGTAAACTCTGGGTGGAATTGAGTACCTAAGAAGAAGGGATGATCCTTAAGCTCACCTATCTGCATAATATTTTCCTCTTTCTTTGATGTTCCCGAAAAAACAAAACCTTTACTTTCAAGAGTTTTAATATATTCTGGGTTGATCTCGTACCTATGCCTAAACCTTTCTTTTACAATTTCTCTTTTATAAAGAGAAAAAGCGAGAGTTCCTTTTTTTATTAACACTTCTTGCTCACCTAAACGCATTGTCGCTCCATAACCTTTTGTTTTCAAAACTTCCTTTTGCCAAGGTAGAAGGTCAACAACAGGATAAGGAGTTTTTGGATCTATTTCCGTTGAGTTTGCATTCTTCAGATTGCAAATATTTCTTGCATATTCAATAACAGCAAGCTGGAGACCAAAACACAAACCGAGAAAAGGAATTTTGTTCTCTCTTGCAAATTTTATCGCTTCTATTTTTCCTTCTACTCCTGTTGAACCAAAACCTCCNGGAACAATTATTCCATCAAAATCTTTTAGCTGCACAACTTTATTTTTATCTTCTTCAAAAATCTTTGAATCTATAAAATCAATCCTTGGCTTAGCATTAATTTCAACACAAGCATGCTTTACCGCTTCTATTACAGAAACATAAGAATCTGGAAGCTGAAACTTTCCAATATCAAAATACTTTCCAACAATAGCAATCTTTACTTCTTTTTTAGCTTTTTTCATTCTTTCTACTCTTCTTTTCCATTCTTTAAGATTTGATTTCTTTGGTTTTAATCCAAATTTCTTAAGTATTTTGTTTCCAAAATTTTGTTTCTCAAAAAGTAACGGAAGTTCATAAATACTTTCAAGGTCTGGGTCTGCAATTATATCCTCTTTACTGACATTGCAAAAAACAGAAAGCTTTTCTTTTCTTGGCTCATCTATTTCTTTTTCACTTCTTGCTACAATAAAATCTGGTTGAATACCAAACCTTCCAAGAATTTCAACACTTTGTTGAGCTGGTTTTGTTTTCATTTCTCCAAGATGTTTTGGAATTGGTAAATAAACAACATGAACAAAAATCGCTTCTTCTTCACTTTTTAACATTCTTGCTGCTCTATAATAAATCTCATTTTGATACTCGCCAACTGTTCCACCTATTTCAACCAAAACAAAATCTGCTTTTGTCATTTTGCCAACTTCCCTTATTCTTCTTTTTATCTCATCTGTAATATGAGGAATAACTTCAACCGTTTTTCCAAGATAAAAACCTTCTCTTTCCTTTCTTATTACTTCAGAATAAATTTGACCGGTTGTTATATTGTGCTTTTTTGTAAGCTTAATTCCAAGAAATCTTTCGTAATGACCAAGGTCTTCATCTATCTCGCCACCATCTGCAGTTACCCAAACTTCACCATGCTCTGTTGGTCTAAGAGTTCCCGCATCTACATTCAAGTAAGGATCAATTTTTATAGCTGTAACATTAAAACCTTTAGATTGAAGAATTTTTCCAATCGAAGCAGTACAAACTCCTTTTCCCAAACCAGAAATCACTCCACCAGTAACAAAAATGTAGCGCATGTTTTATATAACAAAGAAAAAAATTTATTCTTTTTGCTTTTAAAATCAAAGAGATATTTTTAAAATCAAGGTGGATTATAATTTTGAACAAAAGCCACATTGTAGATTGTTCCATGCAAATTATTACCACTGTAATCTTTTGCATCTCCATTAAGAGGCCACCAAGCAACTAGGTTTTGAAGCCTAACTGGACCACCCCCAAGACCTTGCTGGTAAAGGTATTGAATTTCTTGATGAGTTAGAGCTGTGTTGTAGATTTGAACGTTTCCTATTAGACCATCAAAATAATTTGGGCAGGTATTTGATTCTATTTTTTCTGTATAACCTATCCCCAGACCATCTTTCACCGAGGTATTCCAGCTAGTAGTATCAACAATTGAACCGGTTTTATCCAATTTTCCATCGATAAATAATTTGCCAACAGTGGTTGATGTTTTTAGACCGGTTACAACAAAAACTACATGATGCCATGAATTATCATTAATAACTTTATCAGAAATCACTTGATAATAAGGGGATGCACTTTGATTATTAAAGGTACCACGGAGTCTGCCATTATAAGTTATTAATTTATAACCCCCGACCGAGCATGACCCGCCCTTTGCAACTATTTCATTATCACTACTTTGAGACGTAGTTTGTATCCATGCAACAATTGTAAAATTGCCTTGGAGAAAGTTCAACTCTGGTCTATTTCCTATCTTAACCCAACTGCCATACTTAAAACTTCCAACATACATTGGCAAATAACCGCAAGTTCCTTGCAAAGAAACAAAATCAGTAGTTCCTGGACCATTTGGTCTAAAAACAAAACAAGAACCTGGTGGAGATCTTGGTAAGAAGTTTTTTGGATTCATAATTCCAAGGCTATAAAGAACAGCTAGTGATAAAGCAATAATCAAAATAGCCCAGCCATAAGTCATTAAGTACTCCATTGCAGCTTGGGATTTGAATTTTATCTCATTAAGTAGAGAATCTTTCTCTTCATTCTCCTTTTTTATTATTTTAACTTTTCTTTTCACAATATTCTTTTGGAAAAAAATTTAAAAAAACTTTTGCTTTAAAGTTGCTAAAATTCTTTTATTTTTCCTCTTCGAAAACCCTATCCAAATCCAAGGTTTCTTCNTTTGCTTTTTCAAGTTCTTTTCTAAAATCAATCTTTGCTTCTAATCCAGAAACAACAATCATAACCCTAACACTTCCTTTCTTAAATTCTGGCTCAATCCTTGCTCCCCATTTAAGCAACGCGTCTTCGCTTATGCTAGAAGAAAGTTCTCTAACAACAGCTTCTGCTTCTTTTAACGTTAAATCTTCTCCACCAACTATATTTACGAGTGCTCTTTTTGCTTGTGAAATATCAACATCTAGAAGAGGGCTTTTAAGTGCATTGTGAAGAGCTGTCAATGCTCTATCTTCCTCATTCCCAATTGCTTCCCCTGTTGCAATTAATGCAAAGCCAGCATTTCTAAGAACAGATTTTAAATCAGCAAAATCAAGGTTCACCATTCCTGGTTTAGTAACCATTTCAACAACTCCTTTTGTTGCGTTTGCAAGAACTTCATCAGCAACTCTAAAGGCTGTGTTCAAAGGAAGATTTGGAGCAACGCTTAGAAGTTTATCATTTTGAATTAAGATTAAAGTATCCGTATACTTTCTCAATTTCTCTAAAGCTTCGAGAGCATTTTTTCTTCTAACCTTTCCTTCGCTTGAAAATGGAAGAGTAACTACCGCTACAACCAATGCTCCGAGCTCTTTTGCTCCTTGAGCTATTACTGGAATTCCTCCACTTCCTGTTCCTCCACCTAAACCACATGTAAGAAAAACCATTTGAGCATCTTCTATTTCTTTCTTTATTTCGGGTAAAGTTTCCTTAGCTGCTTCTTCTCCTAGCTGTGGATCACTTCCAGCTCCTAAGCCCCTAGTTGTTTTCTTTCCAAGAATTATTTTTCGTTCAGCTTTTATTTTAAGAAGATGAGCAGCATCCGTATTTGCAGCAATGAGCTTAGCGCCAGTTATACCAAGTTGATAAAGTCTATTCATTGTATTGCAACCACTTCCACCTATTCCAATAACATAAATTTTTGGCTTGCTTGCTTCTATAAATTTTATAAGCTCCTCATCTTCGCTGGTCGCCATTTAAATCACAATCTTAATTTCAAATTAAAGAATTTAAACTTTTTCTAAAATTTTTTATTTTGCAGATTTGAAAAAGATTCATGGAAATCGATGAAATCCTAAGACAACTTGGGTTTAAAGAATATGAAATTAAAGCTTACACAACTCTCTTATTTTTGGTTTCTGCAACTCCAAGAGAGATTGCTAAAGAGGCTAAAGTTCCTCAAACAAAGATTTATGGCGTTCTAGAAGAACTTAGAAAAAAAGGAGTAGTAAGTATATCACCAGGAAAACCTGTACGCTATAATCTTGTACCATTACAAACTGGGCTTCTCTCTCTTGTAAAAAGCAATAAGAAAAAATGGGAAGAGGTAGAGAAAAAAATAGAGGAACTATCAAAGGATATAGAGAAAAAAAGGTATTCGACAAAGATACTTCTTTATGAGGGTTGGGATGTAATTAGAAAGATAATTATAGAGGATATAAAAAACTCAAAAAAGGAAGTATTAAGAATTTTAAGGTTTGGAAAAATCGATGAAGAAATCTTTTCTGAAATGGAAGAAGCGATTAAAAGAGGGGTAAAAATAAAAATAATAGGCCCTTATAAAAAAGAAAGAGAGCACATTATTGAGAAATATAAAAGGATAGGGTGCAAAATTGCTCTAACTAGATTTGAGGATTTGCCTTTAGTAAGAGAGAATATTTTTGATGAAAATGTAACGCATATTGATTTTAGTGAGCCAGAAAAAAATAAGTATATAACACCAAAAGGAACGATTCTTGTTAGAGTTGAAGACAACACTACTGCTCAACTTTTTAAGAATAAGTTCGATTTGCTTTTTGAAAGTTTGGAGAAGTATTAACCCAAAGTGAAAAAAAGAAAAATAAAATAAAGATGAAAAATAGCTCAATGGAAATTGAAAAAGCTATTATATTAACAGCTGGAAAAGCTCAAAGACTAAAAGATGATCCTTTTTTAGCAGTTATTCCAACTAAAAGTTTTTTTATAACACGTAGAATACCTAGTGAAGAAACGATTTTGCTTAGAGAGATAAAAACTTTAAAAGAGTTAGGAATAAAAGAAACCTATATCATCGTAGCTAAGGAAGTTGGAAAAAGAGTAAGAAATTACGTTGAAAGGGTAAAAGTTGATGAAAAAATTGAAATGAAAATTGAAGTAGTGGAGCAAGAATTTATGGAAAATGGAAATAGAGTAGTTCAACTAAAACAAAAAATTAGCAATGAAGCTTTTTTAATTTGTTATGGAGATGAAGTATTTGATGGTAAATTAAATGAGGAATTCAATTTCTTTCTTGAAAAAAGTAAAGAAATTATTAAAAACAATAATAATGTNGCTTTGATTAGAGCATTGATTGAACCTGAAAATTATAAAGGAGGAGTAGCTACTCTTGAAGAACAAACAAAATGCAAGGTTGAAGGGAATAAAATTCTTTGGGCGACAAAAAAGGAATTTATACCAAGAGGTGGAGAAGGAGTGTTGCTATTTACTTCTTTTATGGTTGCAACTCCAAAAATTTTTGAAATGATAGAAAATTTTCAAAAAGAAACTGGAAAAGAGCAGGTAAGCTTGCACGATTTAGAGTTTACAAATTTTTTAATAAAAAAAGGAATGCTCTATGGAATAGAAGTTCAACTTAACTACTTTAACATTAATAGAAAAGAGGACAAACAAAAAATGTATGAATACTTCACAATAAAGGATTTTAAAAGTCTAAAAACTAAAAAAGATTATAAACTTCTTTCTCTCTAAAAGATTAGTGGCAACTTTAATAATCGCAGAAAAACCAAGTGTAGCTAGAAGGATAGTATCTTCTTTAGCTAGTAAATATGAGAAATTTAAGAAGTATGATGTAAGCTATTATAAGTTAAGTATAGGAAACGAAGAGTATTATGTTGCTTCGGCTGTTGGTCATATATTTACAATAGCTCAGAAAGGAAACGAAAGAAGCTATCCAATTTTTGATGTTTGCTGGAAGCCGAGCTTTGAAGTAAGCAAACAAGCTTATTTTACAAAAAACTATTTTTTGGTTTTGAATGAGCTTGCTAAAAAATGCAACAAGTTTATAAATGCTTGCGATTTTGATATCGAAGGAAGCGTTATTGGAACAAATATAATAAAGTTTTTTGGAAATCTTGAAAATGCTTATAGAATGAAATTTTCAACATTAACAAATGAAGAGCTTCAAAAATCTTTTAAGAATCTTCTTCCGATAGATATAAACAATTATTATGCTGGTGAAGCAAGACATATTCTAGATTGGATTTGGGGGATAAATCTAAGCAGAGCTTTAATGGAAGCAATAAAAAAAGCTGGAAGAAGAAAAATCTTAAGCATAGGAAGAATTCAAGGACCAACTCTTGCTCTTGTTGCTGAAAGAGAAAAAGAAATCGAAAGCTTTGTGCCTAAACCTTATTGGAGAATTTTTGCAAAAGTAGATGGAGTTGAATTTGAAAATTTAAAAGGAAAGATTTTTGAAAAGGAAAAAGCTGAAGAAGCTTATAAGAATTGTAGTAGCAATGGAGTTATAGAGAAAATAGAAAGAAGAAAAATGTTTTTAAAGCCTCTTCCTCCTTTTGACTTAACCTCTTTGCAAGTTGAAGCTTATAAGTTATTTGGTTTTTCTCCAAGTAGAACACTGTCGATAGCCCAAAGGCTTTATGAAAGAGCTCTTATTTCATATCCAAGAACTTCTTCGCAGAAGCTTCCAAAGGATATAAACTTTAAAGCAATAATACAAAAGCTTGCTTCTACAAGCTTAAAGAGTTCTGCATTAGAAATACTTGAAAAAGGTAGATTTAATCCTGTAGAAGGAAAAAAGGAAGATGAAGCTCATCCTGCAATATATCCAACAGGAGTAATTCCTAAAGCCCTAAAGAAAGAAGAGCTTCTTCTTTATGAGCTAATAGCTAGAAGATTTATCGCTTGTTTCTTTGAAAGTGAGGAACTAGAAGAAATAAAAGTTTTTGCTAGATTTGGAAATGAAAGGTTTGTAGCAAAAGGAAGAGTAATAAAGAAAAAAACTTGGTCAAAAGTTTATGATTATTATGAGCTTGAAGAAAATAAAAATGTTGAAAAGTTTAAAGAAGGAGAAAAGGTAGAAGGAAAAATAGAGATAAAAGAAGAAAAAACAAAACCACCTTCTCGCTATACAAGAGCAAGCTTAGTAAAAAAGTTAGAAGAACTTAACCTAGGAACAAAAGCAACAAGAGCTGAAATAGTTGATACTTTATTTGAAAGAGGTTATATTGAAGGTGAAGCAATAAGAATTACTCCTCTCGGAAAAAAGGTTTATGAAACCTTAAAAAGCTACTCTCAGGAAATACTTGATCAAAAACTTACAAGAGACATGGAAACTGAGCTAGATGCGATTCAAAAACAAAAAGAATCTGAAGAAATCGTTATTGAAAAATGGAAAAAAGTTCTTGAAAAAATCTTAAAAGAGTTTAAAGAAAAAGAAACTCAAATCGGAAAAGAGCTTCTAGAAACAGCAATAAAGAATGAAGAAGAAAAAAGAAAAAGGAACATACTCGGAAAATGCAAATGTGGAGGAGACCTAATAATAATTACTACAAAGAAAGGAAGGTTTGCCGGTTGCTCAAATTATCCAAAATGTAAAGAAGTTTATCCCTTACCAAAAAAAGGAATAATCGTAGCTACGGGAAAAGTTTGTAAAAAATGTGGAGCCCCAATAATAAAAGTTTTTCTTGGAAAAGGAAAGGTATACGAAAAATGTATTAATCCGAAATGCGAAAATAATTTACCAACTAAAGGAAAAAGAAACAAATAAAAATACAAACTAAACTAAATATTATTGCGATATTTATGAAAAAGGAAATCAAAAAAGAAAAAATTAAGAAGAAAAAGAAGCCAAAGATACAAAAGAAACCCAAAAAGGCTAGCGAAAAGAAGAAAGAAAAAAAGAAAACCGAGCTTAGTATACTTTCAAATCCAGTTATTCAAAGGTATCTAACTGAAAATTACGGAAGAAAGGCTTTAGTTCTTCTTAGTAAAATAGAAAAAAATGAAACCGATGAAAAGCTCGCGAAAAAAGCAAACCTTACTGTTAATGAAACAAGAGCAATATTAAACAAGCTTTATGAGGGGGGATTAGTAAATTATTCAACTAAACAAAGTAAAAGTGGATGGTATACTTATCTTTGGAACTTAAGAAATGAAAGTTTTCAAAAAATCTTAGAAATGAAAGAAAAAGAAGCTGAAGAAGCAAAGAAAAAAGATGTTTACGTTTGTCCAAATTGTTTTGCTGAAAGTAAAATAGAATACTCTTTTGAAGAAGCACTAAGCAATAAGTTTAAATGCTTAGAATGTGGAAGCGAACTAGTTCATATTTCATTTTATGAAGAGGTTTTACAAAATAATGCTAAAAGAGATTTAAAAGAAGCTAAAAGCGGGATGGGGCAGCCTGGAGTAAGTATACAGAATGCCCGTCGGGCTCATAACCCGAAGGTCGGTGGTTCAAATCCACCTCCCGCTAAAAAGTAACATATACACCCCTTACTTCCTCTATTTTTTGGTGTAAATAACCTAAAATGCTTTTTGAAAATATATTCTAAAATTTAATCAAATTTAAAAAATTTTTTAAGAAAAAAGTTAATTTTTAGAAAATTATTGTTAATTACATAAGGTTATTAGTTTGTTTAAAAAATAAACATTAGCTCTCTTTTAACAAAAATATTAGGGGAAGTGAGGGGTGGTTGTGTTAGTCAGTTTAATTAAATTTCTAAAAGCAAAATCCTGAATTTGAGGTTCAACGCTTGCATTAAAATTTAAGAAATAAAAACCATAATCGTTGCGGGTTATGTTTATTATTTTAAATTGGTAATTGCCAAGAGTCTGAAGCATTGTGTTAACGCAGAAACTTATATTCTCAAAATAAAAAGGATAACTACAATTAATTTTGTTTGGGTACTTAACAACAAAATAGTAACCATATTGATAGCTAAATCCCTTTGCTTTTGTTCCATCAGAGCTTATTATTTCCCCAATATATGGAGAACTTATATTCAAAATGCTTAAATTAAGATCGTTAACAATGCTTTTGCTTGAAGATAGATTTACAAAATTTTTACAATCTTTTTCTTCAGCAACTATTATTCTAACAAATCCTTGCTTTGGAAGAATGCAAACAGTAGAATTTGTAGAATTGAAAAAGTAAATTTGACCGAATTTTGAATAGTTCTTTTTATACAAAAAGCTTAGAAAATCTGCAACCTGCTTGGTAGTGAGTGTTGTTTGAATATAGATGTTTGCGAAAGATTTATTATCGATTGTTTTTGCATTTTCGATATGTGAAAAGTTTATATAAGGCCAAAAACTAGAAAGTGGGAAAGAAGTAAAATAAGAAATCATTCTCATTCCTTTTGAATTCAAATTTATTACTTCAAGCTTTCTATACTCTGGCAACTGGAAAAAGCTCATGTTTGGTTTAAGCACGTTTATAGTAATAGAATCTGTTATTCTTTTTGCATTGTGCAAGTAAACGCTATCCGGTATTGCTTTTATTATTGAGCTTTTATTTAAAGAAATTATTAAAGAGGTATTTGCTGATCCTTTTATAGTTGGAAAAAGAATTCCAATTAAACTTGAGTTTTCTTTTTCTAAGGTTACAAAAACATCATTTAAAGGTTTTGAAGAGTAAACAAAAATTGTTACATTTGCTTGTTCAAAAGGATATATTGAAATGTTTTTCGGATAAATCTCTACTCGAATAGTGGCTTCCCCAAGTTGTGCAGCTAAAAGATAAGTTATTATACTTGCTACCAAAACAACAAATAAACCATAAAGATAAATTTTTTTCATTCTCTCACTTAAGCTTTGTTATTAAGTTGGAAAATGCAGTTTTTATATTTGGTGAAATTGAGTTTGATATCGAGCTTAGATATTCATCAACCCATGAATTAAAATCGTATCTATTGCTTCCAGAAAAGTACCAAAAACCTTTTTTATTTTCAACAATTCCTTTCCTTTTCAATTGAAGCAAATGATACCTAACACTTTTTTCACTTAAATTTTGTTGTTGTTTTTGAACATAATTCATTATTTCATCAAAAGTTGCATCTTTTTTCTCAACAAATTGAAAATAAATTAGAGCTTCAAAAACGCTCAGAACACCTAATCTTGACTCGTTTTGATTTATTAAACCAAGGCTTAAAGCAATCCATCTTATAAGTGAGTTTTTTGTTTCAAGAACCTCCTTGCTTAGCAAAATTTCTCTCAAAGTGACTTCTTTTTTAATCAATTTTGATTCAGGAATCATAAATTTTTTTATTTCTTAAATTTTATAATTCTTTATGTTTACAATCCTTACTTCAATTGAGCCAAGCGAGATTAATGCATTTACAAAACAAGAAGCAGAGCTTAAAATAGAAGTTGGCAACCTAAGCAACGAGCATGTTTGGTGTGAAGTAGATATCTCTTTGCCAACTACTCTTTCTCTTGCCCCTCATGAGCAACTTCAAAAAGGAAGAATGAGAGTTGGAATAATAGACCCTGGACAAACAAGCATAAAAACATGTAAAATCTACTCTTCAACCTCAAGCTTTCCAGATATTCACGAAATAGAAATTACTGCTTATATATTCAACAAAAAAGGGGTTATAGAAGAAAGGCTTGAAACAAAACAGCAACTAAAAATAATAGAAAGAAGATAAATTTACTTTTTTATAATCCACCTCTCCCCATCTCTCGCTACTAACTCTCTTTTTTCAAGTATTTCTAAAACATTTTTTAAATGCTCTTTTGAGATTTTTGTTGGGTCAACGTTGTAGTATTCTTTTATTAGCTTTCTCAATTCTTGTAGCTTTAAAGGTTTATTCGAGGATTTTAATATAGTTAATGAAAAGTTTGCAAAATCATCAATCCAATTCCAGGGATAAACCATCCATATCCATTCGTTGATAACCTCAGCATAGTAATCTGGTTTTATCTTGCTAGAGGTCATGTATTGCATAACTGCTGTTCTTATCTCAGAAGGATTTAGCTTGCTTGCAACATTCTTAGCAAGTATTAAGCTTTCACCAGTATCTGTTATATCATCAACAAGCAATACTTTTTTTCCTTTTAAATCAACTTCAAAAGGATATTTTAACCTTGCTTCAGGTAAGCTTATCTTTGCTGTTGTTCCCCAATGCTCAACTTTCATCGAAACTAAATCATCGATGTTTAAATAATCGCATATTATTCTTGCTGTAAACCAACCTCCTCTTGCAAGACCAATAACTATATCTGGTTTAAACCCACTTTCAATTATCTTCATAGCTGTATTCTTGCTTAGTTCATATACATCATCCCAAAACAAAATCTTACAAGGCTTCTTCTCTATTTCCATTCTTCCACCTACATTAAAGCTTCATCTAAGTATTTTGCACAATTGCATTTTCTTTCTTTTGGAATTTTTGGAATTACGTTTGCGATAAGCTTTTTTGCATTTTCAACATTTTGATTCATTACTCTTACAACTTCTTCAGCAGAAACAGGCTTTTCAGCCCAAACGTCATAATCAGTTACCATTGCAATCGTAGAATAGCACATTCTAGCTTCTCTTGCTAAGCTTACTTCTGGCACTAAGGTCATTCCAATTACATGAGCACCCCAACTTTTGTATAACTTTGATTCTGCTCTTGTAGAAAATCTTGGTCCTTGAATGCAAACATAAGTGCAATCTTTATGAATTCTAAGCTTCATACTCTTTGCTGTTTCGTAGATTATATTATTTAGCTCAGGGCAGAAAGGATCGGCCATTGATATATGACAAACTTCTCCACCATCATAAAAAGTTCCTGCTCTTCCCCAGGTTCTATCTATAAACTGGTTCAACAAAACAAAATCTCCAGGCTTAATATCCTCTTGTAAACTACCAACAGCAGAGATTGAAATTACCCTTTCTACCCCAAGCTCTTTTAAAGCCCATATGTTTGCTCTATAGTTTATTGCATGTGGTGGAATAGAATGCTTTTCTCCGTGTCTCGGAATAAAAGCTACTTTTATTCCTTTATANTCTCCAATTGTAANCAAAGAGCTTGGTGCTCCATAGGGAGTATATACTTTTATTCTTTCAGATTTTTCAAAAATTGCAGGATCATAGATTCCAGACCCACCAATAATAGCTATTTTAGCTTTTTGTTCCCCCATCCTTTCACAAAATATTAAAGCAAAAAAATTATTAAATCTTTTCTTTACAGATTCTTTTAAGCTATAAAGTAAAAATTTATTCTTTTTTCCCCTCGTATTTTTTATTAATATAAGCAGCTTTTTATAGAAAAATATTTATTTTAGCTCTTCCAAAATAATAATGTGCTCCATTCCGGCTTAGGGGAGCAGAAGCTTGCGATGAACTGAAATTTCCTGGAGCACAACATGAGAACTCTGTTTCAGAGTTTGATTGAGGGTTAGCAATTGGATAGCGTTAAATCCAGTTGATGGTGCTGGAGTGCACTGCTATCCGCTTCCGATAGCCATGCAAGTCTGCTCCGAAAGGGGCGGCGAACGGCTCAGTAATAAGTAGTCAACCTACCCTAAGGAGGGGGATAACCTCGGGAAACTGAGGCTAATACCCCATAGCTTAAGAAGGCTGGAACGCCTCTTAAGCGAAAGGCACTGCCGCCCTAGGATGGGACTACTTCCTATCAGGTAGACGGCGGGGTAACGGCCCACCGTGCCTACGACGGGTAGGGGCTTTGGGAGAAGGAGCCCCGAGAAGGGCACTGAGACAAGGGCCCTAGCGCTACGGCGCGCAGCAGGCACGAGAACTCTCCAATGCGCGAAAGCGTGAGAGGGGGAAGCGGAGTGGTAACCGAAAGGTTACCTTTTCCCGAGTGTAAAAAGCTCGGGGAATAAGTACTGGGCAAGTCCGGTGCCAGCCGCCGCGGTAATACCGGCGGTGCNAGCGGTGCACACGATTATTGGGCCTAAAAAGTGCGTAGCCGGCTTGGTGGATTCCNTGTGAAATGTTGCGTTCAAGCGCAACGCNTGCAGGGAATATCGCCAGGCTTGGGATAGGGGGAGGCCAAGAGTACTCATGGGGAAGCGGTAAAATGCTATAATCCCATGAGGACTCCCGGTGGCGAAGGCGCTTGGCCAAAACTAGTCCGACGGTGAGGCACGAAGGCTAGGAGAACGAAGGGGATTAGATACCCCCGTAGCCCTAGCAGTAAATGATGCGGACTAAGGCGTTGCAACCTCCTTGAGAGGTTGCAGTGCCGTAGCGAAGGTGTTAAGTCCGCTGCCTGGGGAGTACGGCCGCAAGGCTAAAACTTAAACCAATTGGCGGGGGGTTACCACAACGGGTGGATGCTGCGGTTTAATTGGATTCAACGCCGGAAAACTTACCAGGGCTGACGGCAGGATGAAGGCCAGGCTAAAGACCTTGCTAGACGAGCCGAGCGGTGGTACATAGCGGGCGTCAGCTCGTGGCGTGAGCTGTCCGGTTAAGTCCGGCAACGAGCGAGACCCGCGCCCTTAGTTGCCAACCAAATGCACCAAAAATGCATTTGGCGCACTCTAAGGGGACCGCCTCCGATTTAAAGGAGGAGGAAGGAGCGGGCGACGCCACGTCAGCATGCCCCAAATGCCCTGGGCTACACGTGGCATACAAAGGTCAGGATAATTGGATGCCACCCCGAAAGGGGGAGCTAATCCACAAACCTGACCTCAGTTCGGATTGAGGGCTGCGACTCGCCCTCATGAAGCTGGAATCCGTAGTAATCGCTTGTCATTATCGAGCGGTGAATATGTCCCTTGCCCTTGCACACACCGCCTGTCACGTCACTCAAGCGGGGGACTGACGATGCCCGAAAGGGTTGAATCAGTCCTCTGTGAGAAGGGCGAAGTCATAACAAGGTATCCGTAGGGGAACCTGCGGATAGATCACCTCCAATTGCTAACCCTCATTTTATTTGTTTTTTAAAAGAAAAAAGAGAAAATTAATTAATGAATGAGCTCTACTACTTTTTTGGTTTTTGGAAGAATTTAAGGGGAGAAGAAGGAATAAGCTTAAAAACGAAAAATAAAAAGAAGCTAAGAATTTTTGAAAAAATTGCTAGAAAGCTCGGCCAAGAAAAATTTATGAAAAAGCCATATGGATTGCTATTTTACAATTCAAAGCTAAAGAAAACTTTAAATAAGCTAGAAGAAAAAGAAGAAAAAATCTTCAAACAAAAAAACGAAAGAACAAAAGCTTTTTTGCAAGGCTTATATGATGCTACAGCCAAAGAAAAAAATGGAAGGCTTTATCTCAAGCTAACTTTAAAAGATGCAATTGTAATTCAAAGGCTAGGCTTTAAAGTTCTTGAAGATAAGCTCGGATTTTATATTTTTTCTAAGGAAGATTTTCTTGGTTTTATCAATAGAAGCTTAGAGTGATATAATGAAAAATGAAAAGTTTTTGATTGGTTTTGGAATCTTCGCATTAGTAGTTGCAGCGATACTAATTTTTCTTTTTTCTCAACCATTTACTCCTTCACAACAAATTTCAACGATTGAAAAAGAGTTGTTAAATGGCATTACAACAAAATTTTTTGTTTCAAGTTCATCATTAAAAGAAAATGAATTAATGCCAATAAAATATACACGTGATGGTGATAATCTTTCCCCTCCTTTAAACTGGTCAAGTGTTCCAAATGAAACAAAATCCTTAGCAATAATAATGTATGACCCAGATGCCCCCTCAGGAGTTTTCTATCACTGGATTCTTTACAACATTCCAAAAAATGTAAATTCTATACCAGAAGGTATTCAAAAGAGCCCAATTACTCCTTATGGTTATCAAGGAATAAATAGCTACAATACTCTTGGTTATGATGGTCCTTATCCTTCTAAAGGCTCAACTCATAGATATGTTTTTCTTGTTCTAGCTCTTGATAAAGAACTACCCTTAGGACCGAATGTTACTTACTCTGAAGTAATAAACTCTATAAAAGGGCACGTAATAGCTTATGCTAAACTAACATGCTTGTATAAAAGAAGTTAAATTACCTTAACCAAAAGTGAATAAAAATATTTAAGTAGTTTTTTGTATCCTAATTCTTATGTTTTTGGTGAAATTATGAAAGCTCTTTTAAGCCAGATGCCAAACATTTTGATCGAAGCGGCTATGAATAATGATGCTGAATCTGTTGAGAAAGATATAGAAAAGCAAATAAATGCTCAAGGAAAATCAATAAGCAACTTAGTTGGCTTTTCAGCTTATACTGTTGCAGCAACTTACTCAATTTTACAAAATTTTGGAATTTCATTGAATGAAGTAAGGTTAACATTTTTTGAGGAGAAACTTTTAAATAAGTTTATTTTACAACAGCAAAAATTGCAACAAATAGACAAAGACAAAATTCTAGAAGTTTCACAAAAAGTTTTAGCAACTTTAAAAAAGGTTATAGAAGAAAAAAGTAATGGAATAAAAGATAATGAGAAAGTCAAGCTTAAAAGCATACTTGAGCATGTAGAAAATTTTGAAAAAGCAATAATAAAAAATTCTTCAAATAAGAACAAAAATAAGAACTCTTTTCCAGTTAGTATAAGGGAAGAGGAAAGAAGCAAAAACTTTTCTTAGCTCTCTTCTTTCTTCTTTTTCTTCTCAACTTCCTCAACACTAGCCTTTAAAGCTTCCATTAAGCTCTTAGCTTTTACTTCTTTTTCCTTAGCTTCTTCTTCAACTATTTGCTTTCCTTCAACTTTGGCTTTTATTAATTGNTTNAGCTTTTCTGAATATTCATCTTTAAATTGCTCTAGCTCAAGCTTATCTTTGGTTAGCTTTTCTATTAAAACCCTAGCTAGTTCAATTTCTTCTTTTGTTACTTTTGGCAAAGACCTTAGCTCTGAAAGCTTAGATATTTCTTTTATTTCATTTTTGTAGTAGAGAGCATGCATTAGCAAAGCTTCTTTATAAGCCCGAAGAGCAACAACATATTCTTTATTTTTCAAAGTAACTTTTCCAATAGCTATTTTATTTAAAAGAGAAAGAGCTTCAACTAGCAAAGAATAAGCCTTTAATCCTTCTTCAGCTGGAACAATAATGTAGGATTTTTGAATAAACAAAGGATCAAGTTGAGAAGGGTCTGTAAACATTAATATTTCAATTGTTTTTGTGCTTTTTAGCTTAATGCTTTCTAGC
>JGI20130J15133_1001923_pt1 | contig 16247 bp, 16 predicted proteins | sample WasSprMetagenome_FD_15133 | JGI IMG/M metagenome (IMG submission 15133) | reverse complement strand
CCTGGCTGGTCCCGTTCCACTCCCAGGGCATCGATGCCCACGCCTTTAAGCCTTTTTCCCACCAGAAAGTACGCCGCTCCCTCACTGAGGTACACGAAGTCCTCCCGGGAGGGGTCACTGAAGGAATTCTCGGTTTTGAGGAGGACAAAGTGTCCCTCAGAGAGCACCGGTTCAAAGGGTTTCAGGTCCTCCTCGGTAATCACGGGACGGTGGAGGATTTCAAGGACCACCGCAGGGCCCATGCAGAGGGAGAGGGGAATCCGGTCGATAGAGATGTCAGAAGGGAGCATGTGCAGGGGGGCATCCATGTGAGTTCCGGTGTGTGTGTCGAGTATAAGACGGGTTTCGTTGGCTCCCTCAAGCAGGGTCCGGATGCGCTCAATCTTGGGTCTTCGTTCCTTTCTTCCCCGGTAGGTGGGCATGTCCTCGAAAATCTCAAGGGAAATGTCGAAGATTTCCATCCATTTTTCCTCCTTTCAGGGAACATAAATCATCTTGACCGTCATCCCTCCGTCGACCACCAGGTTCGTTCCGGTGATGAATCCTGAAGCGGGTGAGGCGAGGAATACACAAGCTGCCGCGATGTCTTCCGGAGTTCCCACACGCTGTGCAGGATGCTGCAAGTGGTCAATGGGACGCAGCTCTGGTTCCCGGCGGAGTGCTCTCTTTTTCCAGAGTGAGGTTTCAATCCACCCCGGGCTTATGGCGTTGACTCGGATTTTGCGTTCTCCAAGGGAAATCGCCAGGGCGTGGGTGAGGGCGAGAACCCCACCCTTTGAGGCCGAATAGGCTTCGGTGTGGGGCTCGGACATGAGCGCCCGGGTTGAAGCGATGTTGATGATGGCCCCGCCTTCCCGGAAGAGCGGGAGAAGGTGTTTGGTGACGAGGAAAATGCCTTTGAGATTCACTCCGAGGACTCTGTCCCATTCCTCTTCGGTGAGTTCCTCGAGGGGTTTGCCAATGAAAATCCCCGCATTGTTCACGAGAACGTCGACGGCTCCCTGGGTTTCCCGGACCTTCTGGGCTGCCTGTTCCACATCTTTGCGGCAAGAAACATCGCAGACCACAGGGTCATATTGGCCCTGCCACTTCTGCCACTCCTCCACGAGTTCCTGCAAGGCCTCTTCATCCACATCCCACACCGACACAAAAGCTCGGGCTTCGAGGAATGCCTGGACTATTGCCTTTCCTATGCCCTGGGCTCCTCCAGTGACCACAACGCTTTTCCCGGCGAAGTCGTACATTCAACCACCTTCTTTCAGGAGTTTTTGCATTTCCAGAGCGTTCCGCACCGCAAAGTCCCGGTAGCAATTGTTGAACATCACGAAAACTTCGGTATTTTCAGGGAGCCTGGCAAGAATCCGTTTTTTCCACTCGGCGAGCTCCTCGTGGGAGTAGAGGTACCGGAATTTCTCCGAAACCGGGAGGTTCTTCCCCTGCCATGCTTCTTTGTTCCTCCCATGGAAACGGACGACGGCGACCCGATGCGTCATCTCGAAGAACGGCGGAACGGTCCAAGGGAGCTCAGGTTCATCAACACACACGAGAACAAAGCCAAGGTCTTTGAGCAGTTTCAGTGTACGGGGGAAGAGGGTTTTCTGTATCCAGCTTCTGTGGCGGAATTCTATGGCTGCGGTAATGCCTTCGGTGTGGTTGCGGAGCCACTCGAGGTACGCAAAGGATTCGGGTTCAGGGCGGAACCAGGGGGGAAACTGGAAGAGAATATACCCGAGTTTTCCCCCCTCCCTGAGGGGATTCAGGGTCTTGAGGAACGCAAGAAGAACTTCTCCAAGCCACGATTGGGGAACATCCTTTGTAGAGAATTCCTCTGCCTTTTGCCAGTCAGGACCAAGGGTTTTCAAAAGGGGAAGGGGCAGAGCTCTTTTCGGCGTGCGGTGGAAGGTGAAGAGGGAGAGCGCCTTCACGTTGAAGAGGAAGCCTTCCGGTGTCCGCTCTGCCCAGAGAACCGCATTCCTTTCAGAAGGGAAAGCATAGAACGTGGCGTCCACCTCTACAGTGTCGAAGTGCTCTGCATAGAAACGGAGACGCTCTGCCGGAGTCTGAACGGTTTTGGGGTAGAAATCGCTCTCCTCAATCAGCGTCCGATCGGTCCACGAACAGGTCCCCACATGGAACACTGGTGTCACCTTCCTGAAGAGAGTATAGTACCTCCCGGGGCGTGAGGCAACTTGCTCCTTTGGGGGTGTTTTGCTACCATGGCGTTGAGAACCAAGGAGAGGTGAAGGTGTTGGGGAGGAAAGGGAATCCTGCCTGTACCGGAGTGTTTTTACCAGGCGTTCCCTCCTTTTTCGACTGTACTGTCTCCTGCAGGAACTCCAGAGGGAGAGTTACCCAGGTGTCACCCGGTTAGCAGAACTCCTTGAAGTCAGTCCCCGCACGGTGAAACGGTACGTCGAGGCGCTGAGAGACGACTTCGGCGCGCCCATAGCCTACGACAGGAAACGCAGGGGCTACTACCTCGAAAAGCCCTGGTCTATGCCCTTTCTGCATCTTACCGAGGGAGAAGCCCTGGCGCTCTTTATCTTTCTGAATCTTACCAGGCAGTTCAGAGGCACGCCACTTGAAGACGCCCTGCACAGACTCGGAGAGAAATTGAAACTGATGCTTCCGGAAGGCCTGAAGATGAGCCCCAGGAGTTTGACATGTTCCTCTCTCCCTTGCTCACCCCCCTTGCCATGCGGGTGGACGTGCGCGAGACCTTCGGCAAGATTTTCCAGGCCATAACCCAGAAGCGGCGTATCCTGATTCGCTACTACGGTTTGTCCTCTCGCGCCGAGAGCGAACGGAAAGTAGACCCATACCATCTCTACAACTTCGAGGGGGTGTGGTACTTCTGTGGGTTCTGCCATCTCCGCGGCGAGATCCGGGACTTTGCTCTGGACCGGGTGCGATGGGTGGAGGTCCTCCGGGAGAATTTTTCGTACCCTCAGGACTTCTCCCCTCAGCGGTATCTGGAGAGTGCCTTCCGCATGTACCGGGGAGAAAGGGTGAGGATACGCGTTCGTTTTGATGCGTACCAGGCTGCCTGGATCAGGGAACGCGTCTGGCATCCCAACCAGGAAATCGAGGAACTCCCGGATGGGGGCATCGTTTTCACCGTCTGGGCGAATCCCGAGGAAATCAAGCGCTGGGTTCTGGGATACGGTGCCCATGCCGAGGTTCTTGAACCTGAAACCTTGCGGGAGAGTATTCAGGAGGAAATTCAGAAGCTGCAGAGAATGTATCACGGGGACAGAAAATGACACCGGATGCTGGTACCATTGGAACTGGAAACTGCGAAGCGGTGTGGGTGCAGATTCAGCGCCTTCAAATCTTTTGAGAAGGAAGGGGAGGCGAGGGTATTGCGTTTGCGTGTGCAGTTTGAGGTTGAGCAAGTACCGTTGCTGTACCGCAACTGCTTCATGAGTTTCTTCAAGGAGGCGTTGCGGTCCTCGAGTTCTGGAGAGGGCCGGTACCGGAGGCTTTTCCACTACGACGGTCGAAGGAGCAACAAAGCCCCGAAACCCTTCTGTTTTGCGGTACGTTTTCTGTGCCGTCCAGAGGATTTCCAGAGAGATGACGGGTGGTTAACCCTGAGGTCTCCTCTGGCCCTTTACTTTTCCACTTCAGACCCGGGGCTGCTCATTGACTTCTACAACGGAGTAGTGAACAAGGACCTTTACCCCTTCGTGAAGGGAGAATTCACACTACCGTATCCCAAATCCGTTATGCCATTGCGGGAAAAGCCAATTACCGGGGATGAGGTACATTTCCGAACCCTTTCTCCCATTCTCATCGAGGATGCCTCCGGAAAGCCACTTCTTCCGGATTCTCCAGGATTCCTCCGGGAGCTGAATTACCAGACCGATGCACTCCTTCGGGGAATCCGTGGCAGGGGCCTTCACCGGGAACTCACCTTCAAGCCCCTTGACATTCGTAAGGAGGTTGTGAAACACGCTGTCCGGGAACGGAATGAAACTTCCCGGGTGTACACCTTCACCTGTTTCAGCGGGCATTTCTTGCTCCAGGGGGATCCGGAAGACCTCCGGGATATCCAGGTTCTGGGTCTTGGCCGGCGACGCTCCCAGGGTTTCGGGATGGTGGAGGTGGTGGAAGGGTGAATACAATCACCCTGTATCCGGGTAACTGGCTGTACAATGCCGGAATAGTGGGGTTTTTGAGGGTAATTGCCGAGCCCGAACATGAAGGCCCCGAGTATGTGCAGTCCTGGCTCAGGGACGATGGCACAGTAGCGATCGAGCAGGATGCTTTCCAGTGTCTTTTCTCTCCTGTACCTGTTGGCTCAGGGTCTGTTCCCAGGGCGTTGAAATATTTTGTGGAGTCCTTCTGTGATCCTGAAGGATTGGACAAGTGGCTCAACTCCAAAGATACAAAGAATGTGCAACCACGAAAAAAGTATCAGGACTTTGTACAAAAGATGGGAGATTTTGGCTACAAGTTTATTTATGTCGGCAATCGTCTCTTTGCCTCCAAACAGCCCTTTCAAAATCTTGTACAACTTGATGAGTGGAGAGGTTTCAAGTTTTGCAGGGTTTTAGAGGGCATCCCTCAGAACCTGCAAACTACCTCTCGAGCTTCTTCAGGGAGAACCTGTGGTATTTGCGGTTCCTCCCTGATACAGTATCCCAATCGAGAGCCAAAGCTGGAAGAGAGGCTGGCGAAATTTCAGCACACTCATTTCACCATCCTCGGGCCGTCTAAGGGAGAGTTCCCCAACTCCTTCTGGAGCGGGAATAGCTCGCTATGGGTCTGTCCTTTATGTGTGTACCTTATGCTGCATAGAGACTTTGCGTTTATCAATCTCGCCGACGGCTCCAGAATCTTCCTCAACGCTCCCTCTTTCCAGGTGATGTGGTACCTCAACAAGCTGGTCCGGGAGATCTACGCCAGAGAAAATATCGCTTCGGTGCGGGAAATCTTGGGGATGAGTCTCATCGAGCTTGCGCTGCGCCTTGGAGTCCAGCTTGGGGTGTGGACGGAGATGAATATCGAGGTGGTGAGCATAAAGGGCGAAGAGGTGAGCTTTTGCAGTTTGCCGTATGAGGTGGTTCAGCTCCTTCTTGATAAAGAAATAGCCTCGTCTCTGGTGAGAATTGGGGAAATTTCGGTGCTGCGGATGGTTCTGGAAAAGCGCTTTGGGGAAATTCTCGAGATGGGAGAACGGTTGATGATGATTGCCGCAAAGCCGGAGAAATCGTGGGGAAAATCTGAGAGGAAGTACATCAATAGCCAAATCGGTCTGGAAAGGAACAGAAAAAATGAAGTTAAACTCATGGATTTTGCTGCGAGTCTTTTCTCACTCTACGCGCTGATAGAGGAAAGGATGGGAGGTGGTTGGTGGTGAGTGGTCGTAAGGTAGAGCTGCAGGAGCTCTCACAGGTACTTGATGGGGTGGTAGAGGAACTTTCCAGGGGCGCCATGCAGCCGGAAAATTTGCAGGGCGTCCTGGATGTCCTTTTGGATTTCCGGATGCGACTCCAGGACACCCTCGAGTATCTCCTGAAGGGTCCCTCCGACAAGAAGGAGAAATGGCAGCCATTTTACGAATACCTGATGGGGGAGAATGCCGGAGAACTTTGCGAGAAGCTTCGCAGGTACGGTTTTTCTCTCCGGGGAACAGCGGTCCACGAAAGAGTTTACGATAAGGAAAAGCGGCAGCCCAGAGGGCTGGCATACCGGATACTGGAATTGATCCGCCTGGGCAAAAGGGACGAAGTTTTCTTCTCGTTTCTGAACGTGTTTCAGGGGACCGAAATCAAACCCATTCTGGCCCGTGCTTTCAATCCCATGTATTCCGACCAGCTCTTTAAGACTTTCCTGTACTCCTTTTTGAGCGGCCTTTTGGGTCCGGAAAAAAGTTCACCTGAGGAGGTGGAATAATGAAGCATGTCACCATTACCGTCATCTATGAGGCGAACGCTTTGAACCGGGATGAAAAGATCGGGGGGAATATCCTCTCCATCAAGAAGCTCTCGCGCAACGGTCAGACCTTCAGTTTCATCGGGAAACCGGCTTTGCGCCACTACCTTTTTACGACCCTCCAGAAAGCCTATGGGGAGGATTGGCAGCCTGCGCCGGTTATCGTGCAGGGGGAGGGGGAAGTGGTGCAGTTTGATATCCTTAGAGCCGATATTATCACCTACGCCGAGCTTGATGCCTTCGGGTATATGTACACCATCGGCAACCGGACTTCCATCACCCGCCGTGCACCGGTGGGCATCACCAAAGCGGTGTCGCTTGAGGTTTACCCCGGTGATATGGCTTTTTACGCCAATCACGATCTCGTGGCAAAGGGGATTCGGCAGGGCCTTTCGGCAACCCCCAGCCCCTACAACAAGGAGGAGCACCAGAGTTTTTATAAGGCAAGCTTTACGATTGACCTTGATGTTTTGGGTGAGGATGTTTGGATTGTCGACAAGGTGAATTTTTCAAGCGGGAACCTCGAGGTGATTATTTCTGAAGAACACAAGAAAACTATCCCTTCTGTTACACAAAAAGGTGGTCAAAACAATCAGCAGTCTTACGAATGTTCCAAAAATGGAAAGAAGATGGGGGAGATAATAACTTCACAACTTCCTTCCGGAAAGTACCTTGTGACTTTTCGCCTTTCTGGGGAAGAGAAGAAAAAGCGTCTGCGTCAGCTTCTTGAAACCGTCAAAAACGGTTTTGCCGTCCAGTCGAGTAACGAGCTGAACTCCCTTGTGCCCCTCTTCCTGGTGGCCGCGATTGTGAAAGTACCTTCGCCGGTTTTCCACCCATATCTTCATATCGCAAAAGGATGTGATGGGACCGTTTGGGTTCTGGGACTTGCCGATGGGCTTGAGAACCCCTGGGTAACACAAAGCGTAGGGAATGGCCAAAGTTCGGTCTATGTCTTTGAAAGCGGCCGAGTTTCCTGGGACGCTGTGGAGAAAAAAGGAGCCTGTGGGAAATTCACCCAGAGTTGGGAAGAGTTTTGGGGAGAGCTTTCAGAAAGTCCGAAACCTGAATCCTAATCCAGGGAGGGCTAAAAGTGGTGAGTGGCAACGCCTATCAGGCTCTGCGCCTTATAATCTACCAGCCCCAGGCGCATTACCGGGTTCCTTTTACGTATCAGCGACGCCACACCTATCCCCTCCCTTCCTATTCTGCGGTGCGGGGGCTGTTCTGCAACATCCTGGGGATCCGGGGATGCACTTTCGGGGAGGATCCTGAGAAAAACGAGGACTTCCAGAAGCTTACAGGTCTCAAAATCGGTATCTGCGGACGTTTTGAAGCGAAAACTGCCGAATATACCTGGTTGCGGAATCTTTCCAAAACCGAGCATATCAAAACATTTGGGGTGGTGGAGAACCGGGTTCGTTTTGGGGTCGGAGAACACCCCGGCGGGCAGTCGCCGGTTCTCATCGATGTGCTCAACGAGGTGCGGATAGTGGTGTATCTTGCTCATGAGGACCCTTCTTTTCTCGAAAAGCTCTCCCAAAAAATCCAGAATCCGGTCGGTCGATTGTATCCTCTGTATCTCGGGAGAGCGGAGGACTGGATGGTGGTGGAGGACATAAAAATTGTTCCCCTTGAGGTAACATCCAAAGACGCTCACTTCGAGCACTTCTTCTGGGTGCCGGAAAAGCCCTGGCCCCCTGATATACCGTTTGATTTTGAAAAAGTACAGGGTCTGCGCTACCGGGTTCCCATCTTCTGGGAGCTACGGGATGGGAGTCGGGATTTCCGCTACGTTTCCGCAAAGCTCAACGATGGAAAATTCCAGGGGGTATCCTTCCTTTTTGATGCTTCTTTTGGGAAGAAAGGGCTTCCGGTGTTCCTGGCGGGTATGGAGGGAATAAACGATGTATAGGGTCCTTGCGAAATCAAACGGCGTAAGCCTGAGTGAGCACATCCGGGACTTTTTCCGGGTTCTCGAAGGGCTGGAAAAGGTGCTGGGAACATACGACTTCTGGGGTGAGATTGAGGAACTCCTCCGCTACGCCGGCTTTTCACATGATCTGGGGAAAGTGCAGCCTGCCTTTCAGAGAAAAAGCCTGCGAAACACCGAATATCAACCTTTCGAGCTTTCCTTTGAGATACCACACTCTCTGGCTTCGCTTTTCTTTATGAACGTGGAGGCGCTGGAGAAAAAACTCGGGGGAAAGAATGAGGGAAACGAGAAAAAGCGCTTTCTCTCTGCAATCGCCTTTCACCATTTCAGAGAAAACTTCACTGAATACCTGTGGAAGGATAACCCCCGCCTTCTCCGCTTTTGCCGGAAATTTGTGGACGACGCCGAATGGCGCGGAACACTCCTCCAGAACCTTCGTGAAGAGCTCAAAGACTTCCGGGAACTTCAAGAGTTGCTCGGTGTGAACCTGAAAATCGCCGAAGCTCTTATAAACGGCCTGACGCTTCTTGATTTCGTCTTCCTCCCTTACACCATGGAAGGGTTTCCCACCCGTATCGGTATCCCCGAGGAGCAGGAAAAACTCTTTATCCACCTCAGCGGGTTTTTGCAACGCTGCGACCATTTCGCTTCTTTCTGTGAAGAAGTTGGTGAAAAATTTCCTCCTGAAGAGGAGGGTCTTTGCAGAGAAGCGCTCTGGAAAAAGATTACCGATAATCTCCGCAAGAAATCAAAGTCCGATACCCTCTGGCAGGAAGAATACCTCGAAGGACTGGAGGACCAGAATTTGATTCTCGTTGCGCCCACCGGATACGGGAAAACCGAGTTCGCTTTCTTGTGGTCTGGCGGTAAGAAGCTCTTTTACACCCTGCCTTTGCGCGCCGCGGTCAATCAGATGTACGAAAGAGCTGAAAAGGTTTGGGGTGAAAATCGGGTGGCGCTCCTCCATTCCGATGCCGATCTCTTCTTTCTGGAGAGGGAACAGGGTGGAAAAGCGGAAGAGAAAGGCCAGAGCAGGATATACCACCTTTCCCGGCAGCTTGCGCTTCCGGTCTGTGTTTCTACCGGAGACCAGTTTTTCCCCTATGCGCTCCGTCCTCCTGGATACGAGCGGATTTACGCCACCTTTTCCTGTGGGTGTCTCGTGATCGATGAAGTCCAGGCGTATGAACCACAAGCCGCAGCAATCATCGTGAAATTCACCGAAGACATCGTGAAAATGGGTGGAAAGTACCTCCTCATGACGGCTACGCTTCCGGAATTCGTGAAAAAGGAAATCGAGGAGCGCACCGGCCTCGGTGAAGAGTGTTACATCAATCTCTACGAGAAAGAGAAAGAAAAATTCCAGGACCTCAGGAAGCACTTCGTGGAGTGCCTGCCGGAGATAAAAACGCAACAGCTCGTTACGAAAATCCTCGAAGAGGCGGAACGCAACGGGGGGCAGAGGGTGCTTGTGGTGCTCAACACCGTGCAGAAAGCGCAGGAGGTATATGAAAACCTGTGCGTGACGCTTGGAGAGAAGCAGAAGGATAATCTTCGACAGAAAACCTGGCTTCTCCACTCCCGCTTCACCCTTGAGGACCGCCGAAAAAAGGAAGAGCTCCTTATTGAGACCGAGTTCCATAACCCAAAAAAGGATAACGATGGAGCGAAGATTCTTGTGGCTACCCAGGTGGTGGAGGCTTCGCTTGATATCGATGCCGATGTACTTTTCACCGAGCTTGCCCCCATGGATTCCCTGGTGCAGCGGATGGGAAGAGTCCTGCGACGCATCGGCCCGGGGTGCAGGAAAATCGGCGATGGGGAGTATGAAGCACCTGACGGTACACGTTACACTGTTTCCGCTGAAAAACCCAATGTGTATATCTTTGAGTTTGAGGAAGGAAACTCTTCTCCCTACCTTCCGGAGCTTCTCGAGGCCGCACGTTTTGCGCTGCAAAAGTTTCTCAACGGCGAAGCGATTGAGTCTATCGACTTCTCTGAGCTTATCGAACACCTCAAACCTTCGAGGAAAAAGTCGAAACAAAGAATTTTCAAGCTCCCCCAGGGCAGGAGATTCCTTTCGGAGTATGATAAATATTACCTGGTATCCCGCCTCTATCAGGCGATTATGGAAGCAAAGAGTAAGTACTATGAGAAATTCCGTAAAACCCTGTGCATCCTCGATGCCGGTTACACGTCTTCGCGGAAAAGAGAAGCCCAGGAGATATTCCGGAATATCGCCGATGTAGCCGCTATCCCCAAAAGCTGCTTCCAGAGTTTTCGCGAGAATGTACAGCAATTTCTCGAGAAACACCATGAAAAGCCTACCTTCACGAAATTCAAGCAGGAAATCCTGGCGAAGTGTCTCGTCTCGGTGCCCTGGCGTCGGGATTTATCGAAAGAGCCTGCGTTCCAGCGCTTGCGGGACGAGATTTCTAAACAATCTCCAGGATTTTGGGAATCCCTTGATGAGCGCCTTAAAGAACGACTTGAGGACTGGCTGGAAAACGTTTTTGTGGTTCCGGGGAGTTACGATGAAGACTTTGGTTTCCGTTTCTCTGAGTAAAAAGGAAAATGACGATGGGATCCTTCGACTCCCTCCACCTCACCGGGGTGAAAATCAACTACTTCTTCGTTTGCGAGCGGAAACTCTGGTTCTTCGACCGGGGGATCCGAATGGAGAAAGAATCGGACCGGGTGTTTCTGGGGAAACTCCTGGATGAAGAGAGTTTCCCAAGAAAGAAGCGCCGGAGAATCGCTATCGATGAGCTTATCACCATTGATATGGTAGATGATAGGACCATCCAGGAGATCAAGTATAGCAGGGCCTTTGAAAAGGCGAGCATCATGCAGGTTGGGTATTACCTTTACTACTTGAGAAACCTGGGCATTGAGAAAGAGGGAGTCATCCTGTACCCACGGCAGAAAAAGCGAGAACGTGTGGTTCTTACAGAAGCAATGGTCCAGGAACTTGAGGAGGCCATCCGGAAAATCCAGGGAATTCTTTCAAGAACAACGCCACCCCCTCCGGTGTCGAAACCTTACTGCCGGAAGTGTGCGTACTTTGAGCTTTGCTTTGGGTGAAGGGAACATGGAGCCGTATTACATTTTGAGCAGTGGGACAATCAGAAGAAACGAGAACACCATCCTTGTTGAAAAAGAGGATGGGACGAAAAAGGTCATCCCCATCGAGAATGTCGATGCGCTTCATGTTTTTGGCCAGGTCACGATGAATAAGGAACTCCTGGTGTTCCTGGCAAAGACAGGGAAGCCCATGCATGTTTACAACTACTACGGTTTTTACAGTGGGTCTTTCCTCCCCAAAGACGGAAACACTTCTGGAGAACTCCTCGTTCGCCAGGTAGAACACTATCTTAACCCGGAGAAGCGCCTCTTCCTGGCTTTCTCTTTCGTTGAGGGTGCCATATTCCACGCTTGCCGGAACTTACGGGAATATCCGGGAACTGAGCCCTTCATTGCCGAGATTGAAAAAGAGCTTGACAAAGCTCGTTCTGCACGGACCATTGCCGACCTTATGGGGTGTGAGGGCCGGGCAAAGGAGGCTTACTACCAGGCTTTCCAGTGTTTCCTTCGGGAAGATTTCCCCTTTGAAAAAAGGGAAAAGCACCCACCTTCGAATCCTGTTAATGCTCTGCTCTCTTTCGGAAATTCCCTCCTTTATACCACCATCCTTTCGGAGTGCTACCGGACGTCTCTCAATCCTACGATAAGCTATCTCCACGAGCCCCGGGAACGCCGCTTCTCGCTTTGTCTGGATATTGCCGAGATCTTCAAACCCCTTATCGTCGACTCGCTCATTTTTCGTCTCATCAATACGGGTATTCTGTGTCCAGAAGACTTTGCCAGAGACTTCGAGGGCTGTTATCTCAACGACCAGGGTAGGAAGAAGTTCCTTCAGGCCTTTGAGGAAAAGCTGAAGACCACAATCAAACACCGTCGCCTGAAGCGAAAAGTATCCTACCGGACCATCTTGCGGCTCGAGTGCTATAAACTCATCCGGCATTTTCTGGGGGACGAACTCTATGTCCCCTTTAAAGCCTGGTGGTGAGAATGCCCTACTGCATTGTGACTTACGACGTCGAAGAGGGACGGGTCAATCAGGTGAGAAAGGTTCTCAAGCGCTATTTTACCTGGGTGCAGAACTCGGTATTCGAAGGGGAAATAGGGGACGGAAAGCTGGAGAAGTGTCTTCAAGAACTCAAGAAGGTCATTAAGAGTGATGCCGACTCAATATACGTATACCGCTTTGAGCTCCAGGGGTATTGCCAGAAGAGGGTACTCGGTCAGGAAAAAGAAAAGCCTCTTAATCTCATCTCCTGATGCTGCATCCAGGGTGTTTTCCTCGAAAGAGCTTTCCGGAACTCGTGTTGCAAGGCTTTGGCCTGCTTTCTGGTGGCAGCGCAAAAGCATTATCGGGGGTTCGATGCAAAAATTCGTTTTTTCGGGCTCTTCTCCCCTTTCTTCAAAGCGGCTTTTTGCCCTTTAAACCGGCCCTTTTTTGGGGTATCCTTTTTAAGGAAGTAGTGGTTTTGTCTGAACTATGTGGGATGTAAACCAAGAAAAGGGCAGAAAGCGTTTCCGCAGACAGCAGGTTTTGTCTGAACTATGTGGGATGTAAACATACTCAGATAAATAGTATGCTCTGTGTATGAATAAGTTTTGTCTGAACTATGTGGGATGTAAACATGACGGATAGTACGCAACAGGCCTTCCGACCTCATGGTTTTGTCTGAACTATGTGGGATGTAAACTGCAAGAAGGAGCACGATGTGCAGCGATATTTCGGGTTTTGTCTGAACTATGTGGGATGTAAACTTCGTGAAAATTAGAGATTGGGCTGTCTTCAGAGGCGTTTTGTCTGAACTATGTGGGATGTAAACACCGTCTGACGGAGGAACGAGTAGAAGATCGACCTCGTTTTGTCTGAACTATGTGGGATGTAAACTGATGTGGGTCTGGATGAGGGTGGCGGGGTGCTGGGTTTTGTCTGAACTATGTGGGATGTAAACCCGACGGTTCGGGCCATCCTCAAGGCCATCGACTTGGTTTTGTCTGAACTATGTGGGATGTAAACGGGCTTTAGCCAAGACCTCTTTACCCTTGAACGGAAGTTTTGTCTAAACTATGGGGAATATCTACGAGATGCCCCACGGAATCCCGATACAGTAACCCTGTTCTGCCAGCTGTCTGGCATACAGACGTTTTTCCGTTACCTCCCACCTGCTCCAGCGTGGTAGAATGAGAAAAGCACGAAAGGAGGTCTTGCTATGGCTATAGAAAGGGTTCCAGACCTTCCCCGCAAGATGAAAGCGGTGGTGAACCACGCTCCCTATGACTTCCGCCTTGAAGAGATTCCGGTTCCAGAGGTTGGTCCTGAGGAAGTCCTCATCCGGGTGGGGGGATGTGGTATCTGCGCTGGGGATGTGAAGACCTTCCACGGGAATCCCCGGGTGTGGGGTGGTAATGGCCATCCTCCGTACGTGGTGACCCCGGTTGTTCCAGGACACGAGTTCTTCGGCCAGGTGGTGGCCCTGGGAGAAGGGGCAAAGGAGAAACACGGCATTGCCCTCGGAGACTGGGTGGCTGTAGAGCAGATTATCCCCTGTGGGGTGTGCCGCTTCTGCCAGGAAGGGGATTACTGGATGTGTGAGCGGCACTACATTTTCGGTTTCAAGCGCCATGAGGCCGAAGGGGGATTTGCCGAGTACATGCGCCTGCCCCGAAACTCCCGGATTCACAGACTCCCGGAAGGATTTCCTCTCCGGGTTGCGCCCTACATTGAGCCTCTGGGATGCGCCATCCATGCCGTGGACCGGGCGGACATCACCTTCCGGGACGTGGTGGTCATTGCCGGGATGGGGAGCCATAGGCCTGGGGATGCTCCAGGTAGCTCGTCTGAGAAACCCCCGGCTCCTCATCGCCGTCGATGTCATCGAGAAGCGCCTGGACCTCGCGAAGAAATTCGGTGCTGACCTTGTTCTCAACCCGAAAGTCGTGGATGTGGTGGAGGAGGTCAAACGCCTCACCGATGGCTACGGGTGCGACGTGTACATCCACGCAAGCGGCAATCCCCAGGGGGTCATCCAGGGGCTGAACATGCTCCGCCGCCTTGGCCGTTACGTGGAGTTCAGCGTCTTCAACGCCCCAACGACAGTGGACTGGAGCATCATTGGCGACGTCAAGGAGCTCGATATCCGAGGTGCCCACCTGAGCCCCTGGACCTACCCTGTGGCTATCCGCTTCCTCCATGAGGGCCTTGTGAAAGCCGATGACATCATCACCCATGAACTTCCCCTTGAGGAGTTCAAGAAAGGGCTTGAGCTTACCGAAAAGGGAGACGAGGCTGTCAGGGTAGTCCTGAAGCCGTAGAAGTGAGGAAATCAAGGGAGGTGAAGGTCATGCCTTTAAAGTACGCCGTTCACGCATATGCTTGGACGAGCAAGTGGAGCAATGCTACTTTGGATCTTATTGACCGTGCAAAAGAGTTTGGCTTTGATTTTATCGAGATTCCTCTCATGGATATAGATCTTGTTGACCCTCAAAGGATCCGAGAAAGACTCGATAAAGTGGGGATAGGTGTTGTTACATCGACTGCATTACAGGAACACCAGGATGTTACTAGTAATGATCCTGAAATCCGACGGAGAGGAGTTGAGTACCTTATCCGTTGTGTGAAGGTGAGTGCAGAAATTGGAGCGAAGAGCTTTTCAGGAGTCATTTACTCCGCGATGGGGAAGAAAATTGACACTGTACCAGGGGAAATCTACTGGGAGCGGGCAAGTTCTGCATTGCGAGAGGTGGCTCGAGTGGCCCGGGATTTTGGTATTACGATAGGGATCGAGCCTGTCAATCGCTACGAGACCTTTCTTATAAACACTTGTGAGCAGGCTCTACGTTTAAGGGAAATGATTGGAGAACCAAATGTTGGAATTCACCTCGATACATATCACATGAACATCGAAGAGAATAACTTCTATGAGCCTACTAAAATGGCTCTCCCGTATCTCTGTCATTATCACTTGAGTGAGAGTCATAGGGGAACGCCTGGCACAGGAACCGTCAACTGGGATGAAGTATTTAGAGCCTTGGCAGAAGGAAACTACCAGGGAGTAGTAGGGATGGAGTCTTTTGTCGAGGTTGCTGAGTCAATGCGTGCTGCGACTTGCATTTGGAGGAAGTTGGCTCCATCGACGGAGTTTCTCCTTAAAGAGGGTCTCAGGTTTTTGAGAAGTCTAGAGAGGAAGTACTACAAAGAATAGATATTTTACCTGGAGCGACAATGAACTGGGCTGTAAAAGAGCGTTCTCTAAGAGGGCGGGTTTGTCTTCTTTAAAAACTGAGGATATTGAGATTAAAGGTAGATTTCGTCGTCTCTTAGCTAAATACAAGTATACTTCCCCCTCTTAGTTTTTGTGCAATGTTAGACCAATTCTTCTATCTCCCCAATTATTAGTTTTCTGACTTCATCCATGCTCGTTTCCTCAAGTTTTTTGTTCCCTACACATTTCCCGTGTCGGAGGACGACTACGCGATCTCCCACTCGAAATATGTCTTCTAGGCGATGGCTCACGATAACAACTGCTATGTTTCTCTTTTTTAACTCTTTAACTAATTTTAAGAGTCTCTCTACTTCGCTTATACCTAAGGCAGCGGTAGGCTCATCCATGATGATTACTTTTGCATTAGAGCGAATAGCTCGTGCAATGGCAACGGATTGACGCTGTCCACCCGAAAGGGTTTCCACCTTAGAACTTAAAGAAGCGATTTCTATCCCTAGCTTTTGAAGGGTTTCCCGGGTCTCTTCTTCCATCCTTCTCCTGTCGATTACCTTGACCAATTTGGTGAGAGCAGGTCTTTCTAGCTCATTACCGAGAAACACGTTTTCAACAACGTCCATGTTCTCTGCCAGTGCCAGGTCTTGGTATATCATCTCTATACCTAACCTTCTAGCCTCACCTGGGTGGGCGAATCTAACCTCTTTTCCTTCGAAGAATATTCTGCCCTTGGTGGGTGGATAAACCCCTGCTAGAATTTTCATTAGTGTTGATTTCCCTGCTCCATTATCACCAACCAATCCTAAAATTTCTCCTTGTCTCAAGGTTATGCTGACATTTTCTAGTGCCTTAATTTCTCCAAATTTCTTACTTATACCAACCATTTCCACCACAGGAGTACCCTTTTCCATCGTTCCTTCCACCCCTGCTTGAGTTTTTCAAGCTTGAAAACTACTCAACATGCGTAAGTCTAGTTTTAATAGTGTCAAATAAAATAGCAATAAAAATCACAATCCCTGAGACAGCCTGAACCCAAAAGGAGGGAACCCCTAAAATGACTAGGCCGCTGTCTATTG
>JGI20130J15133_1001915_pt1 | contig 16312 bp, 14 predicted proteins | sample WasSprMetagenome_FD_15133 | JGI IMG/M metagenome (IMG submission 15133) | reverse complement strand
CCATGTTCTCAGTAATATGTGTATTTAATGATGAAAAGGCATTAGAGCTGAACTTGCTTCAAAGTCTTAATCTTCAGAAAACCTCCTTTGAACTCATTTTGGTGGATAATAGAGTCCCCTCTCCTCTAACCAAGGCTTTGAACGGAGCGGCTCTCAAGGCGAGAGGGGAGTTTTTAATGTTTGTTCACCAAGATGTCAAACTAACCGACGAGAATTGGTTAGGAAAAGCCGAACGCTTCCTGGGATCATTGAAAGATTTAGGAGCGGCGGGAGTGGCGGGCATCGACCATAAAGGTTATCCTAGGGGTTTTATTGTAGATAGGGGAAAAGTCTGGGGAAGACCGATAAAACTTCCAATAGAGGTAATGACTTTAGATGAGCAATTGCTTATTACCCCAACATCGCTTTTTGAGCATTTGAAATTTGATGAAGGTTTCAAGTTTCACTCATATGTTGCTGACTATTGTCTAAGAGCTTATTTAAGGGGATTAAAAACATACGTGTTGCCTTTGTCTGTTCATCACAATTCATCCACTGCACCTATTCTTAACATCGGAAGATTAGAAGAAGATGATTTGAGGCTAGCTCTGAAACATAAGGATAGCTTCGCTGTAATACATAAAACTACGGGAACTGTAAGTTTAAGACTTACCGGACCTTATTTAATAAACACATGGAAAAACGCATTGAGACGGGTATTAAACAAAGCTGGTGTCGTAGTATTAAATCTCTTATTTGGGTCGTTTCAAAATGTCCTCGATGTAGGTACAGTGCCAATCACGCAACCCTTTCTTCTAAATTTTTTACCTCGTCTAGCCCACAGCTATAGTGTGGGGGTTTCCGAAGACGTTTGTTTTATTCACGCTAGCAAAAGAATAAGAACACATAAAGATTATGTTCTATGCTCTTTAACACATCTCCCATTTAAACCTAAAGCTTTCGACTTGTGCATCGTCTGGAGCCTGTTGGAATATTTACATAAAGATAAAGGTAAGGAATTGTTGAAAAATCTTGAAGAGATAGGAAAGGCTATACTGATACGGTGTCCTAATAATGGTGCTCCATTGAACGAGGCTTACTGCCTCTACCTCTCCAAATATAGCGTTAAAGAATTAAAAGACGAGGGGTTCATGGTTCTAGGTAAAGGAAGCCAGTTAAGGAAAGCAGAACCCCTCTCTACGATCTTCGCCGCATTTTTACCTTATACCTCCGTCGAGCTGATCGGATTAAAAAGAAAAAGATGATTTACTCAAGTGTTTTAGAAACTAATGGAGCTTGAAGGAATCATCGGTTATGGAAAGTAGGTTTTTAGCCAATTTATGGTGTCTTTAATGCTTTTTTCAATGGAGAATTTGGGCTTCCAGCCCAGACTTTTCAGTTTTTCTATTGACAATAACATTAAGGACACGTCTCCAAGCCAACCTATTTTTCCTCCGGTAAACTCGTATTTGACATCCTCTAAACCCAATAGAGAGACAACTAGAAAGCCGATTTCTTCTGCAGTTATGGTTTCCTCAGAACCCACATTAAAAACACTATGTTTTTCAGTTTTTCTGGCAACCAATAAAGTTGCGTCTACTGCGTCGCTTACATGGAGGTAAGATTTCTTTTGTTTTCCGTCTCCTAGAATTTCCAGTCTCTTTGGATTTTTCTTTAGCTTGTGATAAAAGTCGTAGATTACCCCGTGTGTTAGTCTCGGTCCTATAATGTTAGCATACCTTAGTACGGTCGCTTTTATGCTGTAGAGGTGAGAATAGGTTGATACGTAATATTCGGAAGCGGCTTTTGCTGCGCCGTAATTGCTGACTGGAGCGATAGAGTCTTCTTCTGTTGTTGGGATTTTTGCGTTGCCGTAAACGACTGATGAAGAGGCGAAAACAATATGTTTAACATTGTTTAGTCTGCATGCTTCCAGAACATTAAGCGTTCCGAACGCGTCTATGCTAAAGTTCTCTAGGGGTTCGCTTACGCTCTTTCTCACATCTGGGTCAGCAGCGAAATGATAAACTATTTCAACTTCTTTACACGCCTTTTTTATGCTTTCTAAGTTTCTTATATCTCCATGAATTATCCTAACATCTAATCCATTGAGAAATTCCTTTTTACCGGAAGAGAAATTATCAAACACTATCACATCGTTTTCTTTTGCTAACGCATCCACTAAATGGCTTCCAATAAAACCTGCGCCGCCAGTTACTAAGATCCTCATCACTAATAGGCTCCTGCTTTTTCGAATAAATTAATCTAATGTGTATATAAGGCTCTAGTTTTTGAAGCTAATTATGACGGCTTAAAATTTTAATTCTTTCGCTGACAATTTTGATTAAAGATTTCCTAAGTTTTTCTCCCTCTAACTTTGATAATTTCGTTTCTAATTGTTCTGCCAATTCTTTGTCGCCGAGTGATTTTTCAGCCCAGTTTTTGAAGTCTCTGCGGCTGTTGTGGAACTCCAGAGATTTTGCGTCAATTTCCTTAACAGCCTTTAAGAACCCTTTCAGGCTCCATGCCATTATGCCAGTGAAATTCTCTTCTCCTACGCCAGTGTAGAATAGGAAGGGTTCATTAGCAGCTATAGCCTCTTTTCTTACTCTGTTCTCAAAGTCTAGGATGGCTGCTTGCGCCGTCACGAAAGCGTCTGTTGGTGTGTTGAAGGGGCTGAAGTAGGAGTGAACTTCGCCTGGCGCTCCTCCGGCGGTGAACATGTAGTAGAGGTGGTCGCTTGTTTGGAAACATCTCCATAAACGCAAAATTTCTTTGTCGCCTGCCTCTTTCACAAGCGGCTCAAGTCTCCTCACACTTGTGTAGTAAGCCCACTGCATGGTGTTTCCAAGCCAACAACTCGCGTCTCTTTCCAAATCAGCCCACGAAACGGTTCCCCCAAGCTCTGGGACATCAATCTCACCAGCCACATCATGCTTATCCACAACCTCGGAAGGCGTTGCCAAACGCAGATGCCACCATTTTAAAATTTCTCTTGGCAAGTGCTTCAGGAATTCGTGTATGCCGGTTTCAGGCCAATGGTGCTCTCCAAAAGTTTCATAGTCCGGAAAAATGTTGATGCATTTACCCGGTGTTGCCGCCAGCCAGCTTGCGTACTTGTCCGCGGTTAGGGGCCACTCATTCCACCATCTGGCGGAAAACCTAAACCCGATGTCATCCGTCAACTTATAATTCCGCAGCAAAATCTTAATTTTCTTACAGCCTTTAGGTTTGTAAGGTAGTTGGGCGATTTTCCATGTAAGATTCTTTCCACGCCTTCGGTGAAAATTCCAGCAAATCCCATTTCTTCCGCAGTTTTTGCAATAACGTTGTTGTAGAGCAGTTCAGTGTTCTCAAAAACTTTTGGAGTGTAATTGAGTAGGTCTGTCATTGCTTGCTTATGCATTTTCACTTGTTCAATGAATTCGGTTTTTTCTGGGTAAAGGCTAGCCAGCGAGTGATAGTAGGTTTGCCCCAGAAACTCAACGCAGCCGGTCTCTGCAAGTTGTTTAAAGGATTCCAAAAGGTCTTTGTTGAACATTTCGCATTGTTCTAGGAAAACTCCGGATATGCTGAATGAAACTTTAACCTGCTTCTTCTCGCCCCTGTATTTGTCTATTAAGTCGAGAAGGATTTGGTTGGACGGGAAATAGCATTTTCTGCAGGCTCTCTCAAAAACTTCCTTGTTTATTTCATGATCAAAGTAGTAATCGAAAAGTTCCTCCTTCTTTATCCGCCTAAAAGCTTTGTTCTCCCAAAAGAAGTTTCGCCTTAGCCTATGAGGCTGATGAACCTCGAATATGAGCACTATGTCCGTCAACGTGGCTTCCTCTCTTTACTTTATCAGTTTATTTGCTATTATATGTTTTATAACACGGACTGCTCTTGCTACTTCGCGAAAGTTTAAGTTAGATTCTGATTTTGAATTCATAACCTATTTATCAACATAATGGCAACTCCTATTACAACGAAGGGTGAAAATACGTGTCAATAGAAAAGATTAGGGTTGAGAGTCGCCAAGAACTGGAGCAGATGATTACACGCGATATAAACCTTGTTGAAAAAGGGTTAACAGTAATATGCAGCGATGTTCCGATAAACGAAAAGGCAACGCTAGACATACTGTGCCACGACAGCAATGGACAACTTGTCATAGTGCAATTAAGCGTCGACGAAGATGACGTGATGCTTCTTCATGGAATACAAAGCATGGACTACGTTGACAAGTTCAAATCCTTCCTAAAGGCAACGTACAACAAATACAAAATTGATGACAAGGAAAAACCAAGACTTATCCTAATAGCACCAAGCTTCTCAGGCGCCATGCGTCAAGCAGTTGAAAGCATGAAAGGCATGCGCATAGACCTATACGAATGGGAGTACCTAAAACTCGGAGACCATAAAGGCCTCCGCCTCCAACCCATTTTTACATCGGCTCCACAAGAAAAACCCAGGGAAAAAGAAGAGAAACCAGAGAAAAAACGTGAAGTAAAACCAGCGAAGAAAAAGGAGACGCCGCCCAAACCTGAATCAGAAAAGCCAGAACTGGAACAACCAAAGCCTCCGGTGGAACCACCGACAAAACAAGAAATCCCGAAAGAACCTCAAAAGGTTCCGCCGCCTCCACCACCGCCAGCAGAGAAACCTAAAGAAGTTAAGGAAGTCCCAAAGCCAGAGAAGGAAGAGCCTCCCAAGAGAAAGCTGAAGCTTTTCTAGTCTCACAAACTTTTTGTAAGGCTAAACTGTTGGATGCGTTTAATTGAGAATAGGATTTTTTGTTTGGGAGTATCCGCCAGCGCTTGTAGGCGGCTTAGGCACGTATGCAGAGTACATAACCCGCGAATTTGTATCGATGGGTAACGACGTGACAGTTTTCACGCTTAATCCCGGAAACCTAAAGACTCGAGAGGTTATTAAAGGTGTTGAAGTCCATAGACCGCTGATTGCGGACGCAAGCAACGTTTTCCCCATGTTCGTAATTGATGACCTTAAAAAATGGGGCACCAACATCCGCCTTTTCAACGACATATTCATCTACAACATACTGAGCGCAACAAAATTTGTGAACAGCATGCTAAAAAAGGAAGGGTGCAACTACGATGTTGTTTGTGTGCATGATTGGCTGAGCAGCATAGCTGGCATAATAATTAAAAACGAGGCAAATGTCCCTGTTGTCTTTCATGTTCACAGTACGGAATGGGGGAGAAGTGGAGGCAGCGGGTCGGAAGTTGTTTCGCACCTGGAATGGGCAACGGCTCAAAAAGTGGACAAAATAATAACTGTGAGCCACTCGATGCAGGAAGACCTGATAAGGCATGGATGGCCGAAATCAAAAATAAGCGTTGTATGGAACGGGGTAGACCCACAGCGTTATAACCCCAAAAACTGCAAGCCCGAAGAAGTGGAGGCCGTCCGCAACAAATACGGTGTAAAGCCAGACGAAAAGATGCTNCTCTTCCTCGGAAGNCTAACTTGGGTTAAAGGGGTCACAAACCTAGTTCAAGCCATGCCAATAGTCTTGGAGGAGTATCCTAAAACAAAACTTGTAATATTGGGCAAGGGTGAGCAGCAAAACGACATAATCGAAACTGCAAACAGACTGGGAATAAGCAACAAAGTAGCCTGCAAATTTGAATTTGTGCCAGAAAAAGAACGCATCCTACACTATGCTGCAGCGGATGTCTGCGTTTTTCCATCCACCTATGAACCCTTCGGCATAGTGAGCCTAGAGGCAATGGCTATGGCAAAACCAATAGTTGTAGGCGCCCAAGGAGTTGTAGGCTTCAAGGAACAAGTGGTGCCATTTGGGCCTGACCAAAACGGGGTGCATGTCAACGGGGGAAACCCTGCAGACATTGCATGGGGAATAAAGGAAGTTTTATGCGATTTTAACAGAGCCAAAAAATGGGGAGAAAACGGCAGAAAGCGGGTGCTTCAGTATTTTACATGGCGGAAGGTTGCGGAGCAAACTTTGCAAATATATGAAGCGCTGCTTTCCCAACCGGGGCATGAAGAGAGCAGAGTGGTTGATTTACTGGAAAAGATAACTCACACATAAAAATAGGGAAAGGTTAGAGTTTACGCGTCGCCGCTTTCTCTAGGGCTACAACACCAGGCAACTTCTTGCCCATCAGAAACTCTATCAGCGCCCCGCCAGCGGTGCTCACGTAGGAAATTTTGTTTGAGAGTCCAAACTCTTGCAAGGCAGCTATTGTGTGACCCCCTCCGGCAAGCGAAAAGGCTTTCGACTTTGCAATTTCCTCAAAGATTTTCTTTGTTCCAAAGGCAAACTCCTTTCGTTCATACACTCCCATGGGTCCGCTAACCACAATGGACTTGGCGCTTCTAATCAGTTTAGAGTATTCCTCAATAGTTTTTGGTCCAATGTCAAAGGTGGGGTGATCCACTGGCAAATCATTGACGGAAATTTCTTTCCGTTTTCCATTTACTTCGGCGGCTAAATCCTTTGGGGTTCTGATTTTGTCCGTGTATTTCTGCATTAATTCTTTTATGCCTGGAAGCAATTCCATAAGGTTCTTTTCTTTTAGGAAGTCCATGTTTGGTTTGCCCAAGTCTACACCCTTCGCAGCCAAGAAGACTTGGCCGACAACTCCTCCGGTTAGCACATAGTCTGCTATTTTATTGTCTAAAACATATTTGGAGATTTCCAGAGAGTCATCTGCTTTGGCTCCACCGAGAACGTAGACGCATGGCTTTTCCGGGTTCTCTAAAACTTTGCTTAGAGACTTTAGTTCTCTTTCCATTATGCGTCCGGCAACGCTTGGTAATACTGCTGTGAAGCCAACCATGGAAACGTGCGCTCTGTGGGCTGCTGCAAAAGCGTCGTTAACAAATAGGTCGGCTAAAGGTGCAAGTGCTTTCACAAACTCCGTTTTCGCATGGTCTTCCGGTGTTCCTTCTTTGGTTTCTCCAGCAAAGTTTCTGACATTGTCTAGAACGAGGATTTCTCCGCTTTTAAGCTCCCTTATTGCCTTCTGAGCCTTTTCGCCAAACACATCGTCAACGTATTTGACTGGTTTTCCCAAGACTTTGCCTAGGATTTCGGCATGTTGCTTTAGCGGTATAAAATCTGGGTCTCCTTTTCTGCCCTGGTGCGCTAAAACTACAACCTTTGCACCCTTTTCCGCCAATTCTTTGATTGTTGTTTCACCGTGAGCTCGAATTCTCGTGTCATCTAAAACCTTTTTTGTCTTCGGGTCTACAGGCGAGTTGAAATCAACCCTTACAAGCACAACTTTATCCTTCACGTTTACATCATCAAGGGTCAAGTATTTTGCCATTTTCTCCCCTTCCTTTTAGAACAGAAAAATAAGAGGGGAAGTGTTTTTAAGTTTTATATTTTGTTGGCTAGAGACCAGCCTTCTTTCCGATGAGTTCTATTAGCTCAACCATTCTGCAGGAGAAGCCCCACTCGTTGTCGTACCACGCAAGCACTTTGACGAGGTTTCCGGCCACAACCATTGTTGAAAGACCGTCGACAACGGCCGAGTATGAACTGTGATTTATGTCTGTTGAAACTATCGGTTCTTCGGTATAATCCATTATACCCTTTAAAGGACCCTCAGCGGCCTTCTTGAAGGCTGCATTCACTTCCTCTCTAGTCACGTTTTTCTCCAGCACTGCTGTTAAATCGACGATTGAGACGTTTGGAACGGGCACTCGTAGGGCTATTCCATCGATTTTTCCTTTAAGCTCAGGGAAAACTAGGGCTGATGCCCTTGCAGCCCCTGTTGTTGTGGGTATTATGTTTATTGCTCCAGCTCTTGCCCGGCGGAGGTCTCTGTGCACTAAGTCTTGTATGCGTTGATCGTTTGTGTAAGCGTGGGCTGTTGTCATAAGCCCAGCTTTTACCCCGAAGTTTTCGTGTAGTACTTTGACACATGGCACTACGCAGTTTGTTGTGCATGAGGCGTTCGAAAGGATATTGTGGTTTTTGGGGTCGTATTTGTCGTGGTTTACGCCCAGAACTATTGTTATGTCTGGGTTTTCAGCAGGGGCTGATATCAAAACCTTCTTTGCTCCAGCCTGTAAGTGTTTTGAGGCGTTTGCCCTATCTGTGAAGAGTCCGGTGGATTCGACAGCCAAGTATACGCCTAGGTCTTTCCATGGCAGTTGTGCTGGATCCTTTTGTGACAGTACTTTCAATTCTTTTCCGTTCACTATTAGACTGTTGTCTTTGACTTGGACGTCCGCGTTGAATCTTCCGTGAACTGAGTCGTACTTTAGTAGGTGGGCGAGGGTTTTTGCGTCGGCTACGTCGTTTATTGCCACAAAGTCTATTTTCGCTTTTCTTTCTATCGCAGCTCTGTACAACAGTCTTCCTATTCTTCCAAATCCATTTATTGCTACCTTTATCGTCATATAATCTCACCGTTATGCTATTTTCAGTTATTAATTGACGATTGTTTTAATTAATTTTCCGCTAAATATAAAAGAAAAGTTGGGGGTTTAGCGGAGTTTCATTAGAACCATTTCTGCTGCCAAGACCATGGGTTCCCAAGTTTCACATAAGGGCGGAGCATAAGCTGTGTCTGCTTTCGCCAACTCCCTAACGGTCATCTGCTTTTGTATAGCGAAGGATATGGCATTTACGCGTTGAGTGACCTCTTCGCCTCCGATAATTTGGGCGCCTATGATACGTTGCGACTCCTTCTCGGCGACAAGTTTCACCCTTATTGGCAAGGCACCTGGATAGTAGTCAGCCTTTGTCTTGGAAGTGATCGTCCCGGCCACGGTTTCAATTCCTGCCCTTTGGGCAGAGGCTTCGGTCAATCCTGTTACGCCGATTTCAGTGTCATATAGTTTTGTTACTGCTGAGCCTAAAACGCCAGTAAAGAGCGCGTATCCGCCAGCAGCGTTGATTCCTGCAACTTTTCCTTGCCTTACTGCAACTGTTCCTAGTTGTTGTACGACTGGTTTCTGTGTGATTATGTGAATGCTTTCCACACAGTCACCCACAGCGTAGACATCTTTGATGTTTGTTTCCATTCTGGCGTTTGTTTTTATGGTGCGTGTTTCGCCTAATGCGACGCCTGCGTCTACCGCGAGTTGAGTGTTTGCTCTTACGCCGAATGCGCTTACGAACAAGTCTGCGTTGATTTGTTCGCCTTTGGCAACTATCCCTGTAACCTTTTCGGTTCCGAGGAATTCTTCAACTCCTCTTCCCGTTAGGATGTTTATTCCCATTTGCTGAAGCATTTCTTGAACAATCTTTGCCATGTCCGCGTCCAGCATTGCTGGAAGAATTTGAGGCAACATCTCAACAACTGTAACTTTTAATCCTCTCTCTTGGAGAGCTATAGCAGTTTCTAAGCCAATTAATCCTGCTCCCATGACTACTGCTGTCTTTGCTCCTTTTTTGACGGCTTGGTCTATTCTTTCACCATCTTCTAGAGTTCTCAGCGGAAGTATGCCTTGTTTTTCTCTGCCTTTTATCGGAGGCGTGAATGAGCTGGCTCCCGCTGCTATAATCAAACTGTCGTAGGGGATGCTTTCAGTTTTCCCGGTCTTGTCAACGGTTTCAACTGTCTTTTTTCCAGCGTCTATTTTTGTAACTTTGGTTTCTGTTTTTAGGTTCAGCTTCATCATCTTGTAGAAGGATGGTGGAAAAACAATAAGGTCATTGAAGCTTGGTATTTGTCCCCCTATTACAAAGGGAAGCCCGCAGCGGGAGTACCCTGCGTGTTTTTCCTCTGTTATCAAAGTTATTTCTGCTGTGCGATCTGTTTTCCTCGCAGCTGAAGCCGCGTCTACACCTGCAGCATGTGCACCTATTATTACTATGCGCCTTGGCAACTATTACTTCCCTTCCTTAATCAAACTTTTATGCCACTCAACCGCCTTTTTGGTGTCCATGAGGTTTGCGAGTTCCGCCTTTAGGTTTGATGGTCTTATCACCAGCAGCCAGCCCTTTCCATAGGGGTCTTCATTTAAGAGTTCTGGCTTTGACTGGACCTCCGCGTTTACCTCCTCTATTGTTCCGCTTATGGGTGCAACTAGGTCTGAAACAGCCTTCACGGACTCCACTGTACCGTAGGGTTCATTCTGCTTTGTGGTTGTTCCTGGGCTGGGCAGTTCGGCGTAGACGATTTCTCTCAGTTGCTTTTGGGCGTAGTCTGTTATGCCTACTCGAACTTTATCTCCTTCAATTTTTAACCACTCAAAATCTTTTGAATAGTATAGGCCTTCTGGCACTTCGTATCCGTCAACCTTCACCATGTCGTTCACCTCTCGAATAGCGGTTATTCTTTTACCTTTTTAACCTTTAAAATTAACTGTCAAACTTCCGGCGAAGCCTATGGAAAATGTCTATAAAGGATAAGATTTATTTTTATCTTGCAACTAATCCTTCAATTGATTTGAGTTCATGGGTCGTTCTAAACAATAGCATTATATTTTCCTTAATAATTTAGAGTTCAAAGTATTATAATGGCTAAGCTCATGTTAAAGTTTCGACATTTTATACAACCAATAACAGCTATTCTCCTTTTTCTAATTCAATACGTGCCTGTGGTCGGCCTATGGCACGGAATCATGTTTTTCCCCTTAGCAGTTTACTTATTTTCCATCCTTATTGCGTATCCACAAACTTTTTGGAGTGACGCAAATTTTCTGCTTTTTTCGCAGCATAATATAATTGGTCGCGTTATTGCCTTCTGTGGATTGCTTCTGTTTTTAGCGGCGTTTATTCATTTTTTAAGAAAGCGCGGTACTCTCGTTATGACTGGTGTTTACTCAGTTGTTAGGCATCCGCAATACCTTGGGATAATAATTCTAACTCTTGGATATTCCTTTATGGTTATATGGGCAACGGTGCCGCCATCATTTGAAATCGCGCAGAGAGTCTTACTTATATGGTTAATGCAAGTCTTTGGTTATATCGTTCTTGCATTTTACGAGGAACGTTGCCTTCTGCGCGAATATAAAAGTGAATATGAACAATACCAAAGGAAAGTTCCATTTGTTTTCCCAACTCCACATCCGCGTGNAATTCCCGAACCAATTTTTTCATTTGTTTTGGCTCTATTCCTTGCTTTTATCGCGATGCTGTCAATTATTTTGATGTGATGTTGGCTAGCAACCTAATTCTTTTATTAAGTTTAAAATTTACGTTTTCCGTTGATAAATTCTTCAACCCACTCTTTAGCCACGGAATCTGGAACTTGAACTGGCGGGTGTTTAAACGCATATGAGGATATGCTTACCAAAGGACCCGCTATTTTTCGGTCTAAAGCCAGTTTCACCGCTCTTATAACGTCGATTACGACTCCAGCACTGTTTGGTGAATCCTCAACCTCAAGTTTTGCAGTGATTGTTACTGGCAAGTTGCCAAACTTTCTCCCCTTCAAGGTTATGTAACAAATTTTCTTATCCCCCAAGAAAGGCACATAATCTGACGGTCCAATTCTCGTTGGTAAACCGTATGGGACAAGGCTTGTAACAGCCTCTGTTTTGCTTATTCTCTTCGTCTTGAGCCTCTCTTCAACAGTCATGTTTAGAAAGTCCGTGTTTCCGCCGAGGTTCAGCTGATAAGTTTCTTCAACCACAACTCCTCTGTCAACGCATAGTTTGACAAGATTTCTATGTAAGATTGTTGCACCAAGCTGGCTTTTAACGTCGTCTCCAGCTACCGGAAGTCCCTTTTCTTCAAATTTTCTGTTCCATGCCGGGTCTGAAGCTATAAACTCGGGCATGCAGTTCACAAAGGCACATCCGGCATCTAAGGCTGCTTGTGCATAAACGCGAGTAGCGTCATGGCTTCCAACAGGCAAATAATTAACAAGCATGTCTGCCCTCGCCTCTTTCAGAACTTGAGCCACATCCACAGTTTTAACTTCAGCAGGGTCATAAACACTAAAAGGTTCTTTCATGTGGTCTGCCACACCATCCATAATCGGACCCGGCAAAACTTTCACGCCTAAGCGTGGCACATCCGCGAATTTGGCGCAGCAGTTTGGTTTTGTGAATATGGCTTCAGCCAAGTCCTTTCCAATCTTGTTTTTGTCAACCTCGAACGCGGCAACAAATTTTATGTCCCTTATATGGTAACCTCCAAAATTTACGTGCATGAGCCCAGGCACGGTCTCTTCTTCTTTTGCATCCTTGTAATATTCAACTCCCTGAACAAGCGCGGAGGCGCAATTGCCTACGCCCGCTATTGCAACTCGTATTTCCGGCAATTGACAGTTCCCCTCTAACGTTTAGTGAAGGCTTTATGGCTGTCCACTCTATAACCTTTTCTGGAAACGGCAAGGTTAAAAGGGAACATAAAACAGAAGCATTAGCGGAAGGCTGTCCATCATGGAAGAAAATGAAGTAACTGTAAAACATGAGCCCTTCAAAGAAATTGTGATTATGGAGCGCAATTATTTTTCAACTCCAGACGACATAGCAAGGTTCGCATCAATAATAGCCGGAGGCAAAGCTGTAGGACTATACTGGGCTGAGGGCGTAGTATTCCTATATTTCCCACTTCCAGCTTCCACAGAAATTGCCGCCAAGGCACTTGTCGAAGACAAGCGTGTCTACTGGACTTTTGTTGGCTATGCACTTATGCCAAAATATCAGTCGACGATCGAAACAAAAGAAAAAATAATAGTTCCCATCATCGACATGTCCTCTAACCCTGTGCTCAAAAAAGTTGCAAAATGGCTGAAAGAACAGTAATGACAATACTCGCTTAATTGTGCCCACGGTGATTTACGTTTGCCAAAAAGGCTGCGATTGAGGGGAACTGTTGTCTCTGGAAGCGGAGAAGGAGCAAAATTCGTCGGGCTTTCATGGGTTAAAAAACAGATAACTGAAAAACTCGGCTTTAACCCTTACCCAGGGACATTAAACATAAGACTCTCTGAAGAAAGCGCTAAAATCAAAAGATTACTGGACAAGGCTAAATCAATAGAAATTTCTTCAATTGCAAACTTTTGTCGTGGAAAATGCTATAGGGCTTCTTTGAAAAATCATGTGAAATGCGCCATCGTCATTCCCGATGTTCCAAACTACCCCGAAGATGTTCTGGAAATTGTTGCGCCAGTAAATTTAAGGGAGAAGCTCCAGCTAAAGGACGGAGACCATATAGAAATCGAAGTAACACTTCGCGCTTAACCCTAAAGATTCTAGTCAGACACCCCTCTAGCCCTACGCTCCTCTTTGGTGCACTTCACCGTCAGCTCAATTTGCTTTGATGCTGTGCCTAAATAATTCCGCGGATTCAACGCATCCTCTACCTCTTTTTCACTGAGCTTCTCCCTAACAACTTTGTCTTGAAGAAGAACCTCCTTAAAGGGAAGCTTTTCCGCTTCGCTTTTTAAGGTTAATTTTCTAAGCAGTTCATGGGCTTCTTGGCGGCTCATTCCTTTTTTCGTTAAAGCAATCATCACGGCTTCGGACATAGCACGCCCTTGTGTCAATTCAATGTTTTTTAGCATGCGTTTTTCATCAACATACAAGTTAGCTACAATGTTGTTCATGAGGAAGAGCATGTAATCAGTTATGATGCAAGTTTCTGGAATAATGAAGCGCTCAGCGGAAGACTGAGTTAAGTCCCTTTCATGCCAAGTTACAACATTTTCTAACGCTGGAGTAACGAGGCTCCTGACGATTCTGGCTAAGCCGCAAACTCTTTCGCATGTTTCCGGATTTCGCTTATGAGGCATGGTTGAGCTGCCAACCTGTTTTTCCGCCTCAAACGGTTCAAAAAGCTCTCCGATTTCTGGGCGTTGCAGTTCGCGGATTTCATTTGCGAAATTCTCAAGCGTAGAAGCAATTAAGGCTAAGAGGCATACAAGTTCGGCATAGCGGTCCCTTTGCACAATCTGCGTCGAGATGTCTGCATGTTTTATCCCAAGCCTTTGCATCACAAGCTCTTGAATTTTCATTGCGTTTTCACCTAAACCAGCTTGTGTGCCCACCGCGCCGCTCATTTTTCCAACGATCACTCGTTCTCTACACTGTCTAAGTCTCTGAATGTGTCTAGAAATCTCACGCATCCAAACTGCAAACTTGAAACCCAAAGTTATTGGCAGGGCATGCTGACCATGTGTTCTCCCTATCATCAACGTGTTTTTGTATTGCAGTGCCTTGTCCATCAAGGTCTTCTCAAAATCGTTTAACCTCCTCTCAATAATCTCCAAAGCATCCTTTAATTGGAGAGCATTCGCAGTATCCACAATGTCGTAACTTGTTGCTCCTAAATGGACAAATGCCCCGCTTGGTCCACATGCTTCGGCTAAAGCCCTAACCAATGCCATAACATCATGCTTAATCTCCCGTTCAATCTCTTTAACTCGGCTAATTTTAACATGCTTCAAAGAAGCTGCTGCAGCAATTTTTTCGGCATCTTTTCGCGGTATGTTGCCGACTTCAGCGTGTGCCCAAGCCAATGCAGCTTCAACGTCAAGCATTTTCTGCAGTCGGTTTTCCTCTTCAAAAATCCTCCTCATCTCAGCAGTTCCATAACGTCCTGTGTCGATTGGAAGAATAGGCAAACTTTAATCCCCCGTCAGAAAATAGGGTGGTTAAAGATTAATGTTTTACCTAAGATAATATGGTGAGCAGCCAAGCAAGGTCATCTTCGATGGGAGAAATAATAGCAGTTCTTGACAAAAAAGGGCGAGGGGCGGCGGAAAAAGCGGTAAACATGCTTAAGGCTTTAGCGCCCAAGAACTCAGATGCATACGGAATAGCTACCCCATCAACAGCGAGAATCGAAATCACCATCGATGCTCTACAAAGAGCGCACATTGAAAAAGCACATGTAGCGATAGGGCACGTTTTCTCCAAGATTCTTCCAAGCGATAAACCGCAGCCAACAAAACTTAAAGAGGCAACCCTCGTCTTTGAAGGAAGAATTTATCCACCAATAACAAGCATGTCTGACATGGAAGTAGTTGCTAGTAAACTGCATTCATATTCTGAAAAAACTGTTGAAGCCTTTATCCGGAATGTTGCCGGAGACTTTGCCTTCGCAATAGCTGAGCCCAAAAGGATTATTATAGGCAGAGACCCCATGGGTGTTCAACCGCTATATTATGGTGAAAACGCAAATTTCGCCGCCCTAGCCTCCGCCCGTAAGGCGTTATGGAAAATCGGAATCAAAACGGTCCGTTCTTTCCCTCCGGGACACATAGCGCTTGTAGATAGGAAGGGCTTCAAGCTCAAACCCGTGAAAGTTCTTTCCCATTCTAAGCCGGTGCAAATAACAATGGCGTCCGCAGTTAAAGAGTTAGAAGATCTTCTGGAATGTTCAGTTAAGGAAAAGGTTTCCGGATTAAAAGAGGTGGCAGTAGCCTTTTCTGGGGGAATAGACAGCAGCCTAATAGCATTCCTAGCGAAAAAGTCCGGGGTAGATGTCCAGCTGATTCATGTAAGCCTTAAGAACCAGCCGGAAACTGAACATGCGCAGATGGTGGCTGAAAAATTAAAGTTGCCACTACACGTCTACTTGTTCAATGACGGTGACGTAGAAACAACGCTTCCAAAAGTTGTTTGGCTAGTCGAAGAGGCAGACGCCGCAAAGTTAAGCATCGGCATTCCACTTTATTGGGTGGCGGAAAAAGCAGCGGAAACGGGCTTAAAGGTGCTTTTAGCTGGACAGGGCGCGGACGAACTTTTTGGAGGATACAAGCGTTATGTGAATTATTATCTACGCCAAGACGGCGAATGGATCCGTAGAAAAATGTTTACTGACATCCTTAGGCTTCACGAAAACAACATCGAAAGGGACGTTAAAATCTGCAAATTTCACGGTGTGGAGCTGCGCCTCCCATTTGCAACATATGAAATGGCAAAATTCGCCACGCGCCTCCCAACAGAATTAAAAATTGAACCGCGGCAAGACGCGCTCAGAAAAATCATTTTAAGACATGCTGCCAGAAACCTCGGTTTTCCAAACAGTATAGTTGAGTATCCGAAGAGGGCAATACAATATGCCACCGGCGTAGATAAAGCTATCAAGAAATTGTCGAGGAAAAAAGGAATGCTTATAAAAGAATATTTGGATGATGTTTTTCAAAAAGTCATGAAGATTTAAAGAGGCACATACCCGTTTTGTTTTAGCACGGCATCCCAAAATGGTTCAAAGCAATGCTGAGTCTAAGGAAGTGAGAGCATTATTCAATGACTTGTATGGCGTTTTCTGGACACTGCGCTTCGCATGCTCTGCATACTAGGCATTCTTCCGGTTTTACGGGAACAGATTTTCCATCTTTAACTTCGTAAACTCCAACTGGACACGTATCCACACATGTACCGCATCCGGTACACTTATGATTGTCAACTACTATTTTCACCATTTTGTTCTCCTCTCCGAATT
>JGI20130J15133_1001907_pt1 | contig 16377 bp, 19 predicted proteins | sample WasSprMetagenome_FD_15133 | JGI IMG/M metagenome (IMG submission 15133) | reverse complement strand
ATTATGGGTTGTAAAAGAAGAGGTGCGTCCATTAAGCCGCCTATCTGCTCAGGTAGAAACTCTCTAGAGAAGTTTAGGAATAAATCAAGCAGCAACATAATACTGTCACCATCTCCATCACAATCACGCCTTTTTGCTGAATGCCAATATGGGTGTGCGTAGCATACTTGTGTGTCGGTGAAGCCGATTACCCGCCCTAAAACGCCGACCGAAGTGTGTGGGGCAAGCCCTACAATCAAGCAGCCAATAAGATCATCTTTGTCTTTAAAGTTGTAAACAGCTTCTAACCCGTAGAACTTTGTAAGTAGTTCGTCAATAAATCTCGCTACATTTAGAAGATGCGCAGCAGCTTCCGTCGGCAGAATTACGTCTTGCACGAAAAGCTCAACGATCTGCTCACCCTCTACAAGAGGGCGACCATATATATCGACCTCGTATCCAAGAGCTTTCAGACGCTCTATGGGCACACCAATCTGATTTGGCTTGAAATGCGTTAGAGCTACATTGGTAGCATCAAACCTAATCGTTCCATCCTTATATACATAGAGATTATGCTTCTGCCTAAGGATGCCCTTCTCTATCGCTTCTGGTATCTTTGTGAAGTTCATAAGCGATTTAACACCTTTTAAAGGTGAAGCCGCTTTAACACCAAGCTGCTCTTCAGCCCGCTTCAACACCTCCTTAATAGGGTAAACCGTCGTCTTGTAAGGTACACCACTTAGCCTACAGATGGGGCAAACTTCGCCTTTAAACGATCGACCGCAGTTGGGACAACTCTTAACCAAGTTAACAGCAGAGCCGCAGTTAGGGCAACTTGCTGAAGTTGAGGGAGCGCCGCAGGTTTCGCAGACAGCGTTAATTAGATCCACAAATAGATTTCCTTTCCTAGCAGCCTCCACAAGATCTCTCTTAGAACCTCCTTGCTCACCAACGGGAAAGAGCACGTGAACAGGTGGCTTCATCTTCCTTATAACAGCCTTCTCCGGCCTACCTACTCTAACCCCAACAAAGGCCGAAGACTTACGTCTGATCTCCACACCAGCACACTTAGAGAGGAAAGAAAGCGTATCCTCCCAACCAGTTATCTCTAATTTTTCTCCCAGCCTTAGAGTTCGCTTAAGGGCTTTAGCATCCTCACCCTCAACTAACCAACCTTTCTCACCCCGCTTATGTGGTACACCAAGCACCTCTAAGATCTGCTTCACGTCTCTATCATCAAAATCTACGAGACAAGCGTCGTCAACGACTTTCAGCGCGTTACGCAGCCTAAAAACATCCTTAAGCTGCAAAAGATCCCAAAAATATGTGTATCTTGGGTGGAGAGGAACATTAAGAGCCTCGCTTAAAGTAAAAGCGGTCTGGCAAGAGATCCTAGTTTCAATTGGGCGCTCTATCAAATCGTGGAGTATTTGTTCATCTAATCCGATCGCTTTGCTGCATTCAACAGCATTCCGATAAACACTGTCAATACGCTTCTTCAGATCCTGCGCCCACCACTCCTCAACATATCCTGAGGGGAGAAGGCGTACATTATTTTCTAAGAAGTCACCGAAGCTGATCAAGATATCACCCAAATATAGGATTGATTGTAGATTTTCCCTAACCCGATACGCTAACTCTACGCTCTCAACTCTGACGACAGAGCCATCAACTAACTTCACTATAGGAGGCTCTATATGATCTACAAACGATATCGTAGCAGCTTTACCAGGCACATCCAACTTCACCTGCGTACCCACAACTACAGCGTGATCTAATAGTACTGGTACTGAGGGATGTATGCCAACGACAGAAAGCCCGGTGTTATAAGATCTGCCATACCTAAGTCTAAAACCCCCAGTTCGATTAGGGAAGGAAAGAACAGGTCTTCCAGCTATCACTTCATGGAAGTGTGAAGCTTCAACTCTCGACTCTTCAACATCGCGCTGTACACCACCTTTTAACTTGCTCAGCCATTCCCAGCCAGGTATGGATAATGCTTCGACAAGCTTGATCAGCTTCCTCCCACGCCCTATTATGCCGTCGTTAAGCACTCTAAGCGCGCCACCTCTAACTCTATCCGTTTCTATTCGCTTCATCCCGCGATGCACAACGACCTCAACCGGATCGGTTTCNACNCCGTTAATTTCAACTGGTAAGTTAGTTATTGCTAAACGGATGTCTTCATCGCTAACCTTAAACTGAAAGTTGCCTACTTCACGCTCATAGATTCTCAACTCCTCTATAAATCGCCCAACTTCATCCTCCCCCCAAGCATTACATCTATAGCGATCCAAACCAAGCTTTGTTCTCAAACGATCTGCCAAAACAACGGTGAACGCAGCCTCAGTTCCTCCGGCTGAGCGTATAGGTCCGGCAAAGTAGATCGCAGCATAACTCGATCCATCCTCATTCTTCTTTATCTTCACAGAAGAAATGCCCTGCAGAGGTGCTACCGTCACACCTTCGGTAACAACCGCTAAACCGACCCGGACCCCCCAATCCAAAGCTTCCTCCTTCTCAAAAAAACCAAACTTTCCCAACGCAACTTCTTCAGCCAATATAAGAGCCGCCCTATCACTACTCGCTTCAGACTCAAGAAGAGCTCTAAGCCTCTCACCTACTTTAAGACCCAAAAGCAGCTCAACACGATCCGCTAAATCATAAGCAAGGATGGACTCTACAGAAGTGGATGGATCAAGACCTCTCGCTCTAGCTCTAGCGGCTACCTCTCTCATCTTATCTAAAGATGTAAGAAGATGGGCAAAGTATTCTTTCTGCCTGTCAGACAAAGCGCCTTTAAGTAAGCTGTCTAGTTGTGACATCATGTGATATCACATTGCCTTGCACGTTCAGCGGCTTTTACGATATCCCTCAAGATGACCCTTCCTTCCTTAGACTCGATAAGAGTGCCCACTACCAGAATTTCAGCCCCGTTCTTTACCAAGTCAGCCGCAACGTCTGGTGTTGTTATGCCGCCGCCTACGATCAGAGTACCCTCATAGACTTTTCTAACGGCTTTCACCGTTTGTGATGTCACATGTGATGTCACACCAGATCCGGCTTCTAAGTAGAGGAAACGCATACCCAAATACTGCGCAGCTAATGCGTACATCGCTGCTATCTGCGGTTTGGATTGAGGTATTCCTCTAGCTCTCCCGATGAAACCTGCGGCGCCGCCTTCTCCCACTATGAGATATCCCATCGGTATGGCTTCTAAATTGTATTTTTTGACTAAAAGTGCGCCTAAAGCTTGCGCTTCTGTTATAAAATAGGGGTTCTCAGAATTTAATAGAGAGCTAAATAAGATAGCGTCAGCGCTGGGAACCACACCTGTGACGTTACTTGGGAAGAGGATAATGGGTTTTGCCGTCGTCTTCTTAAGAGCCTTCACAATGTTGTCGAGCTCTAATTGATCCATAGCTGTAGATCCGCCTACCAAGATCGCAGTGACACCGGCTTCATCGATTTCCTTAGCGATTTCAGCAGCCTCGCTTTCCGCTAAACCCTCAGAATCAATAAGCCCGAAGCAGACGGCCCCATGTCTTTTAATTTCCTCTTTTATATACTCCTCCACTTTATACCTTCTGCTCACTTTTGATCTTCCCTGCCATGAATTGATCCACAAACTCATTGTAAATGTCTATCACTTCTTTTCTGCCGGTAAATTGGTAGTCCAAGGTGAGCTTACAGTTCCCGCAAGAGATCTTAGCCTTGCTCGCCTCAACCACATGAACTTTTACAGCCGTTACTCCGCAGTTTGGGCACCCGAAGACTTTAGGTAGGGTTCTCTTAACTACACGGATTACTTTCCTTCTACGCCTTCCCAAGCCGACCAAAGTATTATCTCCTATCTTTAAAAAGATCACCTTTCCTTTAAAGGAAACGCATTCCTACCTGTATTTATGCTCTCTGCAAAATATCTTCAAAAGAACTTTGCTATTTAGTAACATCCCTAAGGATAACGCTAATTATACAGTTCTGTATATATTTAATCGATGCTGCAAACACTCTTAGAGAAGGATACCATGTTGCAACAACTTCTAGAAGAAACAATTCTCTCAAAGGCGCAAACAGATACACTGCTTTGTGAACTAGATGGATTAATGAAATCTGAAAAATTAAAAGAGAGAGCTCTCAAAAGAGATAGAAAAAATATAACACTCGGCTCATACTTAAGAACAAAAAAGCAAGCTTGTCGGCGAGTAGAGAGAATGTTGAAAACAATCTTCTTACTGATGTACTTAGGTATAATCCCTCAAGACGCTCTCTCTTCCCTGCATAGAGCTGCTGAGTTACTGAACCAAATTAAGAGTGCAGAAATCACCGAGGCAGAAAAAAGAAACATAATAGAATTGATAGAGAAGACGATAAAGAGGCTTATTGTGATATCACAGTAAAGGTCATATATCACCATCACATGTCATCAAAATGATGCTAGAAGTTACGTTAGCCATTGCTGCGATAGTGATCGCAACATTAGCGTTGCTGACACCTAAACTAAAGAGTAAAAAGAAGGTAGACGCTGACGATCTTATTCTAGCAATAACTGAGGATTACTCGCGGAGAATAAACAAGTTAGAGGGAAGAATCGTAGACCTCCAAGTGCGCTTAGATGTCTTGGAAAGTCAAGTGGAGAAGGAGCAAAGGCAGCGTTCTAGAGCGCCCGCAACTCAAAAGGGTTTGGGAAGCGTTGTGATGTCACAAGAAAGCAAAGGTGATGTCACAAAGATGGGGGAAGCCTTAGGAGACTTTGAGTTAAGCATACTTAGATGTATAGGGGAGGGTGCTAAAACACCATCTGAGGTAAGGTCGGTTGTTGGTCGAAGCAGGGAGCATGTTGCTAGAGCGCTCAAAGAGCTTTATGAGAGAGGGTTTCTTGATAGGAGTGGAGGCAGACCGTTCATTTATTCACTCTCGGATAAGGGTAGAGCTGCTCTTAAGAGTGTGGATCTTAGCGTTTAAGGAAACTTTGCGGTAAAGGTAGCCTGCCCCGACCCTCACTCGCTTTAATATCCTTCTATCTACTAGTCTGTTTAAGTAGGTTGAGAGGGTTGTGATCTTAATGTGTTGTTGATAAACATCTTCATATGCCGCTTGGAGGTCAGATGTCGTAAAGGTGGAAGCCGGGAACTGCTCGTCTATAAGTCTTGCTACCCTTGAGAAGATCGTGTTATCCTCTAACTGGCTCTGAACTCTCTCCCCGCCTAGAAACTCATAGACCTCTATTATCTTATTCATCTTTTCTTTAGTAAGGACACCTTCTACTGATAGTGTATACTTACTGCCCTCATCATCCGTGAACTCTATTTTCATCCGTTTGGGCATTCGCTCAGTAAGAACGGAGCCGGCAAGACTTAAGTTGTGTAGGTGTGAATTTGTGAACTATATGGTAAAGATTGTTTGCAGATAACAATTGAGAAGTGAAGGGAAATGGTAGGCAAGATTCACTTGTTGACATCACCTTTGTCATCGCTAAAGTTTTTCCTTAATTTCTTTCCAGTGGAAAAAGAGGGGTCTTGTTGCACGCTCTTTAACAGCAGAAAAAAGGTAAGATTATGTTCCAGTGGAAATAAAGGGGTTAGAAATTTCCAAAAGAGCCATCTTTTTCACAGCGGTTGACAAGGGAGGGGGACCCCTATGTTTCTAGTGAAGAGCATCATCATTTCTCCTTTTATTTGCTGAACATCATTTTAGCTGCTTGTCTCTTATTTTAGTCTAAATGTGATTATAGTTTCGGGTACTTAACCAAGCACGGGCTAGTGAATATAATACATAGTCAATATGAGTTAGTTGGCTAGTTTGCTATGGAAGTGGTGGGGTGTGCGTGTTGGCTGACTTTGATTCTTTGGATCAAAGGAGGCTGCTTGATTCAATATTTACGAGGGCGGCGAAAGGTTCGAGGATCATTAAAGATCCAGAGCCCTTGAGACCTGACTATATTCCGCCGAAACTCCTTTTCAGAGATGAGCAAATAGCTGCTGTAGCGCAGATCGTCGCGCCTATCCTGCGTAGGCAACGCTGTTCTAACATTCTCCTTTATGGAAAGACCGGAACAGGTAAGACCGCCACCGCTCGCCTAGTTCTCAAGGAATTGGCTGCGAAAGCAAAAGATCTTAACCTAACGATCTGTCTTTGTTACTCTAATTGTAGGTTAGCTGGCACCGAGTATAGGGTTATTTTGGATCTTGCTGATGCCGTTGGCGTTAATTTACCCTTTACAGGCTTATCTCTTGGTGAGGCGTACAGTAGGGTCGCTTCTCAGATCTCAGACAAGAATCTAAATCTGCTTGTCGTGCTCGATGAGATAGATTTTTTGGCGAAGAATTCATCTGGTAATCTTCTTTACGAATTAACACGTTCACATGACATTCTAAGCCCCGGTAGTGTTTCGTTGATTGGAATATCAAACGATCTTAGGTTTAAGGAACTCCTTGATCCCCGCGTTTTGAGCAGTTTAGGTGAGGAGGAGATGGTTTTTCCACCCTACTCAGTCGAAGAGCTACGACTAATTTTAGAGGATCGCGTCAAGCTTGCCTTTAACGAGGCGTGTATAACTGATGCTGCAATAAATCTCTGCGCCGCCTTAGCGGGTTCAGAGCATGGAGATGCTAGGAGAGCAGTTGATTTGCTGAGGGTGTCTGCTGAAGTAGCTGAGCGGGAGGGTTCTACGAGGGTTGAAGAACGGCATATTAGAATTGCGCTACAGAAGATGGAGCAGGATAGGTTGATTGAAGCGCTTAAAGTCCTTCCTCTTCAAGCGAAGCTGGTTCTCTTGGCTGTTGTGCGGTGTGAGACCGCGCCGACGACAGGTTCAATCTATAAGACGTATTCTACCTTAGGTGAGAGGGTGGGTGTGGAGATTCTTACGCCTAGGAGGGTAAGTGGGATACTTTCTGAATTAGATATGCAGGGGTTGGTATCTGCTGACGTTTTAAGTAAGGGGCGTTACGGTCGATCTAAACAGGTTACTCTTTTGGTGCCTAAATCACTTATTCTGGATGTGTTCGCTCAAGATCCTGTTGTATCCTCTCTTGTTTAGAAAAATCTATTGTTATGACCTGCAGCGTGGAGAGATCAACTATAGGTAAGATCGCTGGCGTTGGGGTTATACCCATGTCAAGTTGATAACTTGTCTGCATCTGCCATGTCCCTGTGTTTAGGAGAAGGCAGCCTCTGTAACGTTCAGAATCGAGTATATGCACATGTCCAGAATGGAAAATATCCGGGATTTCTTCAATAACGAGAAGATCTTCTTCAGCTGGTAAGATTGGTGTTCTTCTTCCGTAGACTGGTGCTAGGTGCCTAGCCTTTAGAAGGCTTCTCATAGCTATCGCGGGTCTTTCAACACTTAAGCCTGGGGTTGTTGCTACGATATCTTCCAAGCTCCTACCATGGTACATCAATATTTTAACGCCTTCTACTTCTAGCCATGCGGGGTTGCTGACTAGATGGACGTTTGGAAGCTTGGTTAGAGGTTCAGCAAAGCTCCCGGAGATCGGTGGCTGTGGTTGGGCTTGCCTGACAGGTTCGTGGTTACCTGGGCAGATGAAGATCTGTATATAGCTAGGGATCAGCTTTAGAAGGTCAGTCAGTTCGGCTATCTGCTTAGTAACATCGGCTGTTTCCAGCTCTTTATCTTGATTGGGGTAAACACCTACCCCATCTATGGTGTCGCCGCAGATCAGAAGGTAGCGTAAGCGGGCTGCCACTTCGTCTTCCCGTCGACTCAGCCATTTGATAAATGCTTGAAAGGCATCTTTTAAGAAGAATTTGCTGCCTACATGTAGATCCGACGTCAAAGCAGCGTAGACCTTCCTTTTGGCGGTGTTAGGTATGTGCTCGGGCACATCAGGCAAGCTTATAGATTCGACGATGAACGCTCTTTTACCTGAAGATATTGTAGCAACTACCAGTGAGTCCAAAGGTATTTCTTGAATGTTCTTTACGATTTGGGAGTCAAAGGCTGTAGCTTCTACTCTACCAGTTTCATCTTCCAAAACTATGGTTGCAGAGCCCCTTCTAACATTTTTTGAATAGACTAAGCCAGCCACCTTGGTAGATCTCTCACCACCTACCTCAGATATTGTGAGAAGATTGCCGCTATCGACTCTCTTCCTTATCAGATTCAGGAGTTTCCTATATCGGCTTGAGAATAGACGCTGGTATCCTACCGTTCCCGGAACTGTTTTTAGTTTAGTGATATTTAGTAGAATCTTAAAGTTAAGCGGCCCCTCAATTTCATGTACTATCTCTTTTACAACTTCTTTGTCCTCTTTCTTCAAGAAGCGTTCAATATCCTCTACTCTAATCGTTTTATCATCGCCCTTCTGTTTGATCACTTCGTTAATCAACTCGGACAAATCAACGCTTTTTGAGATACGCTGCATAAGATCGAATGCTTTCGGCTCAATTTGATACCCTTTCGCAACGGTGTCCCGTATTATTTGGGCTAAACTGTCAGACATCTTGACGTCAACTACAGGTTAGGTATAGTGAAATAGGAGGTTAGATAAAGCGTCTTCTATTACCCGAACTCTTAAGTGTTAAGAAGCTTAACAGCTATAGTATGAGCACCCCTCTGAAGACTTTGAAATCAGACTTAATCTATAGCGGACGTGTTATATCACTCGTCAAAGATACTGTGCTCTTACCCTCAGGGCGCACAGCAGTAAGAGAGAAGGTCACGCATCGCGGTAGTGTAGGTATTCTACCTGTGCTTGAAGATGGAAGATTAGTCTTAATTAAGCAGTTTAGGTATGTTATAGGCTCCGACCTCCTCGAGATACCTGCAGGGACTGTTGAGGAGGGTGAATCGCCGGAGAAGTGTGCTGCACGTGAGCTGCTTGAAGAGACGGGTTATCACGTTGGTAAACTTACTCCCCTTACAGCATTTTATCTTGCACCTGGCTATAGTAATGAATTTATGTGGCTTTTCATGGCTACTGAGCTCGAAGCGGGTGATATGAAACCTATGCCCGATGAGTCAATAGAGGTTAAGAGGATCGATCTTGATGGAGCTCTCCAACTTATCAGAAGCGGCGAAATAAGAGACGTTAAGACTATATGTGCCATCTTACTCTATGCCCTTTTGAAAAGAGAATGTAAGGCAGTTTAAGGTGGCTCTCTTGGTGTGTGAGCGCATACCACCGTGGATACGAGTTAAGATACCAGCAGCGGGAACGCTAAAGAGAGTCGAATCTACTTTAAGAAGCCTGTCTTTAAACACTGTTTGCGAGAGCGCCCTATGCCCCAATAGGGCCAGCTGCTTTAGTAGAGGCACAGCCACATTTATGATCCTTGGCTCTGTTTGTACACGTAACTGCCCATTCTGTGCTGTGTCTAAAGGCAGACCTGAGCCTGTCGATAAATCTGAGCCTGACCGGGTTGCCGAAGCGGTTAAGCNGCTTGGGTTAAAGCATGTTGTANTTACATCAGTCGATCGAGACGACCTTCCGGACAAAGGTGCAGGTCAGTTTGCCGCTACGGTGGAAGCGATTAGAAGAGTTAAACCAGACGCAACAATAGAGCTTCTTGTTCCAGACTTCTGCGGATCAAAGGAGGCAATAGACCTTGTGCTCGAGGCTAAGCCGACGATCTTAAATCATAATTTGGAAACGGTGCGTCGCCTACACCCTATCATAAAGCCTAAATCAGATTATGAACGCTCTTTATGGCTTCTCAAATATGCGAAGGATAAAGCGCCCGGTGTGCTGACCAAGTCTGGGCTTATGGTTGGGCTAGGAGAAACAGATGAAGAAGTCTTAGAGGCTATAAGAGATATTAGGAATACTGGCTGCGACATAATAACTATAGGGCAGTATCTTAAACCACCTAACAGCAAGCTTGAAGTTAAGAGGTACGTAAAACCAGAGACCTTCGAAAGGTTTAGGGAAGCGGCTGAGCAGATGGGCTTCGCATTCGTAGCATCGGCGCCCTTAGTACGCAGCTCATTTAACGCGGCTGAAATCCTACAGCATTTGAAGGTGTGAGGCTTGCTCATTTCTATCAACAGTAAGAAGCCTAAGATCGGGCGACGTGTGTTTGTATCAGAGAGCGCTTATGTTGTTGGTGATGTAGAAGTAGGAGATGATTCGAGCATCTGGTTCAATGCGGTGGTTAGGGCTGAGGCTGAATCCATTAAAATCGGTATCGAGACGAGCATACAAGACTGCTGCGTGCTACATACAGATGCTGGGTACAGAGTCACAGTAGGCGATAGAGTGACCGTAGGCCACGGCGCGATACTTCACGGGTGCCAGATTGCGTCTAACTGCATAATTGGAATCGGCGCCCGCATTCTTAATGGCGCCAAGGTTGGCGAGTGGTGTATTATTGGTTCTGGTGCTGTAGTAACTGAGGGTTCTGATATCCCCGCCTTCTCTTTAGCACTTGGTGTACCAGCTCGAGTGACCCGGTCTATTACTGAAGACGATAAAGAGAGGATAACCAAGAGCGCAGCAGCGTACGTTAAATTGAAGAACATATATCTAAATTTAAAATAGTTAGGTTATGACTGGAAGCGTATAGGTGTGCCTTACACCCTTTATGCCTCTTATCCCCTTTGAAACCTTATACTTAAGATCAGATTGCGACGCGTCCTTTACCACAGCAATAATATCATAACTTCCCATCACAAAATACGCTTCAGAAACCCCATCGAGTTTCCTCACTTCATCTAAAACCTTCTTGTCCAAGCCGGGTTCAACTTCGATCAACACGTATGCTGATATCATCCACATTAGGCGGCTAAAGAGGAGGTAGTAAAAGTTTTCTGAAGCACACTTCATCAAATCGCTGCTGACAAGGTAGAACCATAACTGACTCAGCATAAAGCAAAACTAATGACCGCGTATCTTTATAGGAGGACGCTTTATCATCTATTGAAGGGGTCAAGGTGGGTAGGAGAAGATTACTTTCGTGTAAGACTGGAAGCGTGCTTAAGATCGATGATGACCACTTGATAGTCTTTGACGATTTCCGCAATGTTAAACTTAATGTTAAAGCGAACCTAATATTTGCCGACCCGCCGTTTGGTATAGATTTTAAGGGTAACCTCGAAACCTATAACAGAACTCCTGACACCCTCTCCTACATCGAGGTACCAAAAGAGGATTATCCAGGATTCATAAAGGATTTGGCTAAGTGGTGTTATGAAAATCTTAAGGATAATGGGAGTATGTGGCTTGTCTCTGGCTGGAATAATCTCAGATGGGTTTTGGATGCTGTTGAAGACGCTGGCTTCAAGCAGCTTAACCACGTGATCTGGAAGTATCAGTTCGGGGTCTTCACCAGAAAAAGATTCGTCACATCACACTACCACCTTCTCCTACTAGTCAAAGACGAAGACGACTACACCTTCAACAAGCCAGAACACTACGCAGAGGACGTCTGGATCATTAAAAGACCATACCACCACGGAGAGGAAACAGCAGGAAACGAACTGCCGGACGAGCTGGTTGAAAGATGCATAAAAGTCTCATCCAACCCAGGAGACTTAGTTGTAGACCCAGTTTTAGGCTCAGGAACAACAATGAAAGCTTGCTTAAAGCTGGATAGAAGATGCATAGGCATAGAAATAAACCCACAGCTTAAGAAAAGGGTAGGAGAGAAATTGAAGCTGAATCACATACCATTAACTAACCTGACGAAATGAATAAGGCGTAAAACTAACAAAGAGAGGCATAAGATAAGTGGAAGAGTTGAGGATTTCAAAAGTGCGGTTAAGAATTGGTGAACAGTTATAAGCTACGACATTAACTTAGATGAACCCAAGACTTGGTTGGCAAGATAGTTGCAAGAGTAGCTCTGCCAAGCTTTAAGTAGGCTTCTGCTCACACCTATTTTAGCAGCCAATCTTCCCATAGATCTAATGAACACGTCCTCCTTCACTCTGTAGCCACCTTTTCTTCTAAGCGGATCGTTAAGATACACGTATCCGCTATCAAAACCGGTAACTACAACCCAATGTGGTATGTTATAGCGGTGCATCTCATACAGATTCACCAAGACAATGGGTAAAGTACCTTCAGCGAGCGCCTCTCTCACATCATCTACTTTAGGACTTCTAAAGACGATCTTCATTCCAGCGCTCCTCACCTTCTCGTATGATAGTTGCATCACATACTTAGCAATTCTTCCCCTCTCTTCGCCCCATTTCTGCACTATTCGCCTTATCGGAATCGTTTCTTTTCTCTCAGTTAAGATCTTCACTTTCAGCCCCCTCTTTATAAGAGGTAGTGAGAGGCTGAAGACATCTGCACCCAAAGCACCGATCATATTGCACTCACGCCAGATATCAAACTCGCTTCTTTTACTAAACTCGATGTCTTTGTTAAAGAACTTTAAGACCATCATAACGCAAGCTGGACCACAGGTGTATTCTGTAGTCTGCCTATAGTGAGGCACGTCAAACCTCAACCTTACTCCCCTAAAATCTGTAGAATGATGTTCCTTGAGCGTGCCCTTATATCTAATTCGACCAAGACTATCTGTTGCCAAGTGCCCAAGCATAGCCGCCTCTCCTTGAAAGGGACGACCAGACTAGGTCCAAGTATCGACGCTCTAACATGTGAATGCCCATTACCATCGTGCCACATCTCCTCATGCTTATACTCAACATTCTTAGGCGCGACCCTCTCTAAAGCAGCTGGTAGATCTTGCAGCAACCCAGGCTCATACTCTATAGTTGTTATCGCAGCTGTTGAGCCTCCTACAAACACTGTAACCACTCCGTCTTTTAACCCGCTGCTCCCTACGGCTTCTTGCACCCTATCAGTTAAATTTACTATGTCACATTCGCCTCTTGTTTGCACACGAATCTCCTTCGTAACCACAGCCATACTCTATCAGCATCTAAAACGCTTAAGGTGGCTAAAAATTGTGTGGTTTAGGGTGAAGTGGAAGCCCACTCTTTCAGCAGTTTTATCAGCAGCCTAACACCTACACCAGTAGCGCCTTTTGGTGTATATGTCTTCACCTTTGTCCCATCCTCGGCAGTATAGGCTGTGCCAGCTATATCTAAATGCACCCAAGGTGTTGTGCCTATGAAGTTGCTTAGAAAGGCTGCTGCCGTTATCGCACCAGCCGCTCTCCCCCCTGAGTTCTTTATATCTGCTACGTCGCTTCTGATCTGCTCAGAATACTCCTTCCATAGGGGTAGCTGCCAAACCCTTTCACCACTCGCTTCAGCAGCCCTCTTAACCCTCTCGATAAGCGCCTGGTCGTTGCCGAAGAGCCCAGAAGCCTGAGAACCTAAAGCTACAACGCAAGCGCCAGTTAGGGTGGCTAGGTCGATTATTGCTTGAGGCTTCTCCTTATCCACAGCATAAGCGAGCACATCGGCCAAGATGAGGCGCCCCTCGGCGTCCGTACTTATAACCTCAGAGGTCTTACCACCATAGTGCTTTATGACGTCACCAGGCTTATAGGCTGAGCCGCTTGGGAGGTTTTCCACAAGCGGAGCGATGGCTACAATATTCAGCGGTATGTGTAAGCTGGCAGCGACATATACAGTTGCTAGCACCGCTGCGGCTCCCGCCTTATCATACTTCATATCCTCCATCTTTTCAGAAGGTTTGATCGATATGCCGCCGCTGTCGAACGTCACACCTTTACCCACAAGGACTATTGGCTTTTCATCCGCCTTACCGCCTCTATACCTTAGGATGACCACCTTGGGCTCCTCCCTGCTACCTCTTGAGACGCTCAAAACCCCGTTCATACCGAGTCGCTTGATCTCCTCTAAACCTAATACTACACACTCTAACCCGACCTTCTCGGCAACCCTCTTTGCTTCTTCAGCAAATAGAGTCGGTGTCAAGTCGCTGCTCGGCGTGTTCGTCAGATCTCTCGCCAACTTAACCCCTTCACAAACCTTTTGAGCGTCCTCGACTACCTTCTTCAGTTGAGGTATGTTGTCGCCTCGATCAGTAATTAGAATAAGCTCTTCAACACTCTTCTTATCAAGCTGACTCTTGTAGCGTGCGTAGGTGTAGAGGGCTAACTCAGCACCCTCTGCGACCGCTTCAACAACCTTCTGCTCACCGAACTCTGCAGATCTCGGGTCAAGGTAGAGCGCATACCTTCTAGCACCTAGATTTGACGCTCGAAGCGCAGCTTCACCTGAGGCGATTCGGAAAGATTCAGCCGACAGCTCTTCTCTTGGTCCTAAGCCTGCGAGCAGAATGTAATCCGACTTGATCTTGTTTGCGGTGTAGAGTAGGAAGCTGGAATAGAGTCTTCCTTTGAATGCTTCTGAAGAGAGTGCTTTTGACACGCCTCCCCCCAACAACTCATCGAGTTCAACCATCTGACCGCTCAGCTGCTTTACATCTTCCGGTATTAGTGTGGCAAGAAGCGGTGCATCCACATCCCCTAGTTTGGCGGTTGAGATCGTGATATTCAACATATCCACCAACCGAGGTCTGCTGCAGCTACCGCTACTTATATTATTGGTGGTTCACAAACCTCTGTAAAGGGGCGTTTACAGCTAAGATTTACAGCGGTTTACCACTACTTCTCACCAACTCCAGCTCTAGAACAGCGACCCTAAAAGGTACGCCATCCCTACCGACCACAACATCCCCGTCAATGTTAGCGGCGTTGATCACCACATCTTTCATAAACCTACTCCTAAGCAGCTGTACCACCTCTACAGCCACGTTTATAGCTCGACCCCTAGCCCTGAGTCTTATCCGCTTCTCTCCGTTATTGAAGAGAGTTATGCAAGCTGTAACGTAGTTGAGCACTGGTTTAGTCGTCCCAACTATGATGACCTTGGGTTGGCTCAACCCATTCTCCACTCTATCCTACAGGTATAAAGATGTGTAGTCGCAGGCTAGGTGCAGAAGGCTTAAAAAGGTATTTTGTGTTGAACAAGGTCTGATGGTTGAGGACAAGTTAGGGCAAGAGGACAAACCCCTCTTATATATGCATAACCTCGGAGCGGTCACCGCCAAACGCGCTAAGAAGCTTGATGAGTTGGCTGCCATACTCTCTATTAGCATAGAGGAGTTAAAGAGGCTGCTTGGGCACAGCGAAGCGCAAGGCTACGTTGAGAGCACTATATCAGAGGGTGGTGAAAAGGCGTATTATTTGAGCCCAAAAGGCATAATAAAAGTCTGCTCCTGCTTTAGCTAGCAGAATAGAAAGCGGTTGAACCGCTTTGAGGGTAATTATTCTGAGCTGGGAGTATCCCCCACATATCATAGGCGAGATGGCTTGGTACGTGCGTGGATTAGCTAGGAGGCTTAAAGAAGGAGGCGTCGAAGTTTATGTGTTAACATACGCTCCTTCAGAAGAGAGGGTGGATGTAGACGATGGGGTTGTTGTGAAGAGGGTTAAGCCCCCTATTAGCGTAACAACCAACATCGTCGTCTGGTCTCTTCTCTTCGCTACACGACTACAAGCTGTTGCCGCTGACCTAATTCACAACCTAGGTTCATTTGATGTGATAGATGCGCATGAATGGATAACGGTTGACGCTGCGCTTGCTCTTAAAGATCGATTCGAAGTACCATTTGTTTATACTATACATAGTTTAGAGAGGCATCGTTCCGCGAACTCAGCTACGCCACTCAACATAGCGATTGAGAGTGTGGAGGAGCTCGGCTGCAGAGAGGCAGATTGTATAGTTGTTAGCTCAGAGTGGATGAAGGGTGAAGTCGCATCTAAGGTTGGTGGTGNGGCTGGTAAGATTAAGGTTGTGAAGCCGTATACTGAGCGTTGGTTGGAGGGGGTGTTGGAGGCTTATCGAAGCGTCAGCTACCCACGGATAANTCCGTGGGCTTGAAGCTTGGGGTGGTTTGATGCCATCCTCCACACCCCTCATCCTTCAAGGCGTGCCTGCTGACGGAGGCACCTCCCTCAGGAATCTGGCTCCAGAAATAGGTTTTGGGGACGCCTACTTTAGGAGCCGCCCTGAGGGCGATGTTGAGGCTGGCTACGCGATCCCTATCCGCTTCGTAGCCGCATCTGACGCATTTGAAGTAGACGTAGCCTCTCCAATTCTCTTTGCTTACGTGCCCACACCGTGGGCAGGTTTGGCTGGTGTAGCTGGGAGCAACTTCTTTTATGAGTATTCCTCTCTTTCAGCTACACACTTCAAGGCGTGCCTAAAGAGTGCGTAGGGTATGCGGTTAACCTTCTTTCGGCTCTTCTTGCTCCACTCACCTCTATGCTTTCTAAGGTTTCTGAGCTTTTCGACGGCTATGTTGGCGTTGAACCGTTTAGCAAGTTTGACTACTTCGTTGGCTATCTGCCAAATCCTCGTCTTAACATAGTTTTTCTGCTTCCGGCTAAGCTTCTTGAGTTTGAGCCCAGCTTTGCTAGAGCCTTTATCACGGTGGTTTTGAAGCTTTGCTCTCCTCTCTTCGAAGCGGATTTGCCTAGTAGATA
>JGI20130J15133_1001895_pt1 | contig 16474 bp, 8 predicted proteins | sample WasSprMetagenome_FD_15133 | JGI IMG/M metagenome (IMG submission 15133) | reverse complement strand
TCACCTGAACCCCCAACGCTTCCAAACCCTCTTTTATTGCATAAGCAACCTTTTCAGTATTACCAGTTTTCGACCAATAAACTATTAACGCTGTTCGCATATCTAAAATCTTTAATTTGTCGAATAATAAATGCTTTTCTAGCAATCATCTTGCTTGTCGATTATATTGTGCCTTTAACTCCCTCTAGTAGAAGCCTATACCTTAAAAATTAAATCTTGTATTCTTTTAATAGTATTCATTCATTTATCATAATTTTTAACAGAATACATTACTTTTTATATATTATTCCATCTCTAAATCTTTTGCTGAATTAAAAATGTTCTCAAAATTATGAATAAGCTTTTCTACAATCCTTGGATCGTCGTATTTTTCAACCAATTCGATATTTTTGTAAACACCAGCAAAAGTTAGGTTCATCGAACCTTTAATCCCTACTTTATTATCGATCAAAATTATTTTGGCGTGTAGTGAATCCAAGCATTTCACTTCTATGTTTTTATAATTTTTTATTAAATTGTTAAGATATTTAAGAGATTCGACCTGTTCTTCACTTTCTAGATCTTTTCTAGTAACAATTTTTACCCGAATGTCTTTCCTCACCAATGGTTCAATATATTTTTGGATAATGTCTTTAGACAGCCAAGGAGAACTTATTCTTAATACATCTTTTGCTTGGCTAATCTCTTCAAGAATCCATGTAAAACCACTACCAACTTGAATAGGTATCTCCATACTATTAAGCACCATTTGTATAAATTCTGATAATAAACTTCTACTAACCCTTGTCATTTGCTTAAACGGGTCATAATTACATCCTCTTTCTAATCTTACACAATTGTAGCAACCATCCCAACAGTGAGACACGTTTGCTATAATTGCTTCCATTATAAACGGATCGTTCCCAAATTTTCTTGCTAATATATTCCTTAAAATTTCAACTGGAAAACTAATTCTATATTCTGATTGCATAATATTATTCACATTTCTTACAAAGGTATTTATTTCATTAAATCTTTTTTGTGTCTTTTCATCAGCGTTAGCGATCTTTTCTAATAGTTCCTTCGTTGTAAATGCTTTAACTTCACTTTCATGGATTCTACAGTTATTTATTACTTGTAATGACCACTTAAAGAAATTAATAAAGAAGTCTTTTTCTTTTCCTCGAATGATATTGAGTAATGTTTCAGTTAATCCAAGTCCCCTTTCTGCATTTTCTATTAAATATATTTTACATTCGTTTACATCGATATGATAAGCTAGATTGTCAGGATCAGTTTTCAAGTAGTCAACAATATATTCATAAATCAAATGTGAAAGAGAATGGAGCAGTACAAATGTAGTGAAATTAAGAATTTCCTCACTAATTTCTTTTTTCCTAAGAAGTTTCTTCAGTTCGTCTTTAAATGCTTTTGTTCCATCTTCGCCAATTAAACCTTCAAAGGCCTTTTGGCAAAGCTCTAAATTTACATCCCCATTTTCCTTAAAATATTTGTCTGAGATAAGATATTTCACAGTAATCCAAGAATTGACATCTGGTATTTCTAGTATCCTTTTCAATAGTATTCTCAACTTTTCCTTATCAAACTCCAGAACAATGCCATTAGAACTAATTCTATAGCCTAGAGTATTGTGCATAAGGCTAAACATCGGCGAATAGTAGAAATCTCCACTCGAAACAAGGTAGCACCCAATAAGTGCTCTATCGAAAATACTTCCTTTCCCTATTTTTATGGTAAAAAATTCATTTAGCGGTATATTCATTAATACTGTCTCGAAGTTTTTTGCATTAGTATAGATTTGTGGATAAACTTTAACTAAACCAAGATAAGAAGTTCTCTGCGGCGGTTCTGGTTTTACGAACCATTTTTGTCCATAGCATTTATGATAAATTGAGCAGTCTCTGGAACTCCTTGTACAGACATCTTTACGTTCAGAGGAAATTAGAAAACCATATTGACAAAACCTACAATTTTCTAAATCATATCCTCCCTTCCTTAAATTGCTTAATACTAATTTACTGTTCTGAGAACCCCCAATTTTATCAGAATATGCTTCAATTATGTTTTGGTTTAAATTTATCATATTCACAAAATGTGGTGTCCAGGCTGTATATCTCTTACTGAAGTATTTAAAGGAAAAGGCATCTCCTCCTTCGAACGCATTATATTCCAGCTGGCCTATTATTTTATAACGCTGCTTATCCAAACCATAAATAGTAGTAAAAAAGTAGTCTGAAATTGGAGTTACTCTAAATGGTGTACATATCCAAAGTAATTTGTCTATGGTCCTTTCCATATATTCTTGTGCATATTGAGGTAGTCCAGGATAATTAACATATATTTTAGGTAATGGTTTATCAAATAGTAGTGATAAGTGATAATTTGGTATTCCAAGTATGTTTAGAGCTTCGACAAGGTTAAACCTCCAATACCTGTTAGTTGATAGGGACGATTCGATTTCTAATTTGATATTAAGGAAAAATCCAAGCAACTCTTTATATGATAATTCTATTTCCTTAACTTTTGCTTTAATTTCCGATGTTTCATAAATTAAGCGTTTCAAAAATTCTCTTTGAGATTCTGGTGCACCTTTATTCATCAAGTCCCCCCAAAAATTGTTCAAGTCTCTTTCAATGTTGTCTATTCCATTTAAAAAGAATGTTTTGAGTGTTTTTGATTGATCCTCTATTCTCCTTCCAACTTTTTCAAAACTCTCTCTATCTCCAGATTTAAAATGCTTATACACTTGTTCTATATCAGCATTGATTGAGGATACTTTTCTAGACAGTTCAACTAAGAAAACCCTGATAGAATTAGGAAAAGATTTCCCAAATAACTTCTCTGTTTCCTCCTGTAACGCAGTACTGCGTTCTTCAAGATCCTTTAAAACGTCAAGCTTCTCTTTAAACTTAAGAGGAAACGGTATTTCTTCATCTGCAGTAAGCTCCAAAAGGTCTTTTCGATGTCGAAGTCGTTCAAGATACAATTCAAGTAAAGATTTTATTTCCGGCTTCACGCTAATGCCATCCATAAAGAGTTGTTCTATTTCTAAGAAAACATCCATACATCGTCTTCCCTTCCAACGCTCTTTGATGTCTGATGTCTGTATGAAAGTAGGCCTGTTAAATTTTGCTAAAATATCAAGAACTTCAAAAAGCTGATGAGTTTCTTTTATAGAATCATTTTCTAGTGGCAGAGGTATTATATAATCTTGAGGAAGGTCAAATAAGGAATGAGTTTCCTCCCCATAAACATACTTTAGCTGAGCCGGCGAATTTGTTAATATCAGGATTGACATTGTCGTGTAATAACTCTCTTCACTCCTACCAGCCCTACCTACTCGTTGAATATAACTTTCACCAGAAAATGGATATCTAAAATGTGCTATAACTGCAATATCCCCTATATCAATTCCAAGTTCAAGTGTAGAAGTCGCTAATAAACATCTTTTTAGCCCTTTTTTGAAATTCTCTTCAATTTGGAATCGCCTACCTCTTTCCAAACCACCGTAATGATAATCTAAAGTACTGGAAAAAGCATCAACAAGATTAGAATCATTTTCATTAACAGGCCTAATAGAGTAATGTCCCCAGTAAAAAGGTTCGTTTACACTATACGTTGATTTTAAATGTTCAAGAGCCCGCGTTACTCCTCCTCTTACACGTCTTTTTATAATAACTTCTGCAAAATGGCGTAATCTATGAATTTCATGTGTACTATCTACAAAAAATATGCTTTTCTTTCCTGAAAAGTAGGACCATTCTGTCAAAAACAATAATACATTTTCCGCTAAAACTTCTGCAGAACGGAATGGATTAGGTAGCAAGACTAAATGTATAATGCACTTTTTCTTGCCTTTAGAAACTAATTTTTCATAACTTTCCCAAAATATCTCGTTTTCATTAATTTGAAGCAGCTTGGAAGCAAAGTCCAATAAGGTGTCTTTTGGTAAAGTCGCTGAAGAAATTATGACATATGGTTCTGTATTTGTATTGTTTTTCAAAATTTTCTTTAATCTTCTTATAACAAAATGGATGTGTGCGCCTGTTTCCTCTCTATATACATGCGCTTCATCAAGAACAATATATTTTATAGGTTCCTTGAACAATTCTTGAGCTTGGGGTTCCATTAGTCTACGATTTAATGTAAAACCATTAGTTATGAGTATTAATGGAGGTTTATCCCATAAGCGTTTTTTAGTCGATATAATAAAGTCAAATATATGTCCCTTCTGGCATTTTATTAATGTAGTTCCACTTTCTTTAGAGTAAATAAGTTTCATGCTATCCCCTTCTCTTTTACAAATAGGACATTCTACGCCTCTAAAATCTGTTCCATGAGTTACATCATCGTCATCTCTTGGCGTGTCTCCGTCGTCAATGCCAATAGTTATCGGATACTTTTTTTCATTTTTTAGGTATTCATTCATATTTGTTATATACTCTAATAGGGCCATAAGCTGGTCTGCTGCAAGAGCTTTTCTTGGATAAATTAAGATCGTTTTCTCTCTTTTCAAAGCTGCCTGAATAATTGGAACTGTAAAAATGAAGCTTTTTCCTGTTGCAGTAGGGGATGAAATCACATATGCTTTATATTTTCCTTCCAAGATATAATTTATATATTCTAATTGGAAATTTGACAGAGTTCTTTTTTTACTCTTAATTAGCATTTCCTTAATCTCATTCGAAACATTTACTTCCTCTACAGATCTTTCATCAAAATTGGGTAGATATTCTTGATGTTGGTAGATTTTATACTCCAATGGAATCCTTGAACCAGTTTCAAAAGCTCTAATGTTCACGAGTCTAAATATCATGTCATAATGTAATGTTCGAAACTTGTCATCAGGATACAATACGACTAATCTTTCTTTTTGAAGATCAGATAAGGATATACCAAACCTTTTAGAAATGTTTTCGATTTCCCCTCTTTCCAATTTACTTGCATCAGTAAAGATATCGCCATTTGATCTTAACTTATTCCTTTCATATTCCAATAACTCATGATAACATTCTATCAATCGGTCTTTCATGTATACACGCTCCCCATTTTTATCATCATTTCCTTTAAGTATTCAAGATAAAAGCTCTTCTGTTTTATATCTTTTACTAATTGTTGGTAACTTGAATAAGTCATTATAATATCGCCAATTTTTGTGAATTCATGAACACCAATGTGCTTCGTGCTCCAAGATTTTGCATTATACCATTCCATGAATTTTTTTAACTGCACTTCATTTAAACTGAGAAGTCCTATTGGAGGAGGAACAAAAAATATTCTATTTTGGGAATTAATTAAAACAGGGTATAGTCCAGAAAAAAGCAATTTAAGTGCATTTTCCTTTTCCAGTTTCATAAAAATATCTTTTGAAAAAGATGAAATACTATCCCGCCAGAGATGTGCTCCTGAATATTTAATATCTTCCCAAAACTCATCTCCCTTAAATTCTATTGAACATAAACTTCCTGATTTCAAATATCTTTTTTTGAAGTATAAAAGCAGTAGTTCCTGAAAGATTTCATAGGAATGTAGATCCTCTTCATAGAATGAAAACAAGATAGGAAAAATCCATTCCTCATTAAAATCTATGAACGTGAAAAGCAAACCATTGTAAATTCTACCTTTTTCTAGTGGAATATTTGCCAATCTTGTTGGGAAATAGACCATATCTGTTCGAATATCACCAGAACTATTTAGGTAAGAGATGCGAATTTCTGTACATTCGATTTTTGTTCCAAGAAGATGAATTGTCTTAGCTTTATAATATTCAAGCACTTTAAAAATTATCCTGAAAGGGATGCATGGTAGCAATGTATTATCTTTTAAGAAAACAAAGCAGAAAGGATTAACATCCTTTATATCGGTCTCTGGAATAATCCAAAAATTCTTTGTTATATATTTTTTCAAAAATTCTAACGTCTGAGAATTTTTCTGTTCTAAAGAACTAAAAGAAAGAACATAGTCGGGTTTAGAAGAGTATGTTTGAATAAAATTGAATGAAGTGTATTCCAAACGTGGAAAAATAGCTATTTTGTCGGAGAACCGAAGCACTTCTTCGAACATAGTATCGACCCCATCAATTTGAAAATAAAAGTCCCAAAGTGTAATTATACCTCCGTTTATCCAAAATACCGGTACGCTTTTAAGCTGAACAAATATAGGGAAGTTTTTAACAAAAACAGGAATTCTTCCTTTTGTAAAAATTGAAAGAAGATCTCTAGTCAGCAACAAGTATTCACCTGGAGTTTCAGAAAAATATTTAAATTCGTTGTTAAACGTCAATCTTTCTTTGCCTGCATATGCATCTGGGAAGTGTACTCTATACTTTTCAAATAAAGAGCAAGAGAGTATCCTCCATGTATTTAGTTTTTCAAATGCCGACCTAATCTTCTTGTTTTTAAATTCTCTTGTTTTTAAATGCGACACCCAAATACTGTTCATTTTCTCCTCAAGAGCCCTTGGGATTTTTATCACCTCCTATTCTTTAGGAGTAGGGCATAATCGAAACTGCCTATATTGAATATATGTTTGGAACCCCACCATGAAGTTCTCCGATAACACCTAATCTGCTCCAATTCAAATGGTAATTCCAAAAGAATTTTGTCTAGTAATTTCCAGTTCCTCTGATTCTTGCTTTGAAATATTAAAATAATATCTGCATCTTTTTTTGACAACGATGAAATTTTCTCTAACGACTTTTTTAACAGATGTAAATAAATATACTTATTTTTACCCTGTCTGTAATTTTCTACAATCTCATTTTGAAAGGGAATCTTATAACCAAGCCAAGAAGTCCAGAGAGAAGATAATTCTCCGTATTGAACTGTAGAGAAATATGGTGGATGGGTGATAACAGCATCAGGTTTATCCTTTAAATCATTTTCAGAAAAATCTAAAATATTCTTATTATAAATTATTACTTCAGTTTGTTCGTCGAATTTTTCTTGAAAATGGTTGTAGATAGAAACAAACTCTTTTAACTTCTTAATGAAGATACTCACAGGGTTTTTTACTGCGCATGGAGATGGAATCCAAAATGATTTTATTATCCACCCGCTTTTATGAGGCATTTGCATTAAGGAAGCATCGTAGAGTGAAGCTAAAAAGCATACTTTAAACACATTGGTAAGATCTTTATTACTAGTTGGAAATTGTTCAATTTCTTTCCATATGACACTAAGCAAAATTTTGCTCCAAGTAGGATACAGATCACCAACAGTCTTTGCTCCTTCTGATTTTCTAAAAGGGATACCGTTGGGATATTGTAAAGTATAAGAGAATATTTCATTATTTATTAATGCTTGATATTTTTCCTCCTTTTTCTTTAAAAGATCGTCAATTTTTTCATTTACCCTCAGAATTTTAAGGTTCTTAGGTAAAATTGGGGCGGATGATATAACAAGGTAATCTTTTTTTATTTCTTCTTTAATAACATCTCCATCTATCAGTTTGTTAAGAACAACTGAAAATAAAATCCTAGCTCCAAGTTTGCTGTAATTTTTAAGGTGTCGAATGGCTTCGTCCCTTAACAAAGAAAAAGTTTCAGTTTCCTTATGTTTAAGAATTCTCATGATTGCCTCTGCAGTATCATTTAACTCCTTTTTTCTAAACTCTAGATTAACATCTTTCTGATTTTTCTTTAAAGTTAACCACTTATTAAAAGCGATTTTGTGAACAAATTGACCATCCTCAGGTAGATTGTGTATTTTAAGGAGGTCAAGTATAACCGGAGAGGAAATAAGTTTAAGAGCCAGATTATCTATTTGTCTTAGTAACATATCCCTTTTGATATAAAGACCTTTGTAAATCGCGTTTGTAATGAATGTGAAGGCGGGGTTTATGTCATTATAAATAATCCTAGTGAACCCTCTACCCATCCCCTCAAACAACACAGATCCACTTCCGCCAAAAGGGTCGAATAAGATACCTCTACCCCTACTCTCAAGTATACTTATCAAATCATCTAATAAGTAATCAGGTAATCTACCCCAGAATCGTATAAAATTATAGAAAGAAGGATGTTCTGAGGAACGTTCCACATATACCAGTTCTGGTTCATACTTCCTTACAACTTCCAATTCTGAGAGATTCACTTCCATTTCCATCTTATTTATCATATCTTTTCAACAGTATTAATTTGTTGTCGTTTATAAATTTGATGTCATTGGAATCAATGGAAAGACGTCGTAAGATTTTTCATTATGATTAAGCATCAAAAAAGAATTCTTAAAGAGGTATGAAAAAGAATTGATTTGAAATTGGTAAAAATGTAAAAATTACTTTGTGGCTTAATTATTTTTGATCGCTACTTCCACCCAATTTTCCGAAACTCGGAAAAATAAGTGATGATAAATATTTAATGGATAAAAAATTTAAAAAATTTATAAGCATTACTTTATATCTTCAAAATGGTAGGAGGTTATATTGCTTGATTATCTACGGTTCAAAGAGGTTCTCCAAATCTCCGTTCAAAGATGAATCGGAACTTGAAAATGTTGTGGCATCTTTTTATGAAGTGATTTTTGGTGAACATTCACTCTACCTTCCTCAAAGATCTATTGCAACATCAAGTGGTGTTGGTAGCATACCTGATTTAGTTATAATAAATCTACGGGACAAGTTATGGTATATTGTAGAAGTAGAGCTTGCTGAACATGGTACGTGGACACATATTGTTCCCCAGGTAACCAAAGAAATAGTTGCAGCAGATAACCAGGCCACTAAAAGTATCTTAATAAAAGCTATTATTGATGAAGTAGAAAAATCTGAAGAGCTAAAGCATAAGTTCTTTGAACTAAGCATACCTGAGATAAAGATACAGCAGATAATCGAAGATATTATGGAAAAGTCGCCTATTATCGCAATTCCTATTGATGGGATACCTGCAGATTTACAAGATTGGGCAGACAGCTTAGGGCGTGATATTAAAATTTTAGAAGTTGAAAAATATACGAGCAAGGAAGGTGAATTAATTTTCAAACTCCCTGAAAATATATTTACGCCTGATGAAGAGTCTGAAGAAGAGGAAGACAGGGGCAAAATAATTACCGAAAGCGAGTTTCTTGCTTCATGTGAAGAGCCGGGTAAAGTCCTCTTTAAACAACTTAAAGAGTTAGCGAATACGAAAAAACATGAATTAAAACCGAGAACCAAGGCTTTTGGCTACTACGTTATCACAAAGACTAAAAAATTTTGTCCTATTACGATTTGGAGTAAAACAGTTACGATTTTGAAATATAATTTAAATCCAAATAACGGAATTTCACCAGAAGCAAGTGCAGCCTTCCTATCGGAAGTTAGCAGAATTAGTAAGTTATCAGACCGATTTGAGAGACTCAAAGAACCTTATTTCAGTACTCGAGAAGGTGATCTTACAGAAGATGATGTAGATCGGTTCATTTCCTCTTTCAAGAAATTATTGGATAGTATATCGGTTTAGGTTCTGAGAATAAAGAACCTTAGCATGATAGTGTAAAAGGAACTAAAAATGTAAGGACTACCTCAGTCACTTGAGAAGTTAGGTTTTCATAAAGAAGCTTTTGTACATCATAAATGAGATTTGGCGAAAATATACACTTTAAGTTAAAGGTATATTTTCCTCATTCTTCTCACGTCAAGAGTTAACTCTTCCAATTTCTTCCTTCACATTCTTCTTTTTACTTTTGTTGAACGTGACTTTTTGTTCATAGTGTAGTCGAATGTCGTAGGATCATATATTTTTCATAGAATGCCCATAAGTGCTCGCAACAAAATGTATTAAATCTTTAAATATTGGAACGTAGAAACTTTTATCTTGAAGTGTTGAGCGTTGTCTGAAGACATGTTTTTTCAACGTTTTATAGATTCTGTCTCATACTTGGAATCTCTAAGTTTTTCGTTCGATGACAGCTTTAGGGACATTTACATGTCGTGCTGGATAGAGTTTGCTGAAAAGACCGATAATTTACCTGTTTTTGCAGTGGTTGATGGAAGTCGTGGTTCAACCACTTTCCGCGGGGGCCTAAAGGTTGTTTGTGTTAGGGCTTTAGCTAACGTTTACGAAGGTTGGAATATTGTAGGTAACGTTTTCGACGTGGATGTTAGAGTTGGGCAGAGGCTTCAAGGTGAATCCTTCTTTATGAGTGCTTTGGAGCTCAAGTGTTTAAGGAAGGCTCTTGAAAAGTATGGGGAAGTGACTGTAGCCTTATACGATGGCAGTCTCTATCCAACTCTTCACTCGCTTTTGGTAAAATTTACCAGTCATCAGGTACAAGCGTACAAAGAATACTTGAACTCTTTCTATGATCTTTACAAGTTTGCAATTGAACATGATATTGTGCTTGTTGGGGTTACGAAGGACAGCTTCGTTAACTATCTTGCCGCAAGGGTTCTTGCTGATAGAATTTCGCTAGAAAATCCTGAGTTGGGTAAGAGGCTTGAGCGCTTAAGAAGTATGGCGAGTTTAAGAGATGAAATTTCTAAATCTCAGCTTGAAAATCGTGACGTCTACCTTCGGGAGGTGGATAGGATGTCATTTTCCTCTGACGAGGAAACCTTAGACGAATTTNCTTCAAAAGCAGGGTTCACAGTTCCTCTTGTTTTGGCTCCTCAACCGCTCTGCTTAAGTGAAGAAGTTAAAGCGGGAACAAAAAAATGGACTGATGCAAAAATCAGGGAAAGGCTGTTGAAGTCCGGGCCACCATTCGACCACGTTGTCGAAGCCTTGGATAGGCTCTATGAGCTACCTCCTGTAGTGATGTCATATTGGAGACCATATCATGGAGTTGGAGTTTACAGACTTGATGTGTGCGGACACTTTTTCGGACTAAACTCAAAATGGAACTTGACCGAAGCAGATTTCTTTTTGGAGGAAAGCGTCGAAAAACTCAAGCATATTATAGTACTGTTAAACAGCTTAAGTCCAGAACCGTTCGCCGTCAAACCCCTCCTAGACGTTGACGACCTTGTTAGATTCAAGGTTAAAGTCTACAGGGAATGCTATGAGCCTATTATCGTAGACGCTTTGAAAAAAGCTGGACTAAAGCCTCTTTTAACAAAACGTGATCTTAGAGAGATGGCGGTGAGAATGTGATGGAGAATAAAAATGGGATCGGCACTGTTTTGGACGGCGCGGGTCCCTTAAGCTTTCCATTCAAGATTGCTAAAGATTTGAGCATACCATTGCACGAATACGTGAGCGTCAACGTTCAAGGAAAAACTGTTTTAGCTGAAGTTGTTGGAGTTGGAGCCAGAAACCCTCTTGCGAGAGAAAATATTGCAGATTACACGACTAAAGACTCAGGCATATACGGTTACGAGGTGGCTGTGGCTGAAGTTCTAGGCTACCTTGAAAATGGGAAAATTATGAGGCCAAAGTATGCTCCTAAACCTAACACTCCAGTTTACCTGGCAGACACTAAAACACTCCAGAATTTTTACAATGGCGACGATGGAAGGCTTCCAATACACGTTGGTACTCTAATACACAGGAACGACGTTAAGGTTCCAATCCACGTTCAAGACCTTTCATTTCATCTTGGAGTTTTTGCACAGACTAGGGGGGGAAAATCCTATCTCGCTGGAGCAATCATGGAAAACATTCTTTTGAACACAAACTTTCCTGTGATAGTCATAGACGTTCACGGAGACTATGTTATGATGGACAGGAGTGTGAACGATGACAAAAAACACGGCAAATTCAATGTTGTAGTATATTATCCACCTAAGGCCCCGCACATGGAAGGGGTTACCGCTGAGACAAAGGATTTGAAAATAAGCTTGAGACAGATGACTTCTGAAGGGTTCTTAAATCTCATTGGTGGGCTTGGAGAGCTTCAGACCATATTGGTTAAACAAATTATAAAAGATCTTATGGGACAGAAGAGAGAATTTGGTTTACGGGATGTTGCCGACAAAATAGAGCAAATGCTTAGAGACGAAGAAAGTGACTTAAGCTCAGAGGACAGAAAACGTCTTTCTAGTGTCCTAATGAGACTCGAGGATCTTGAGGAAGATGTTGAAATTCCTCCTGAGGGGACGCCTGTTCAAGAGTTTCTTAGGCCTAAAACTTTGAACGTAATCTGCCTGCGTGGACTAAGCTCTAGAATACAGGAAGCGTACACTGGTATTTTGGTGGACTTAATCTATAGAAACAATGTGTCCAATTTTGGAGACCTCAAGAAAGCTCCACCAGTGTTCATTTTCGTTGAAGAAGCTCACAGAGTGGCAGCGGAAAGTGGAAGCCCATATTCTTCTAAAGTGATTTCTAAGGCTATTAGAGAAGGAGCAAAATTCGGAGTTTTCATGGCTCTCATAAGCCAGAGGCCGAGGAGTATAAGTCAGGATGTTATGGCGAACTTGGGAAACTATGCCGTCCTGCGCATAACCAACGCCCAAGACCAGAATATGATTGAGAGTGCAAGTGAGAGCTTTAGTCACAGGCTTATAGAAGATCTTCCAGCCTTAAACCAAGGTGAAGCGGTTTTGGTCGGACCTTTTGTCCCACTTCCTGCAATAGTTAAGGTTTCTAAGAGGATGACCGTCCACTACGGTGCTACACCAAACCTGAGCTTGATTAACAGTAAAATTTCTAAGATGATAGAGGAGGCGACGGGAGAGAAATGGTGAAGGTTGGAGTTTTAGCCGACACTCACGTTGGTAGATCTGTTCCAAACGTTATATCCGAATACAGGCGCGAGGCTTTCAGGCATGCTTTCACTCAAGCAGTAAACATTCTAGTGGAAGAGGGTGTTGAGCTAGTGATCCATGCTGGAGACATTTTTGAGGCCAGAAGTATGAGGACTTCTGACTCAGTTTTCGTCAAAGAGGAGTTGCAGAGGCTTGTGGACTCGCTGAATGGGAGGGTTAAGATAGTTGTGGTTAGAGGGAACCATGATGGTACAACAGAAAATAGTGCTATCGACTATGTTCTGCATCCTTTAGCAAAGTATTTGACGTTTTTAGGTGAGGGAACACTGCAGAGGAAGCCTGAAGTTTTCGAGGAGGAAGGTTTGGCGATAGTAGGCTTAGGGTACATTCCATTTGTTTCATCGAGGCTTTATGAAGTCAGGGACCTGATACGGGAAAAGTTTGACGCTTCCAAGGCTGCTCACAAAATTTTTCTAGCACATATGTTCATGGAAGGGCAGGATCTTCCCCCAAGTATACCAGAGCATCAGATTGCATCTCTTAATACTGTGAAAGAGCTTGGCGCCAACCTTGTGATTGCAGGACACTATCATAAGCATCTGCCTCTTGAGGAAAAGTCGGACCTGCTCATGCTGACACCGGGTTCAACGGAGGCAGCTGACCTTTCAGAAGACTATCCCCATGGGGTTACAGTCCTCGAAATAGACAATAATGTGAGATACAAGTTTGTGCAAATAAAACCTCTGTATATGATCAGAAACGAGATCGTTGACAGCGGTGGTGTAGTTCAAAACCCAAGCTGGTTTATCAGCAGGGTCGATGAAGCTGTAGCCAGTTTCTCGGACCATATTAAGAAGGAGGGGGGACAGGGTATACTTCGGATAGCCCTGCGAGGGATTTTGGATGGAAACAGATTTGATCTCGAAGATGAGGTTAGGAGAAGAGTGCGAAACTTAATCCAAGAGAATCCTCACATAATTCATGTTGAAGTCGACAACAGTTTAAACGAAATATCCTTACCTGAAGTGCCTGTTTCAGAGATCACTAGAAGAGAAGAGTTTTTGCGGGAGGTTTTCAGCGTCCTAGGCGAGAAATTTATGCTTCAAGCTCTTACTTTGGCTGAAAAGATTCGTGAGATACTAGAGGAGAAGGCAAGTTCTAAAACGAACCTGCTTAAGGAAACGGACAGAGGACCTTTCGTGGAAGAGTGGCTGAAGATATTGGAGAGTGAGTAGAATGAAGTTTGAACGTCTTGAATTGAAAAACTTTGAAGGCTACAAGAACGCTGAAATAAGATTCGCTCAAGGATTAAACGTTATAACTGGAAGAAATTCTTCTGGCAAGACAACGATCCTTGACGCCATACTTTTCGCACTCTATGGCACAGTACCAGATGTCGAAAAAAATCTCCTACCCTCAAGGCTTCTAAGCGCGTCAGGAAACCTTATGGTTAAACTTTCAGCCGAAGTTTCCAGAAAGCATGTTGAAATCTTGAGAGAGGGGAAGCTGGTTGGCAAAAGCGGTGAAAAAAGAAAGTTCACACTTGTAAGGTTGGGGTTAAAGGTTGATGGGAAAGAGGTTCCAGTAAGCGGGGAAGAGGACTTGAACAAAAAGATTCGTGAGCTGATGGGAATAGGGTTGAAAACTTTCGTGAACCTAAGTTACGCGGGACAAGGTAAGCTGACAAGCATCTTGAAGCCTGAAAAGGATGAGATGGACTTTATCCTTGGAATATCTCTTATGAAGGAGCTTGTGGCGCAGCTTAACCAGGTTAAAAAAACTTTTGAAATATTTGAGGGAAAGGATGCTAGAACAGTATTTAGCCAGCTTAAGGAACATCAGATTCCAACGTTAGAAGGCCAGATAAAACTTCTGGCAAAAGAGGTTGAAAACTATTCCGAGGATGTTAAAGCATTGGAGGGAATCGTGGAGAAGGCGAAGTCAGAGGAGTTCAGAAAACTTATCCAGTTGGTGGACTCGAGGGAAAAATTGCAGAAAGACATTGGTGAGAAAAACGCTGGTATGCAGACCATCCTAAAAAGGTGGAACGTTGGACATGTTGAAGAACTCGAGAAACAGATTGAGATACTAGCTGAAAGAATGTCTTCTCTTGAAAAATGTATTAAGAAGGATGAGGAAAAAGAGTCTAGGCTTAGCGAAGAAAGAGATCGGTTGAACGGAAAAATATCTGGCGTGAAAACCTATCTTTCGGACGCTGGAGTATCATCTCTTCAAGATCTTGAAAATAAAATAAAGATTGAGCAGGAGAACTTAGAAGACCTGAGGAAAAAACTTGAGGACGCTGAAAAAAATTTTGAGGAAATAGGGAAGCGCAAGAGTGAACTTGAGGGACAGAAGTCTGCGCTAGAAAAGGAGATAAAGGGTCACAAGGATCTGTTGAAGAGGAAGGTTGCAAAATGTCCGACATGTGGACAAGACGTTGACGCCAACATGCTTAAGCAGATTATGGAAACTAAAGAAAGGGAAGTTAAGAAAATAGAGAAAACCCTTGCTGGAGTAAAACAGCAGTACGAGAGCCTGAATGGGACTATTAAAGATTACAGGAATAAAATATCAGATCTTGAGTCAAATGTAAAAAACCTTCAGAAAACATGTAATAAGATTGCAGATTTGCTGGAGAACAACACGTTAGAGGAATTAAAGCAGAATCTTGAGGAAGTCGAAGAAAGTCTCAGGAAACTTAGTGACGAATTAAAGAGTATGCGTGACAATAATTCCCAGCTTAAAGTTGAAAAAGAAAAACTTGAAAAAGATGTTGGTAGCTTAAAAGAACTAGAAAATGGAATATTATCCCTGAATAAAAGTCTTGATGCATGCAAGCGTGGAATCGAGAGTGGACTGAAGGCTTTAGCCTTACCGTTTAAAGCGGACGATCCAGACCTCAAATCCAAGATCACGGAAAAGATTCCATTCAATATTGAGGAGCTGGAGAGGAGGGAGAAGGAGCTGGAGCAGAAGAGGATGCAACTTAATGAGCTTAAGCAGAAGCTTGAGGAAGCAGTGAATCAGAAGAATGAAGCTGAAAGCAAGTTTGCGAAGGTCGAGAGGAGGCTGAAGAAAGCTGACCTTTGCAAGGAACTTGTGGAGAAGCTTGAAAGTGGAATAGAGGGTCAGAGGAGGTTGAGGCTTAAGCGTATAGCCGATGAGGCGTTGAGAGTGTACGAGACACTTACTGACCAGAGGATGTACAAGGCTTTCAGGATAGATGAGGAAGACTATACTGTTGAAGTTCAGGAGACGAACTGTGACGGATACTTGAATGCCAACAGAACTGGTGGAGGGCATCAGACTCTTATAGCCTTGTCTCTGAGGGTGGCTCTGCTGAATGTTCTGGGGGACAGGAGCCTAATGATAATGGATGAGCCAACGTATGGAGTTGACTCGGAAAACCTTCCCCAGCTTATGAGCTACATTTCCGAAATTTCAAAGAAAGTTGATCAAGTAATAATTGTTACACATCATGGGCTTGGCTTGGAGGAGGCGTCCAACGTTATAAGTGTCAGTAAGGTTGAAGACGGCTCTTCTATAGTAAGCTACGGGTAGGCGCTTAAGAATATACTTAGTGTGATTGGATATCAACTAGCGTTATTCTAAAATAGAATTAATTTATATTTATACATTCCATAATTTCATATTAATGTGGTGGTGGAAATGGTGTTTGGGCTATTTAAGTCAAAACCTGAAAAGGATTTAGACAAGATTGTTGAGAAGATTAGTGTTGCAAGTGAAAAGTTTCTTAAGGCCGCAGATGGTTTGACATCTGTTTCCCAGCAAATTACTAACACTCTTCAGGCAATAAACAGGCAGTTTGAGGNGATAAGAAAGG
>JGI20130J15133_1001874_pt1 | contig 16606 bp, 26 predicted proteins | sample WasSprMetagenome_FD_15133 | JGI IMG/M metagenome (IMG submission 15133) | reverse complement strand
AAACTAGCATATCCCGCCTTGGTAAGCCTCCAGGCTTCCTCTACCGGAATACCCATAGTAAACCAGTAGACCTGGGGCATGGCTACATCGCAGTATTGAGCAAAGACCGCCCAAGGAAAGCTCCTATGGTAGTCGATAATAGCGAAAGAGGTAAAGCCCAAAGGTACATCAGGAGCCTGCTCCCTGACAATCTCCAAGAACGTCCTAGCCGCCACATCAGATCCTCTCTTCTCGAACTCCGATTCGGCATCCACTATATACCAATCCGCTCCCTGGCGTATAGACTCCAAAGCCATATATGCTTCACCCTTGGGGTAATTACCGTACACGTACCCCCAGGCTGCCACCTTAAACCCGTTCCTCTTGAATACAGGTGAATACCTTGCAAACTGGCCCCACAACCTAGTACCATCATGAGACTTAATTATCATTCCCGTTATGCCCAGATCCTTAGCCACTGCTATCATGGCATCAGGGTTGCCGTTTAGTATCGATTCCGCCGTCCATATCCAAAGCCAGTTGCCATCCCATACGGCCATCTAAGACACCTCCTCTTTGGAATGTGAAGGAAAGTTATCTGTTTCTCGAAGTAGCTTCTCGGTAAAGATAATATTTACCCGCCCAGACAGCAAAATCATGTATATCCTCTAGCCGTCCCGCGTTATAAAGAGTATAAAACGCCTCGGAAGTCATGTGATATTTGAGCTCATAGCTAAGAAGTTGTTGTTCTAAGGATTTCACCATACTTTCCCGATCACTAGTTAACTGACACACGTTTTTCACAAAGTCGTTATAGGACATTGGCTTATCCTTATTAAGCCTAATTCTTGCCATATTACTCCACCTCCTGATGTGGTCTTCTTCACGTTTTAAACATGATACCCTTTCTCTTCATGAAAACGTACTAAATATCTCTTCTTCTTCATAGTCCTTAAAAGCGTACCTCCTCTAGCCAAACTTCGCCGCCTGTTGCTCGGGCCAATCGATAAGCAATTTCTTCTAACGTATCTAAAGCATAATCTCTTGGTTCGGAAATAATACGATAACTACCAAGATAGATATGGCGACCAATCACAGTCCCCATCGGACTATAATCAGTACGAATCGTAATCACGGGTTTACCAGACATTTCTCTTCCCTCCTGTATTTCTCTTTTTCTCAATGAAATGCAAGCCATGCCAACCATCCCATAAGGCCGAACACAGAAATAATTATTGTACAGAAAGCGACACATTCAGGCCAACTGAAATTGTATCTATGATTATCCATTAGGCCATCCCCCTTTCTAATCTTTCGCATTTTAAACATTCTATTCCTCAAACAAAGACAACTGCTTCCCTGAATGGGAGAAGCAATTGGGACTTAGCCACACGCTCTCAATTCTAGCCTGCCCGGCGGCCGCACCCTCACCGATGATCCCCGTTGCCCTGGTCCGGCCGACAGCGTGGCAGTAAGTCTCAAAGTCAAACCTCCTCCAGCCAGCCTCCTCTAGAGGATCATAGACAGGATGACGATACCCAGAAAGTATAACCTTTCCCCTTACCGTCATCAGGAGGTCCACCAGCTGGCGGTGGTCATCAAGCGATATCTCACACGGATACACCCCTAACTCCCGTCTGGTCTCCTCCACGTAAGGGGGATCACAATAAAAACAGGTATCTGGCGTATCATACCTGGGTATCAGCTTCCTGAAGTCCATATTCTCAATCTGCACCCGCATGACCCTCTCATGTATACGGGGCAGCATCTCAAGAACATAGAGCCACTTGGAGGTAGTAGACGCCATGCCCTTATGCGAGCTGGTCACCACACTCGACCAAGACCTTCCAAATACACCGCTAAAGCTCATGCGTGCAACCACAAACCAGCGGTAGGCCCGCTCCACCTCGTCCTCGCACTCCTCCCAGGTGGCACGACAGAAGTCGTACTCCTCACGGCTATAAGGTGTGAACGCCACAAGATGATAGAACCTAGCAAACTTCTCCGGGTCACGTATCACCCGAAAGAAGTTGACCAGCCCCTTGTCTATGTCGTTGTACACCTCCACCGGCGACGGCCTCTTGGCAAAGAGAAGCGAGGCACCACCACCGAACACCTCCACGTATATGCGATGTGGGGGTATAAGCGGCACCAGCTTGTAGACCATGTTCCCCTTCCCGCCGAACCACACTATGGGAGAGGTCATCCTCATCGGACTATAGCCCTCCCAAGACGCTCAAAATCCTCCTCTATGGCCTCCCTAAGCTCGGGCTTATAGAATGCAGCCGCCGGGTGGTAGGTAGCGAATAGAACAAAGGACCCCTGCCTAACAAACCTTCCCCTGTACTCATGCACCGCTCCCCCAGGTATAAAATAGTTCAACGCAGTACTGCCAAGGGCCACCACCAGCTCGGGCTCTATAAGAAGGAGCTGCTGCTTAAGGTACACACCACACGCCTTAACTTCTTCCTCAGTGGGCGTCCTATCCCCACCGTCCGGACCAACGGGCCTACACTTTACCACATTGGTAATGTACACCTCCTCCCGCCTAAGCCCTATCGAAGACAGCAGCCTATCCAGAAACTTTCCAGCCTTGCCCACAAACGGCCTACCCGTGGCGTCTTCCTGCCTGCCCGGACCCTCACCCACAAACACAATGCTACTCGGACATCCCTCGCCCACTACCACCCTGATCCTAGACCTGCACAGCCCGCACCTATTGCAGGAGGCTATACGGGACGACAGCTTACCTAGCGCAAGCCTTACTCTGGATAGCCTACTACTATCCAATACTCTCAAGGTAAACCTTATCTCTTCTAAAGTCTCGGCTCTCTCTACCTCCAGCCTGCCTATCCTAACCCCTGCATCCTTGCTATCCTCCTCTTCGCTATCCGCACTACCACCTAGCCATTCTAGCTCTTCAGGAGGAATATCCATAAGGACACCGCCGAATGCCTTCTTAAACTCATGTATCATCCTCAGTTCATCAGGCGATCCTACAATACCCAAAAGAAGATGTAGCTCATCGGCAGTATACACGCACCCCCTGTCCACACCATCCAGCCTGCCCAGGTACGATTCGTCAGGCACAAGATATACATCATCGGTAAGCAATCCACTCTTAACCTGTAAAACAATACCTGCCTCCCTAAACTTCTCCACAGTGGAAGAACTAAGAGCCTCGATCCACTTGTCCCTTACCTGATCACCCTTCCCTAGCGCCCTAGCCTTTTTGTAGATCTCGGAAATGCGCCTCAATTCCGACACTGCCANCACCCANTCTTCCGGCGCTTGCTCGCTTCGCTCGGCANGCGCTTTATGGGGGTTTTGTTAGCGCTTTAGGCCGCCACCGGGACGGGTTTCGGGGGATGGGGAGGCGTCAACTTGGGAGCCCCGGGTCCCGATGCCACTTCCTATATCGCAAATGGTCATGCCCAATACCCCCTAAAATAACGGCATTTTAAACGGGTATTTTACCCCGGGGGATATTACCCTACGTACCCCCAGTTTTAACCCCCCTTGCACCAAACGATAATCGGGTTTACGTAGCGTTTTTACCCCCGTCGTCGTGTCTTAACCTGCCAACCCAGGCCTTAACTTCCTCATCCCATTCGGCTTCGTACATCTTCGGGAGATCTATTCCCAATTCCCTTAACTTGCGTGCCAGTGCTATGCAGTTAACCCTTATGCCGCTTGAACCAGACTTGTTACTTACGGGTAGACCGTTCTGTTCTACGGCCTTTACGACCATTATGGTTCCTACCGAGTTAAGGTAAATCTCGACCTGTCCGGTTTTAATCTTCTCGGCCATTAACTTCGGCATATACACTTCCCCGTTCCTGCCTACCGTTATAAACGTCTTGACGTTCCTGTACATATACCTGTGACTGGCGTTGAACACGTAGGGGAACAGACTAAGATCTACCGTCGTCTTTACAGGAGAAGCCCCATACTTTTTTTCGATTATCTTATCCTCCACGGGTATAACGGGANCATTCGGGGTAAGTATATCCTTAGAGGAAGGAGTTTCAAGCACCTNTCTTAGCCTGGGCATTAAGCCTGCACCTCCTCCTCTGTTCTGCCTTAATAATCGGCTTGCACCACTTACAATATTTGGTNTTACCAGATANTACATCCATTACCCTGCCGCACCTCTGACACGTCTTGGGCTTATACCTGCTGTTGAGGATTATGGCACTCCTCTTCCTTCCTTTTACCCTGGGCATACCCATACCCCCTAACTCCTCGGGTACCAGTAGCCGGTTACAGCGTTATACGTATACGTAGAACTGCTGCTAGCTGTGGTATAAAACGTAAAACTCGTTAACTGCCTTAGCGACTGCCTGCCAGTTCTCTCCAGACCACCACGACCGTCTGGTCTCCTGTAGTGATCGTGCCCGCACTTAGGACAATAGATAACCTGCTCCCCTAGATAGTCCGGGTCGTACTCGAAATACTGGTAGGTCTGGCACCAGTGGCACCACTCAAGAATCCTCCTTTTTGCCATAGCCCTTCCTCCTCCTTGCCGCCGCCCGGGCCAGGGACTCAACGGCACACTTGGTAACATAGGGAGTATCGGGGAAGCCGTGCTCCTCGACGTAAGCTATGGCCCTTCGTATCAGTGCGTCATGCCTCTTATCTATCACGCCGTTGAAGTCCTCCCGGACAGCGTAGTATAAGGCAGAGTTAAATTCGCTAATTTTCACTGTTATCCTCTCCTGATATCGGGGGAGACCACACTGCGGTCAGTACCCACGGATTTTCTTGCATTAGCTTGCTAGCATCTAAAAAGGGGAATTCAGACGCAAGATCATCCTCCGAAAATAACTTCGATATTCTAACCAGGATATGTCCAGCACCGCATTGGGGACAGTTCACCATCTGAACATCCGTAGACACTGCATCATACTCAAACTCTATGATCTCTCCACACCACCAGCACTTACACTGATCACATACCCTACTCATGTCATTCCCTCCCAGTATCCTAGCTCTTCAATCTCTACCTCGGCCCGTTCGAACTTCCTCCCATCGGCCGAGTATATGCCCGTACCCTCACCATAGCGTACTATTTGCTTATCGTTGGGTATAACTCCAGCGTACTGTAGACCATCCTCAATCGCTTTTACAAGGTTACTAAGGTCACCGTGATTTTTCCCGTAGACGTAGAACCTGACCGTAAGGATGACCGGACCCTCTATCCTGGGTATCTTGGCAAACTTCGCCCACCAGGCTACGGTCTCCTGGTACTCTAAGCTCTTCCGGGCCCTTTCCGTCCACTTGCTGCGCCTGGTCATCCTCTGGGCCGGGACCGGGCGGCCAGGGATAATTAAGCTGTACTTCAAGGCTGACCATCCCCCACACCTGTTTGTGTATGTGGTATCTCATATCCCCAGAACGCAAGCTTCTCCACTACTTCCTCTAAGCACTTCCTGCCGAAACCCTTTATAGACATAAGCTGTTCCTCCGACATACCGAGCAACTGGCCTACCGTATCGATACCAGCTTTCCGTAGAGCATTATAAGCCCTAACACTGAGGTTAAGAGTATCTATCCCTGCATCAACTGGTACACCACTACCGTCATTTCCCGGCAGGGGTAAGCCATGAGAAACAATGTAGTTCTCCAGTACACCTACCTTATGCCGTAGTCTTTCTATGGTCCTAANAAGAACTTTTATCTCGGTATTAAGCCTATCTATCTCCATTTCCAGCACTGTCATANTTCTATTCAACTGGGTATCCCACTTCCTGCGATTAGATAAGTGAGACATCCGCCTCATAGCTTTGGCCTCTATCTGCCTTATACGCTCACGNGATAATCCCAGCTCACTAGCCGTCTCACTTAAAGTCATACCTTTTACCTGCCTCATATACAGNACTTCTATAGACCTCTTTGATAGCCCGGCCCTGTCCGCATCNGTTTCCTCGTCGATATTCTTGTACCTGTCAGTAATGTAGTCCAAAAGCTTTAGNGGGCAAATTCCTTTGTACTTCTTGTTAAACTCATGGCAATACTTGTACACATCAATGATGGCAAGAGNCTTCATCACTCTACCACCCTCACTTTTACTGTTCTGCGCCCCCATCTTAGAGCGCTTTCTCGGTCCGGAAGGTACAGGTCCGCACGGTACCCTTTTATTGCTCCCCCCGTATCCAGGGCCACCACGTAGCCCACGCCCGGGATCCAGACGATAGACCCCAGGGGGATGATCTCGGGATCCACAGCCAGAACTCCTTTATCCACAGGCAGCCCCGTGAAGGTCATCCCCCGCCCGTCCATGCCGGGGTCGTTGGCGGTATAGGCGGTAATCTCTAGAGTAAGCTCCCTGAACTTGAGATGCCGACTTGCCAGTTCGTACCTCCTGACTTCTACCTTTTTGACGGGAGGATCTGGCTGCCAGATAATTACCGCCTCTTCATATGCTACGGGCACATCTACAATTAGAGCAAATATAGTGGCGATAAAGAGCATTGCTACTAGTCTAGCCATTACTTCGGCCCTCTTCACCCCCATTTTGCCTGACCACTAACGTCATTCTAAACCTAGCTACTCCTTCTCCACAGCTGAGGCACTTATAAGTTAGTCTCCTAACGTAGACCACATTTAGCTTAGGTTTACCAAAGTCTATAGGGTTTAGGTCAATTCTACTGGTATTAACCTTACCGCATACTGGGCAATTCCAAACAAGCATATCTATTTCCTCCTTTGAAACAAACCGCTCTCCCTATTGGGTACTCTCTCACCCCCTGGCCCACTCTAATCTACTAGCACTCTCTAGCATAGTGGTTCGCTCAACCTTCATGGTGGACTCTCCCTAGATGGCTAACTCTGTTCTCGTTATACCCTCATACCACCTGGCACCCTTTCATGCTGTGGATCACTCTTAGACCCTGGTACTCTACAGCTTCCTAGCTGCTTCATTAGGTATTTCGCTCCGACAGCTTGGCATACTCTTGAGTGTTGGCCCACTCTGTTGCCCTGGTACCCTCTTGCCTTTTGGCTCACTCAATTGCTTTGGTGCTTTCCAATATTTTGATTCACTTCTATCCGTTGGTTCTCTCCCACACTGTGGTTCGTTCACGCTCAATGGTACCCTTTTGTTACATGGCCACTTCAACCCAATGGTACTCTTCCCCTCTAAGGCCCACTCAAGAGCCATGGTACTCTCAAGATACGTGGTTCACTCTAACTTAAGAGTACTCTCCGGACCAATGGTTCACTCCAGGCCTCTGGCACTCTCTCGATTCGTGGTTCAATCCTCATTCATAACACACTCCCATTCCGAGGTTCACTCCCTGAACTTGGCACTCTCTTTTTTCGTGGTTCGCCCAATTCTCGTGGTACCCTCTATACAAATGGCCCGCTCACCTTTACTGGCACTCTTTTGCCACTTGGCTTACTCGCATACCATAGATACCTCATAAACCCTGGCTCACTCTCCTATAAAGGCACTCTCTACCGTACTGGCTCCGCTCATATCCAGTGGTACTCTACGGCAGGTCGGCCCACTTTGGGATGGTGGTACCCTTATGGTTCTTAGCTCGCTCAGCACACTTGGTACTCTCACTCGCTGTGGCCCACTATAGCCTAATATTACCCTCCCTCTTAGGCTCGTTCAACCTCCGTGGTACTCTCCCCACTCTTGACTTACTTGGCTACTTTAGAAGGTTTTCTATGTATGGCCTAGACTAAGCCTATCACCTCCAGATTGGGTACCGGAATTATATCTACATGGCCTAAATGTTCTATTACATAAGGTTTGGGAGGTTCCTTGCCGTAATGTAGCCTGTAAGCAACATAATGATAGTGGCTCAAAAAAATCTTAACTGCGTACCTCTTAGCTCGGGCATGGATATGTCCGGGAGGTAACACCCCTTGCTTGTAATACTGGTAGGCTACAGTATCTTTGTCTATTTCTTTAGTACGTAGAATATTCGCTGCCTGTTCAGCATACTCTCCTTTTTCGTTTTTCTCTATCTCATATTGCTTGCGCGCTTCGTAAATCTTCCCGTAGATATCATCCGGGTGGTTCTTTACTTTGACAAAGCTTTCCCCTATCTTCCAGCAGAGTACTTTAAGCCGATGGTTCCAGGGACGTTTAGCCAAAGCCGAAATTAGGTTCTGCGCTGTCCTGGGCTTAAGCTTACCGTCTTTACCCCTAGGCCAAAGAGATAATATACTTTCAACCTTACGCCCAGCAAGCATGGCTATAACAGCTATATCAGCATTTGATACCTCACCAGTCCTTCTCCCTAAAGCCTCTGTAACCAGTTTCTTTGCCTCTTCCTTCCCATACCACTTTGTGGTTGGATCCAGTCCCGCATATCTCCAAATATGTCCAACAGTAGGGGCCTTGGTTATATCAATATGGGCTAGAAGACCCGATGCAATCACTGGACCGATACCCCGGATGCTTTTTGCCCACCTGCCAAGTGGCTGCCTCTCACTCCATTCATCCAGAACTGCTTTAATTCGTTTCTCTAAACCATACTGCTGCTCGAATATCCAGCCTACCAGCATATTAGGCTCCCCTAACTCGTTAAGAGCACGAGACTGATTACCGGCTTGACAACGGTAGTCTTGTATCTGGTAGTATATATCTACAAGATATCGTACTTCTCTAGGCTGAAGCCCTATAACAGCCATCTTTAAGTCTTTGCTCAACCTTGCTAACGGTTCTAGACTGAGTTCTTCTTCCAGAACGGCCATATAAACCCTCCCCCTTGGTAATTAATTCTTGTGAGTTTTTTTCGCCCCTCTCCTGATAAATCTACTAGGAGAGGGGCTTAGTCACTCAAAAAGGTACCGTATTTCCTTGCACACGGGCTGCACGATTACCACCCTCTTTCTAACCACGTTAGTACTCAACCCCTAAAAGTCGTTGCAGTCATAGCAGGTGGTATAGTTGGGTATGGTGGCTGGATTGAATACACGGGCCTTTCATTAAGTATCTGCATAAAAAGCCGCTCCAGTAAATCCCGTTCTACTCTCAACTTGGTGTTTTCCTCTTCTAGTTTTCGTACACGTTCTTCTAAGAAGGTAATACGTTCACGCATATCCTGTTCCAGATTAAATTGCATCAGCGCTCAACCTCCTTCTTAAAACCTTTCCCTATACACCCAACTAAAATTTTTGTCTAATCTAAAGCCACTCTCGGGGTATATCTTCTAATGGCACTTCCGTGCCTATATCATCCACCCGCACTTTTGTCTTACGTTTCCGCTTCTGTACCTTCTCTTCTTCATGCTCCAGCCTGTAACGGCACATTCGCCATCGAAAGTACGGCCAGCCATATTTTCTTGACGCCCCTGGATCATATACTGGTACCCACCCCTTGCTCCATAAACTACAATCCTCAAACTGCCTGCACTTCCGACATGCCTCAAAACTGCGATGAAGTATCAGTATCGGCACCGCACTTTGCTTAAGCACTTCCGTAGAAAACCCCCGAAGATCTATCCCCTTAGTAGCCAAGAAAAGCACCACGCCTTGAACTTCTTCAAGCTGACCACCAATGAAGTTCACTGTTATTCATCCTTCCTAGGTAAGACCCCAACCTTCCCACTGCCTAATGCTTTTCGTTGAGCTATCTTAGCCGCTAACTCTTTTACTTCACGCGGCATAACCATACTCTGACGTTCACGGTTAATTACTTGCTCGTATACTTTCATGAACTGTGCTCTCACTATTTCTGGCTGTTCTGAGAGGCATATTTCCTGCCAGCCCAAATGCCTTACCGCTGTAGCTACGTCTTCTGGTAGCGAAGCAAGAGCTTCCTTCTGCCTGTAAAAGCCATATCTTCTCACGGTTTCAAGAACTAGGCCCCACGCCTCACCTGGTGCTATCCCATCTGGCTGCATGATTTCAGCGACAGCCGAACGTATCTCGGCTACCGTAGGAAAGTGCCTGTTAGTTGCTATGACCTTGAGTACAGCCTTTTCGGCAACTTCGTAAGGGATATCTTCAAGCATTTTTTGCCATAATATGGCAGTAGGGCGCATATCTTTATCCTGGAGGGCGGGGAAGTTAGCTGCTGCCAGTCCAACTAGCTGCTTAGCCTCTTCCTTAGTCAATGCTCTACACCCTCCTCCTGTGCCCACTCCATTAGGCTGGCAAAGGCCCGTGGTATTTTCTTACGTGACTGGTATAGCCCTTCTAGCACCCGGGCAATAACGGTTTCACTTCTCACTGCCCAATCGAAGTTAGCACGCCACCCCCTATCGTTATCTCCGCACAAGAAGGGAGAAGCCCGAATAGCACGGAAATAGCTGCGCCACCATTCTGGTGATCGTCTTTCAGGAGAGGAAGCTACCCGAGATTTTATCTTGCGACGCCTCTCTTCAGTGATTTTTACTACTTTGGGCAAAACATCACCACACTCTTCGTTCCAGAGGCGTACTACTTCGTTGGGTTTTATGCAGTCTACGTCTTCTTCTGGTAGTTCAACAAGAGTAGAAGTTTCAACTTCAGGGGATTGAAGGGTAGGGGGCGAAGCGTTAGCTTCGCCATCGCCGTCAGGCGAGTTGTTGACTACTCCCTTTAGGGAGTAATTATTTTCTATTTCTTCGGTTACGGTTACGGATTCTGTTACGGTTACTGTTACGGTTACTGGTTCCTCAAACTGTTTACAAAACTCTTTAGGTAAGTGTTGTAATAACTGTTCTAGCAACGGTTTAAGAAAGTGTTTATCCAACTGTTCAATAAACCGTTTCAAGTCTTGCAATAGATAACTTCTAGGCAATTCGGCCACTATTTTTGCAGCAGCCTTGGCCTGATTTTCGTTTTCTATTGGGTTGTGTTTCAAATAATTGGGCAGGAGGAGGAGACGGGTCTTCTCATCATACTTGACAAACCCATTCCGTAACAGTTCCTGAAACGCTTTCTCAAACCGTTCCAATTCCCATCCCAGATCGTCACAAGCATATAGTTTGGGTAATATATAACACCCAATCATGTTGGTATGAGGAGAAGACAACAAGTACAGTGCCAGCAGTTTTGCATCGTCGCTTAAACTTCTTATCTTCTCATCGGTCCAGAACTTAGTTTTTATGCGACAATAGCGCCCGTCTGTCATATACTTTCCTCCCCCAAAAATATCTAGAAGAGCTAACTATTTACACTACTTATTTTTGTATTCAAGGAACTTCCTTGCCAATCTCCCATCGCAATTTGATTTGCTGGGTAGGAGAAGGAAGCCAGCCACTTGCGATAACTCGGAGGTTCACACCTCCTTGCAATAGTTTTAAGTTGTGGATAATGTGGCTGGCTGGCTTACTATACCCCTATGCTCATCTGTTCGGTCCTATCTATGGGTCGTACAGTAGTAGTCTTTAAATACTCATATAGCTGGTCTAGCTCTTGCTGGGTTTTGATATGAGTACTTAGTTTAGTTATTTTAACTTCTGTTCCTAGATACTCAGTTGCTAGTTCTTCTACGTCTTTTTCTTTAAGCTTTAATTCGGTCTTTACATTTTTCCAGAAAGTTGTCCAATCTGGCTGGATACTCTGGCTGTTTAGCTTCTCCTTATTTTTGGCTGTGGAAGGCTTAGGTACCCTAGGTGGCTGTGGTTGTGCTTGAGTATATCCCTCTACGGCTTGACCTGCTTCTATCCATTCTTCTAGGTCCTCAGCGTCCTGAGTAAATATTCCCGAAGATCTAGTAGCGGAAAGGGTAGCATCTATAAGGGCTCGCTTTTTAGCCATCTTCAAGACGGTATTCCACAGAGCCCATGGGTCCTCATTGGGTATACGATAAGCCTTGTATGTTTGGCCGTTTTTATCTTTCTTTTCTTCGTAGTGGAGGGTGTTCTTGTCTAGGTTTTTAGGCACTTTCCACTCAGGCACCCAACGCCAGCGATAGCGGCCCTCCATGGTATTAGCCTCACCGACGCCTTCGGCCACCGTAACACCGCTTCTACGGTGGATAAGGGCTACAGTTACACGGGCCCGATAGAAGCCGGTTTCAATGTTCTTTTCTTCTTCCACCTGCTTTATCACTGGCGCGAAGCCGTAAAGTTCACACAGTTTCTCGGCACCAGGCTTTAGTAAAGTAGGTTTATCGGTTCCGGGAATGACACCGTAGTCCTGCTCTGGGACCATGACCTCCTTGAAGAAGCTCTGTACAAGCCCAAGTTTAGCTTTCATGTCATTTAGCCTGGCTGCCATTTCTTGAGGTGTATACAGGATTTCTATCTCTACTCCTTGTTCTTGTGGTACAATAGTGATGACCTTATCTTCGTGGTTCATTTTTTATCCCCCTTTTATGCCCTGACCTGGGGCGTTGTAAGAACTCTTTTACCATTTGACGAGTATTCTCAACTGCCTTTTGTAGGCCCACTCCGTAATTGACGCCTCCACAAATACAGGTACATTTGTCATGCTTGGCATTATAACACTTGGCATCACAACGTCTTCTTTGCCCACTACTACTTTCCGAACTAATTAGTGTTGTCATAGTTTTTACCACCTTTCTTGGCAGATTAGCCAGTAACCACACCCGGTAGGGGTGCACATAAAATTATGGGGTTGTGGATAGAATAGCTTATCCCGTATGGCTCGGGCCACATAGCCCAAGAGCTTTAACAGTCTATCAACTTCTTTTTCAGTTCTTGGTTCAGCAGTTAGGGTAACAATTTTGGGGCTTTTAGTCCGGACGATATAATCCATTCGGAGGCCATTTTCGGGTCGGCCAGTGATGATGCGGTAGCCGAGAGAATAGGCGGTCAACTGTAGGTCTTTATCAAGCTGCTCAGCCGAAGGAGAGCGTTTAGATGTCTTTGTGTCTACTATTGTCCCGTCGTACTGGATGATGTCTACTACTCCTTTGAGCGTGTACTCTACGTTCTCAAACTGTATTTCAAAAGGTTCCTCTACAAGGGCGGGATAGGTCTCGGGGGCTACTTCCCGCATATATAGCTCAGTGGTCTTTATACCTTCGTCTTTGACTTCTCCTGGTTTTTCACCTTCTTCCCATTGGGCTTGTGGGGCAAGGCGGTCAAATTCCTGAGCGAAAACCTCCTGTACTTCTTCAACGGGCCTATCTTCTCCGGTTTCCTTCTTGTGTCGGTAATTATGTTCGAGAGCAGCATGTGTAGCTAGGCCAAAAATCACGGCAGATGCTGGAGGAATTTTTAGGCCCTCAACATAGCGCCAGTAGTACTGGAGCGGACAGCGCAGATATGTATTTATCTGGCTGATAGAGAGATGTTCTTTAGGAAGGCTTAGTTCGTGGGCATACCTACGCTGGCGGAGGTATTTTGCACTGGATCCGTCCACAAGGATTTCCGCGTAATCCCCGCGTATCTCTGCATCGAGTATGCGGACTTTCTTGGCTATATCAATCTGTCCATCCTTGACAGGGACTATAAACCTTGCAAGCACTCTATTTACTCCTTTCTTTTGAAAGAAATTACACTCAAGGCGAATCCTATAAGCACTAGTAAAGCTGCTATGTACCCCCATATTCCTGGAGAATCCAATGCAGACCCGAATACAACTACTAATACTATACCCGTGATTCCTAAGATTTCAGAGGTTTGGGTATATCGGCGGGAACGTGAGAGATATCGCGTTTGCAATGGGGGCATATCCATTTCACCCCCTTTTCACTGGCAGAATAGGAATACTTTTGGCAATAGGGACATTTTTTCTCAAACATGGTGATACCTCCTTATTTTTTCTTCCTTTATGGCTAGGCGCCGGGTGAGCACAGGATTACCCGACACTATACCCTCTTCTACTAAGAAATCGTAAAATCCTTTCAGGCAGTAGATGTGCATGTTCACGGTGTGGTGAGCGAGATCCTGTTTTAGAAGGTAGTTATGGAAGAGCTTAATATCCTTTATACTAAGTTTAGTGAAGTCGATACCGTTGGCGTTACACCACTCTTTGAACTTGAGCAGGTGGGATGTGTAGCTCTTTATGGTGGCCTCGGAGCTGCCTTGGGCCCGCATGTCGGCAATGTACTCCCTGATGAGTTTATCGAGCATAGCCATCCCTCTGTGGAAGGATTTTTGTACTCTCTCATATCGGGGTCTTGTTTCTACCCTTAAGTTTATGTTAATATAAACCGCAGGTCAAGACCATTTACGAAATTTTCTAGATAGACTGACAGATAGACAGATAGACAGATAATATTAGACCCGGACCATGGGTCCGGGCTACTAGTCTACTTGAATACCTTCCATCTCCAAGAACTTCTTTATAGACTCTACTATAACCGAATTAACGCTAACGTCTCTTTCCTTAGCATAGCTGGAAAGTTTCTCGTACAGGTCATAGGGTATGGTCAACGACCTTGTAGTTACGGGTGTAGCCTTCCTTCTTGTCATATGCACACCTCCTTTATACACGATTGTATAGCTAAACTAACCTCTAGGCAAGTAATCTATCTATCTATCTACACGCAAACGTAAAGGATTCTTTTTGTCGAGATAAAATTTTGTCCTGGTAGAATTAAAGGGCCACGCACTACTGCGTGGCCCTTTCTATATACGAGGCTATAGCTGATATTATCAGCTTATTAATACTAACCCCCTTTGTTATGGCTAGCTGTTTGAGTTTGAGGTGTAAGTCGTAGGGTATAGCTATACTTCTTATGCACACTGGGTTAGGACTACCACTACCCATTAGTCATGCCCCCCCTGTATATAGCTAATAGGCCTTATTATTACCTCTATGTCTTCCCGAACTTGTTTGCTCCAGCTGGGGTGTTCCCCCTTGGAGTGCAATACCGTCACGTTGGTATTGCACCCAAATCTTAGACGATAGGTATACACACAGTATATGTTACAGTACGACTTCTTTACAGAGACGGGGGTAGGGACAATTCTCATACTTGTTTCTCTTTCAAAAAGATCTAGATCTATTTCCGGATCGTCATCCCCCCTCCAATGCGAAATCTCTATCCAGTAATTGCCTATTCTATTCCCACTCACTGCCAAGTGGGAGTATTGGCTGTACATAACACCTGTGTGTATTAGTACAGACCCATCCATCCTTATATTGGCCTCGAACACCACTATTGGGTGTGTTTTTTCCAGCTCTGCTTTTGGGTGGTAGATGTATCCGGATATGCTGGCCGCAAATGGGTCGGCTGGTACCCTCGCGCGGACTCTGTACGATGGGTTTCCGAAGGGTAGCCGCGCGTAGGGTAGTAGGGTTCTGGCTATCTCCTCTTGGTCCCTAGTTACCTTGAGGGCCCACTCCCTAGACCCAGCTGCCCTCTCCATGGACACCGTAATGTTACCTAGTCTGGTTAGAGTGATCCAGTTGTACCTGCGGGCTACCTCAAGTACTCCTATAAAGGAGGGAGGAAATTTAAAGCCCATATTCTTTCTTGCTTTACTTTCTATTACATCTGCTACTGCCCTTCCCACCTCCTTCCTAACGGCGTGGTAGAAGTATTCGGAGGGCCAGTATACAGTCTTACCTCCGCTACTTACGCCTTTGGGTATGTCTGTAGCCTCCTTTATGGCTATAGACTGACCAAGGGCTAGTAGCGGATCCTGAATAACCCTTTCTTGGATTGCGTAATAAACTTCGTCCCATATGTGGTCCTCAACCTTAAGACAGTGGGGTTGAGGCGAGATTAAGAAGGTTCTAGAAGGATCCATAATCTTCTGCACTACGTATGCATACACATAGTTGCAGTCATAGGCTGGCTTAATAGCCTCTCCAGTAAATCCTTCCATAATCTTGTCTACTAGGTCAGTCCATATCATCGCTTAATACCTCCTTTATATTTGTTATATTTGTGGTGCGGCCGGGCCCATATGGCCCGACGCACACGCTATATTATTCTTCTTCAATCTTTCTCCCTGCCTTTCCCCCCCCCGGCAGGGTGGGGGAAGTATATGAGCCGGGATTAAGGCCCTGGCGGGCCTAAGCTATTCTGGAGGGATATAGCCCAGCACCTCAACGGGCACGGCTATGCCCTCTCGGTTAGGTGCTATTTTGTGTAGCTCGGGGGGTACCCAATCTCGAATGTGGGTAGCCCTCCCCTGAGCGTCGAAGTAGCAAGTGTCGAAACCCCCATGAGGGGTTTTAACCTGTACTTCGAGCCACCCTGGAATGGGATCCCCCGTAATAGGGGATTCTAGAGCGCTAAGAAATACTTCTATGTCCTGCTCCTGCTCTTCAAACCCGTCCCAACCGCCGGGGACGTGGCGAAGAGCTTGGGCAACCTTGTTCCATGTGGTGTATACTGCTCCGTGGAGCATGTGTTGCTCCACGAAGCGGTGTAGGGCCTCCTCTATAGCCCCGCTCTGGCTGGTTTTAAGCCACTTAACTGCCCAGGCCAGGTAGCCCTGGGCGGTGGGAGAGAGGTAAAAGGAAAGTGTTTTTCCAGGACGTTCTGCCATATTTGTTCCTCCTTTGCTTGCCTAGCTACGGGTATGACAGTAAAAAAAAGGGGGAGGTCTAGACCACCACCGCAAAGCGGCGGCAGCCTAGAATTCTCCCCTGATCGTCTCTAACTAGGTCGTCCGGGACCAATAGGTCCGGACGCCTGGCGGCCTGGGCAACCGCCAGGGAGACAATATAGTATACACCCTCCTGTGGCTCTGGCAAGCTGATGTCAGCCGCCAGAGCCTTCTTGACCAAGGGGACACCTGCCAGGTCCCCC
>JGI20130J15133_1001868_pt1 | contig 16663 bp, 14 predicted proteins | sample WasSprMetagenome_FD_15133 | JGI IMG/M metagenome (IMG submission 15133) | reverse complement strand
AGATCTTGCGATGTTGTGGCATGTGTGTTCCTAAGGTGTTCTTGGGAATGGTCTTGTTTTAGGGATTTGGATTTATAATTTTGGTTTTTATTTGTTTTTGGGTGTTTGTATGGTTAGGTTTGTTTATGTTTGTCCAGTTGGTACTTCTTTGCTTCAGAATTTTGTTAGGGATTTGAGGTTTAGGGGTGTTGTTGAGAGGTTTAGGGGTTTTAGGGTTGAGGAGTGGTTTAGGTTGTCTCCTGATGATCCTTTAAATGTTGTTCCTGATGGTTATGTGTGTAGTGTTGTTAGGGGTCATGAGTTGTTTAGTGCTTTACTTGATTTCCTTAGGTCTAGTCCTAGAGAGGCTTGTGCTGAAGTTAACGGTATTTACGGTATTAGGGATTTGTTTGGTCATAGTCCTAGGGATGTTGAGGTGTTGTTATATCATACTAGGACGTGTAATTCTAGGTTGTGTAGTACTGTCTTGGAGGATTTCTTGAGGGGTGAGGGTTACTTAGTTGAGTCTGTTGAGGTTAGGGCTTTAAGGTCTGTAGATGATTTTGAGTTAGGACTTGTTGAGGTTTTAGATAAGGTTGTTAGGTTTGTAGTTAGGAGGAGGTCTGAAGGTGTTAAGGTCTACGTCAACGCTACACCTGGTTTTAAGGCTGAGGTTACTTTCTTAGTCATAGCGTCTATATTAGCTGGTGTTAATGCTGTAGTCTATATTCATGATTCTTTCAGGAGTCCTGTACTGTTACCCATACCTCCGTTATCACTGAATACTAAGTTAGTTAATGATGTCTTAGAGTGTTTAAGTATTCTCAATGCTTAAGTACTTACTATGTTAGGGAGAGGTTAGGTGATGAATTACTTACTAATATGGTTGACTCAGGTGTTCTTAAGGTTGTTGAGGATAAGGTATGTGTTAGGGAGTGGGTTAGGCACCTACCTCTCTAGCCCCGTCCTTAGTGTTGTATGTCTTAACCCTGATTAGGCCTAAGCCAATACCTCTAGACCTACCGATGCCTAAGTATGTTGCTAGTGCTANTAACTTATCATATATTTGGATTAGTTTATTGCTTAGGCATTCGTAGAGTACCCAGCCTCTGAATCCTTTAGCTACCCTTAACCTACCCTTGGTGTCTCTACCAATCACTACTGATGTAGGTGTTAACCTGTAGTTAACCTCAACTAACGCTATATCTGATAGCCTACCCAGTTTGTAGGCCTCCCAATCACCAGCACATGTGTTAGGGATCCTCTCCTCAGGACTTACTACTGAGTTCCAGAGTCTGAGTAGGTATGAGAATATAAGTGATGGTTGAGGTATTAACCTATGCCTCTCAGGTATTGAGTTAGACTTAGACTTAAGTGTCGGTGGTAACATATACTTTGAGGTAAGTATAGTAGGTGTTATGAACTCAACCCTGAAGAACCTAGTAAGCCCTAAACCTAAAGCCCTAACATCAACAACCTCAAGAGAATCTAAGTTAATCCTAAACCTACCGTAGGGAGTATCATAAACACCCTCTAAGGAGGTAAACTCATCAACTAAACCATAATCACTAGACACTAAAGACACGTAAGAAGTTAGAGGAGTACCACCATTAACAACTAAAGGAGGACCACCAACCCTAGAACTAATCAATGGACGACCATCAAGAAATAAAGGACTAATACTTAAAGGCTTAAAAGGCATAGAAGACTTGCTTAACTCACCAACCCTACCACCCCTAACCTCAACAACAAACTTAACAACCTTAGAACTAAGCGGAGGTAAAACAACATCAGAGAAAGGAACAACAACAAAACGACAACTAACTAAGTAAGACATAAACCACCAACCACACTAAAACATAAAACAAACATTATAAACTTGAAAATAATCCATACACTCTCAAACAACCTCAATATGAAATGCATTACCGCCTCCTCCTACTAGCTACAATACCATCACAGAGATTTAATATACCTAAAACAGCATTGATGATGAACCTCTGAGGTAGGGGTTTCTGATAGCTGAAAAGATATTCTTGTTTCAGAGGTATTACAGGTAAGTCCTTAATTGTTGATGATCTTGAGAAGATTTCATAAGCACTCTTTATAATTCTCTTAGAGAGTTCAACCTCTACAGCATCTATAACTTCATTAAATAATTTCAATATATCCTCCCAACAACCTGTATGAACGTTAAACTCCTTACGTAGCTCCTTTAATGAGAGTTTAGCCGGGTTAATCTGTGCATAATGATGTAAGAGTATTGGAATTACAACAATTAATGTATATGTAATCCCCTCAGTAAATCTATTTAAATCCTCTAATAATATTTCGTTGAAGGTCTTGCTAATATTTTCAGCACTTAACTCGTTTAATCCAATATCTCGACCAAGGTATATAGAGAACTGCGTAGATAGTATGTAGTGGTCGGGGAATTCCTTACATACTTCCTTACACTCTAATTGATAACCCTCATCAGCCTTACCGATATCATGTAGGAGTCCTGCTATAGCGATTAACTCGCTCACTAAGGGCTCATCAACCCCGTAAAGACTATGTAGTTTCTTACTAAGCCCTTTATTCTCCCACCTATCTTTACAACACATCATTACATCTCTTAAATGATCGATTAAGCATTCATTCCTACTACCATCATTAAATGCGTAACAAATCACCATATCACTAACCCCTCATTCGAGTAATATCTCTTATCAACAAGGAAAGTCAGTATAATATCTACACCTTGATATTCCCTATATGCACTCCTAAGAACTCTGACATACCATCTAAGGAATTCTCCTGGACTATCCCTCCTTAGAAAATCTCTATAACTAGGATCTACTGATTTAACATCAACTATCTCATCGGTATCTTTCATAAGTATTAGGTAGGGACCAATTATACAGTCCCTTAAAATCAATTCCTTAACTCTCTCGAAGTCAACGACAATACTCTTTCTCAGTAATTCCCTATACCTAGTCCCAATTATTTCGTTAGGTCCCCCTATAACGATCGTTGTTAGCAATTCTCTAAGTAAGGAACCCCCACTTCTCAGGAAAATATTCTCTATATCATATTGAGATATTAATAAAGGATAAATCAATACTCGCAATAATCTCTTAATTTCTAAATCCTCACTCAACGTAATGTTTTCTAAGAGTGCACGGTAACTGTAGATTCCATCAACATCATAAGGTAATTTCCAAGATATTCTCCCTCCGTACTTACTTATAAATTCAAGTAGTTCCTGACATGATGTTTCCTTAATTACGTAGACATTTACATCACTACAATTTAAATCTCGGCAAATCCTCCCAACTCTCTGGACCACGGAAAATGGATTACCACCATCTGTGATTAAATCATCAAAACTAATATTAACTCCAGCCTCAACTATACTTGTTGCTACTAATACTTTAACCTGATTCATTCTAGAGAAAACTCTCTCCTTATCCTCCACAGTTAACAAACTATGAATTAAAGCTATGTCATCACCTAAATCCTTACGTAATTCTCGGTAAATTTCTACAGCTCTTGCTACGCTGTCACAAGCTATAAATACTCTCCTACCTGATGAGACTCTCTCCTTCACCTTCTCTATAACTTTAGCATCGTCTATGATTTCAGTATTCCATTTAATACTTAGTACTGAAGCTTCGTAATCTTTATCATTAACTACAACCTTATGCCTACTCACTTCAGTAGATCTGCCAAGCTCTACTAGTATGACATCACTTCCTAAACTACTACATATACTTTCTACTAATTTATTAGGGATAGTAGCACTAGCTATTACCGTAGGAATTTTAGCAGAGTTAGCTATTTCTAACAATATTTTAAATGTTGTAAATACCTTCCTCCTAGACCTCTCATTGAAATCCTCAATTATAGCGTGGACTTCATCAAGGAAGAGTGTTGAAACGTAAATTCTAGACCAGGGTATTGTATAATGCTTCCGATAGCTATAAATTTCAGTAACAGGTATTTTAAACATATTCAGTACGAGGGAATCTAATGTAGTTACTATATACCTAGCATCAAAGAGAGGTTCTTTCCTTGGAAATATACCTAACTCAGCATCTATACTGAGGTGCTCACCCATCTGGTAAGCTATTTCATCAGCANCTATACTGACTTCCTCTAAAGCTTTCCTAACGATCTTAAGTACCTCCTCTCTTCCCTTACATTCATTCTTAGGTCTCGGATAATTGATGAATGCGTTAATTAGGAGGTTGAGGTATACATCTCTTACTATAGCTCTGAAAGGTAATGAATGTATAAATGAAAAACATATCCCCTTCTTAATAAGTTCTGAAGCTATTAAAGGTGCTGAAACAGTCTTACCATAGCCTGTCGGTGCACTAATAATTAGTTTAGGGACCTTATACTCACTTAACCTAACTATATCTAATGCCTTCCCTACTAAGGGTTTCAAAGAACTTTAACCTCTAGTAATCCTTCATATATTTCTTTCCATAGGTCTTCGCTACCATAAATAGCCTTCAGCGCATTGATAGTGGTTTCGGAGGTGAGAGCTCTAAGGGTTCTATAGAGTTCCTGTAAATCTCTAATGCTATAGTGAGTAATTATTGCCTTAGATAGATTCTCTATGAACGATTTAACTAATCTAGCTTCTCTAGTATCAGTAGCAGGATAATTAGATGTTAGGTTATAGATAGGTCCTGCAATCCCTAATCTAAAGATAGTCCTTGCTAGGTCTGTAAGATCTAGAGCTTCGAAGGCTTTAAGCATAACCTTATTTCCACTCTTCATAGTCCTAACACTCTCAAGTACTAAACCAGTAGTTTCTCTAAGTTTACGTCCGTAATTAAGTACTATAGCTGAAGCAGCACCGCATAACAACGTCAGACGTCCTCCCTCACCTCTCATAACAGATGATACTACAGACCTAACCATTCCATGAAGTTTCCTAAAATCTATATCCCCAGATATTGGTACATCAGCATACGTATAAATAATTTCTACTCTTTTATTCTCCCTAAGGATATATGTCATTGCAATATGTGCTCCAAGCACGGCTAAGCCAATCATATGTAATGCCACACCTATATTCTCCGTCCTCTTATAGCTTGGAGAAACACTAGGTATATACACTCTTATATGTTCAGCAAATTCTAATGACAAAGCTGGTGGTAATCCTACGAATCCGACCTTACCTTGAGCTGCACTACAGATATAATCGATAGCTTTGCATAATCTAAATAGTTCTTGATCATCATTGGGTGTTAAATTAAGTGGTATTTCTTCACAAACATCAATTACTTTATCTTTCTTACCTTCTCCTTTTCTCTTTTCCCTAAGCATACTTACGTACTCATTAGCTTTTTGACATAAATCATTGAGATCTTCTTCTTTTGTTGCCTCTACCCTCTTGCCTATTAGGTAATGAGTAGCTACGTTAGCAAACCAAGTAACTATGTAGTCCTTGTATAGGTTTACAGTATTGTAGTCTATAACAATACCTTTAAATCCTTTAGCTCTCTTAGACACTTCTTATTACCTCCTTAGGTATAGGTATTTCAAATCCATCAATTGAAATTAGAGCACCTCCCTCCTTAAGTTCTGACTGAATTTCCTTATATGGAATACAGTATTCTTCAGTCTCAGGCAGTTTCGTTGAGGTGAAATTAACTTCTGAAAGTTTTGGCATGTGTAGGGTGTAGGCATTTCCTTCCGGGCAATATGCAGCTACTCTAGTCGGGAAATAGAAGAATGTAGTAAAGCTACCCTTATCAACAGTCCTTACGATATTCTCCAACCTCTCTATAATAACATCCTCAACAATAACGATACTTTCTTTCCTTCCTAGTCTTACTATCCCATAGACATAGTTCAATAGGGATGGGTCAGATATTATGTAAAGTCCATAAATATCTTCATTTAGGTAATATGTAACTCCACGAACACCAACACTATAGAACATCTCAGATTTATCCCAATGTTCTTTCCTCATATAAATTACTTGAAAGATCCTTTCAATATCTCTAGACCTAAAATAACCTCTAGCACCAGCTGAAGCATATATTACCTTATTAAGTAATCTCCTAGCTGGACTATATAACTTCCCTCCTACTACTTCAACTTCTAAATTAACAGATTTTCTTAAGTATGGATATGCTAGAGCTCCAATAAGCGTGGTTGGTGGTGGTAATGTATATGTAGGTGCTGTAGTACTTGCTTGAGGCTGGTATACTGATATCCCGTAAGGCGCTTTAAGTTTTACTAATACAGCATACATCACTTAGAAATCCCTTGCAGCTTCCCTATAATGTTTATTAAAGCTTCTATAAGTTCTGCTACGGTTGAAGTCCTAACTACTTCTACTTTAGGATTGCTCGGAGTGCTTATGTTAAGTCCTTCATTATCCATATAAGCCAGGTATATTCTCTCATTAATTCCTCTTAATGCCTCTATATACTTTGAAGCTCTCGTGATGGTCTTGGATATGTAATTATCTCCGTTTATGTAAACTCTAGGTGGTGAGACCATGAATGGTATTGGGTCTGAAATAGCGCCAATCGCACCTAAGACTTCAGATATTGGTAGATATCTAGCTTTCTTAGCACCGAAGTTTAGTCCTTCTATTAGTGCTTCAAGAGCTTTAAACGCTAGTTCAACTCTCTTCACTTTATCTTTGATGAGATTACCGTCACTTCTCTTCCCTATCTTATCTATATCTATACCTACTGTAAGCATGTAGATTGCTGAACCACTTTCTATATTGAAGGGATTATGTTCTCCAGTCTCGAAATTATATCTAACGTGGAATTGTGATTCAAGAACTGCTTTAGCACTCTCTGTATCAGGTACTAAGTAACTAAACATTATAGCTGATGTTCTCCTAACTCCAACTCTAGGTATTAAGAATCCTGTGAGGTCCTCAACGACACAACTTTCTATTAAACTATCATGTTCTACTTTACTTCCTTCACCCTCTGTTGAATGCTTTATAAACCCTCCAATACTTTCATACTTTCTACACTGGCCACATACAGGTAAACCTAATCTTAAGGCTAATTCTACTAACATTCTTTGATACCCGTTAGCTATAGATTGACCTGAGATTGCAGGTACTACCATAACCTTATATACTGGTTTCCCATCTCGTTCTACTCTCCTGAATACAGATACAGTCCTATGTCTGGTGTAAGCACCTAAAGCCTCTACCATATTTAGTGCTTCTACTTCAACTCTAAATCTGAATGCTATGGATGCGAACATATTATCACCCCTTTGTTTGCTTAGGTAATCCAGCTGTTAGAGCTTCTATAGCTACCCTCCTAGCTAAACTAGCCCCACGCTTACCCACCTCATCAAGAAATTGCTTTACCTCCTCATCTGACGGTATTTTCACTAAACCCTTCGTAACTTCTGTAGATGCGTATCTCAGAGCTTCGTAGAGGGCCATATATATTGTCTCTAGATCTGTTGCTCTAGCTAGTCTATCTACCGGTCCATAAACTTTCTCCTTAACCAGGTAGGCTAAGAGTTCAACTATACCAGAGTACTTAGAGCTCAAACTCTCACCACGAGGTTTCTCACATAACTGTATATATCGTTTATATGTAGATCTGAAATGTACTGTTATGTTTAAAAATTAAGAAGTAAATAAGAAACTGTATGAAGATTTAAATAACCTGAAAACACTGTAGATACTGGTATAGTTGACTTGACCTCAGCTCTCATACTCCTAGGATTTGATGTAGGACATGCTGTGTCAAGTCTATTAAACTTCAAGCCATCAATAATAACGATCGCTGTAGCTACTATCAACGGCTCACTCGATCCGAGGACAGCTGTGGCATATTCGCATCTAGAGCAGTTAGCCGCAATTACTAGAGTAAAATGTAGTAGATTAAATGTTGAAGTTTCCAATGTAGAAAAAGCCGTTGAAACTATTGGAGAAGAACTTGTCAGACTAGCTAAAGAAGGAGTACCAGTAATTGTCGATATTGGAGGTGGTATGAGGCTCCTTGTACTTGAGACATTATTAGCTATTTTCTCCTTACCTAAATGGCTTCAGGATTTAGTGAAGGTCATAGCGTATTTTGAAGGAACGAATAGATATGTAGAACTCAATTATAAAGATATTATGAAAATCATTAAAACATATAGATTGTATAGAGGTTCGGAAGAGCTTACATACGTAGATAAGAAAGTTCTTGAAATTCTGGATAGGAAGGGGAAGGCATCTCTAAAAGAGATACATGAAGAATTGATGAGACAAGGTATTACCACAAGCAAACAAAATGTTAACCGAATTCTAACAAAATTAGAAGATAAAGGGTATATTAAGAGAATTGAAAGAGGCATCTATATAAAAGTAACATTATGACCACTCCAAACAAACCCAACATCAGCAACTCTAACTCAATTAAGGAACTCATCCAAACTCTAAAATAATTACTAAGAAGACAAGAAGCAACTATAAGATTACTTAATCATTCAAACCCCACTTGCAAGCACTCAATTACTCATTCATAAATTACCTTCAACCTTATTAATCTTATTATAGATATTTTTAGTACTGAAAACATGGATAAGGTAGCTGAAAACCCGTTCATTTTCAATTCTATCTTAGATACTCCTAAAACAACAGTCTGGAAATACTCAAGAAATTACATGCTACTTTCAATTCTATTTTAGATATTCCCAAGTCCGAGACCGCAGTTAGCCCCAGTACTTGGAAGGACTACAGTCTTTCAATTCTATTCTATTCTATTAAGAGATATTCCTGATTAAAGCGGTTGCTAAAGTAGCTAATACTACAGGGAAGATCATTCAGTTCTATCCAAGATATTTCAGAGGACTTCAACGAGCTGATCAATCTTAAATACGCAGAGTTCGTATTAAATGAATTGAGAGTCCGCATAAACTAAAAAATGAAACAAACAAGAAGTGTTAAGAAAATTTTGGTTAGTTGGTGATGGTTATTGATGCTTATGTGTCAAGTTTTGTAATAGTATATGACTAGGTAGTAGTTTTTATCATCTATGTCAGCCCATATCTTCACATTCCCCTCCCTCACATGTTTTCTGAATTCGTCATCAAGTTGAGTTACTATATATATGAGTTGTTTTATATATCCCACCCATTCATTACGGAGTATTGAATTGTAGAGTTTGAATATGGGTATTCCCTGTGATTCATTTACTAATGAAGGTATGTAAAAGTAGTACATCAGCACGTTACTCTTCCCTATTATGTTAGGTGTTGCTTCAATATTATTCTCCTTAGCGAAAAGTTTGACACCTTCGTAAACAACATCCTTAGGGATGGTGTAGGCACCTGAGGTATAATAGTAAGAATATATTGAACTCTTTGTATACACTAGATCACCATTACTATCCTTGAATACCGCAATTACGTGGGTTGGTTCTATTCCACCAACGATAAAGTCGACGTAGATCCTGTAAGGTATTGGTGGAGGTCTCTGATCAAGTATGAATAAAGTACCGTTAATTATAACTCCTGCAACAGCATGTCCGTGATAATTAGGTGGTAAGGATGACCATGTTAAGATGTATACACTAGGTATGTTTAAGTAGTTAAGAGCTGTGGTAATGAATAATGCGTAGTCTATACACCTACCAGACCTGTAGATGAGGAATTCACGTGGATGCATAGCCTCAATATATGAGATATACGTTGTCTTACCAATAGATGTCTCTCCAAGCTCAATCCTAACAGTTGATGCCTTAATATCGGTTGAGTACTTAATATTGTTATGAGTCCAGTACAGAACTAACCAGACAGACTCAGTAGTACTCGGTCTGTAACTACCGAAGACAACCTTACCAACTAAATCTACAGTATCTTTATCAAGTAACTTACTATACGTAATCGTAGGTGTAGTTGATGTCTGAGTTATTGGGAAGGGTATCGACGGTATGTTTATTCCTGACTGAATGAGTGTGTTAATAAGCATATACCCAACAACTAGGACTGTGATTAACGCTACAGCCGTGATTACCTTCTTAGGTAATCTCCACTTACGTCTAACCTCAGTAGTTACTGGGACTTCCCCACCTTCCCTCCTCACTTCCTCCCCACGTTCATACGGTGTTGTCGGAGGTCTCGATCTCCCTCCATAGCTAATTCTAACTTCTTCAAGGTATCTGAGTGGTGGCCTCACATCAATTAATTGCTTATGACGTGGCGGTGTATTACGTAGAGCTTCAATAATTACATCCTCATACTTCCTAAGCAGTTTATGCCTAGGGTCTCTCTCAATAATGTTCTTGACATCATAGATATAGTTGGCTAGAGGACCGAGTAGATACTTAACATCATCAAAACCTAGAGCAATCCTCAAAACGGTACTAGTACGAGCCTGATAAAACTCCTCTAGTTTACTAATCAACGTACTCAACTTAATCAAATACGTATCAATAGTAGAAGCACCCTCAAGAGTCCCCCTAACACTATCAACCCACTCCTCAACCAAATATCTAACAAAATCAAGATTAACATCAAACACTACACATACCTAAAATATATAATGTTTTAAAATTTTAAAATAATTCTAAAGTTGTGATAACAGATTATTAGTTTCGAACATATTGATAAAGTTCGTATATTGCTAATTACAGGTAATTTTCTTTCAATTCTATTTAAGATATTCTACATCCTTTAACTCACTAATGCTTGAGTTCCTACTAAGTCTCACTCTTTCAATTCTATTTTAGTTATTCTACACTCTACTTCTTCTATTAGAGATTTGAGTATTTATTCAGTTCTATCATCAATATCTTCTGAAGACATACTTTTAAATTTTTCGTTGTCATGAGTTTCATTAATGTGATTTACTTGGTGATGTTCTTGGAATCCCATGGTCTACATAACCATCATTCCCAAGGTCTACCTTAGGAATTCTACCATAAGGAACACATGACTTCCCTTATGGTAGAATTCATTTGATCTATTAGTTGAGACCTTACGATGGCGAGTCATGCATATTCTTAAGGTGTTCTTGGGATTGTTTTATGAGTCCTCCCGCTCTGATTTCTTTCTTTTCTCCTTATGTTATGTGATGTTAGGATGTTGTTTGGTATTTTCCTTCTTTGATGTTTAGTTCTTTAGCTGTTGTTAGGGTATTCTGGTGTAGTTTCCTTCTTCTCCTCAACCTCCTCAACTTTCTTGTCTTTTTCGACCTTCTCAGCTCTCTTCTTCCTCCTCGTCATGATTTTCATCAACTTCTTACATAGCTGAGCTTAAGAGAGTTCACTAGGCTTTAAGGGGATCATGTCCATGGACTGTGAGTTATGGGAAGACCTCAGCTAACTAAACTCCTAGGATTATTTGTTCATTGAATGGTTCCATGACTATCTCCCCGAACCTCTGGGAATGACCTTGGTCAACGACTTCATCGATGAGGCTAGTCTTGACACGTGAATTCTCAATCAACTTGTTTCTAGGCCTCAAATAAAGTTAACGTTCCACTCGTTCTCACGCATGAGCATGGACCTAGGTGATTTTGACTTCTAAGCCCTCGAGAGAAGATCATCAACTCTTCAGAAGCTCAACATTATAGGCCTCATAAACTTTGAGAGAAGATCTACTTTTCGAGCTTTCGTGAATAGCTCGTTTTTCTTCACTAAGACAACCTAAAATGTTTAGATCTTCACAACTGGAAGTAGGAGTTGCTCTTCTTCGTGTAGTCGATGTAGTCCTTCATCAGACCGCTCCAAGGGGCTTCCGCGTTGGCGACAACTATGAGCTTCCTCCTAGCCCTCGTGAAGGCCACGTTCAACCTCCTCGCGTTCTCTACAAAGCGAACGCTATTGCTTGAGGTCGCTACGGCGCTGAAGACTATCACGTCCTTCTCCCTTCCTTGAAAGGCGTCGACCGTAGCGACCTCGACCTCCTCGCCCAAGTAGTCCTTCAGCCTATTAGACTGAGCTCTATAGGGTGTTATCACCCCCACGTTCCCTCCTTTCACGCCTATCTCCTTGAGCTCATTGACCACTTCGATCACGAACCTCAGCTCCTGTTCATTCCACTTAGAGGTTCCATCAGCTTGTTCTTGTCCGGGTACGTGGACGAAGACTGCTGGCTTCTCAGGATCCAGGATCCCCAATAGGTTATAGTCGCTCGTACTAACTCTTACCTCACCTACCTCAAGCTTTATCTTCTCACAACTCGGGTGAGGCCTTATCCTCCCCTTGTAGACCTTCTCGGCCACAAAGCATATTATCCTCGGATTGCTCCTGTAGTGCTCTTCGAGCCAGAGAGCCTTGTCCTCGCCCACGAGCGTGACTAACCTATTGAAAGCGCTCAGAGGGTCTAGGACCTCGGGATGGGTTATGGGCTCCTCAATGGACTTGAAGACTGGTGGGAGCTGGTAGTGGTCTCCGACGAGGACCCACTTCCTTGCCCTCACCATACCTAGGAGGGCAAGTGTTATGGTTGCTTGGCTGGCTTCGTCGATCATCGCTACGTCAAACTTCGTGTCTAATAGAGGCCAAAGCCCGCACTTAACGAGAGTTGCTCCAATTATCTTCGCCTCCCTTACGAGTTTTTCACTCTCTTCTCTTAACATCTTATTCCTCTTCTCTACGAGGTCTTTGAGCCTCCTCTCGACCCATTGAAGCTTCAACTCAATTCGACTAATCCATCCAGGAGGTAGGAGCCCCTTTTGTTTTATCGTCTTAAGCTCTTCTCTCAGCTTCTTCCTCTCTTCCCTCAGTTCTTCGATATTCCTCTCAAGCTCTCGTAATTCCTCACCTAACCTCTGCCTCGCCTTATAGCTCAACATGTAGGGTCTGACGTTTCCGTGTACCTTCTCCGGCCTTCCTATCCTGAGCGTTATATCTACTGGGAGCAACTCCATGACATTGTCAACAGCTCTGTTGGTGTGAGAGGTGACTAAGACCTTCTTACCAGCTTCTGCTAGCTCTAACGCGGCCTTGGCTATGACTCTCGTCTTCCCAGTACCTGGAGGGCCGACTATCAACAATAACTCACCGTCTTTGAGGCCCAAGATCTTATCAAGGGCGGTTCTTTGATGTTCATCCAACTCAACATCTGTTTTTATTCCACCATATGTGAGGACTACATAATCTCCCGCTTTCATCCTCTCTCCACCGATCTTGAAGTCATTCTTGAAGAAGATGTTGAAGGCTAGCTTCTCGACTTCTCTTAACGTGCAGTTTTTGTAATCATCGAGGAGCTTTAGCTGGAGCTCGTAGCTTACCAATCGCTCAGCCTCCCTCACTTTCAACACATCTCCTGGCTTTACTTCGACTCTCTCGAACTTGGAGAGAAGTATGTGCCTCCCTCCCTCAATCACTATACCTAAAGGTTCTCCTTTCACGATGGCCAAGACATCTCCTTCATCGAATATTGGCGGCCTACACTCCATGGTCACTAAGTCGTCTTGGACAGCCTCGACCTCGCATTCGACTATATCCTTACCCTTACCCTCGATTTCGGCTTTCCTCTCCTCTCTCAAGATCCTCCTTAATTGTTGGAGGAGCCCACTTCCTGTCACTATCTTAGCTCTTCCACACTTCTCACAATAGTAGAGGGGAGGTTCTAAATATGAGCCACAATAATCACAGAAGAATAGAGAGGCTCTATACTCAATACTCATTAATAACTTTCCCCTTTACTCTTAGACCAGAGAACTATTTAAACAAGTGTGTAGAAGACCCACGTGAACCAGCACTAACATCCGCAATAGCAGTCCTTACGATAGTACGTACCTTTCAGTATTTTCTTAATTGATTTGTATAGGGGCAAACCTATAGTGAAGTATATGGTTGAGTTGACCCACATACCGATTTTAACTAGTTTACTCATCACTACTTAACACAGCTAGTCCTACCCACCATTATAGTTTATATGTGTTGAGAACTACTCTATCGTGGTGGGGTTATGAGGATTGAGATTTTTAATGATTTGTTCTTGGTTGCTGCTGGACGGTTCTACTATACGAATCCGTTGAACTGTAATGTGTATTTGATTAGGGGTAGGGATTCGTTGTATTTGATTGATGCTGGTGCTGGGTTAGATGGTAGTGTTGTTGAGAGTGTTAAGCTCCTCGGTTTCTCACCTGAGGAGATTGAGTTGATAGTCTTAACACATCATCATTGGGATCACTCACGTGGGGCTAGAGATATTAAGGAGTTAACAGGGTGTAAGGTAGCTATACATGAGTTAGGGGTTACTAACTTAGAGAGTGGGAATTTATTTGAGGGTGTTAACCCGTACCCGAGGTTGTTGAGGGAGAAGGTAACTCTAAAACCTGATATAGGTTTAAGGGATGGTGATATCTTAAGCCTAGGTGATTATGAGGTTAGGGTAATCCACACACCAGGACATACAAGTGATAGTATATGCCTACTAACTGAACGAGACGGTAAGAAAATACTATTCACAGGTGATACAGTCATGAGTTGGGGTGAGTTAGGGGTTATGAGTGTTGAGACAAACCTTAAAATGTATAAACAGTCACTAGAGAAGCTAGCTAAGTTAAGAGTGGATATAATGCTCCCAGGCCACGGAATATTCATAATGTCAAACGCCTACGACCACATAGAACATGCGTTAGAGAAACTATCAAGTCTATGGAAAGACTTCATACCGTTCTCAAACCCAATACGTGATAAAATAGTTAACCAACTACTCTACTAAGTAAAACTAATCATCTTACCTCACACCTCTCAAACATATTTATGTTTAACCTGTAGTTACGTACTCATTAAGACATGATAGAGAGTACATACATGAATCAATAAGAAGAGATTGAAAGATTTCACTTTCAAGGTTGTTAAGATAATAATTAAGATTTTCCCCTACTCATCTATAATCTCCTCTCAATCTCTCTTAACTTCCAACATTCTTAAAACCTCATTACATTCCTACAGTATCCTTCCTAATTCCATCCTTACTTTTAAGGTTAAGCTACTTAATCCAATACTAGCTCTTATTAAAATTTAAAACTCTAGATGTATAGAAAGTCTTTGCCTTAAAGAAATACCTGGTGATGACTATTTTAGGTCTATTGCTTAGGTCTTAAAAGAAGGTGTTTTAGTTGTTTGTCAATAATTACTTACCCTCATTACTCAGGTAGTATAGCTATAGCTCTCACTGGTGATGACTCTAAACCCTTAATTTTGAGTGGGAGGGCTATGAGGTAGAACCTCCTCCCACATATGTTTTCTAGGTTTGTTAATCCTTCAATTATCGGTATATCGTTCTTAAGTAGGTTTTCATGGGTTGCCATAAGATCCATAGACTCCTCCAGTCTTATCCCATCATCTATACCTAACATCTTAATCTTACGTTCCTTCAACCACTGTGCTGCCTTTGCCGAGATATACGGCCTCTCATCACCTCTACGTTTTGAGTGTAGTAATAGTATATCACCTTCTTTAACACCGAGTTTTTCTAGGTCTTCAGGTGTTATGGGTGAGTTAGGGGGTAGGTAAGTCATATCACCACATACTGCCTCCCCAACGAATACCTCAACCGGTAGTTGAGTGACGTCCTTCAACCCAGGTACGTAGTGGGATGGTGTTTCAACATGTGTACCTATATGACTCATAGTATCTATATCAGTCATCCTCTCACGTAACAACCTCCCAGAAATCCTCACCCTATAGACCTTAAGGGATAACCTCCTATCCTCCCAACTAGGCGGTATATCCTTAACCTCATCCAACTCTATAATTTCCTGTGGTTTTAACTCCTTAGATAAATCTACAATCCTCCCCCTAATACCTAAAATGATAACACCCAACAACATATCACTCCCAACAATTAAAGTTTTCAACCTACCCTCAACCTACGGTAATCCCTAGGAACTCCCTCACGAAAATACCTACGATGTAGAGTAGTGTTGATACTCCGAATATTAGGGCTGCTGTCTCTATGAACTCCCTAGTGAATCTCCTATCATTTATTACTGACGTATATAGAGTCATGTAGGCTGTCGTTGTAGTAGCTATGATGAGCATTACCGCAAACGCTATCGTCAGACTAGGTAGTGTGAGGTAGGGTATTGAGAGTAGTACTGCTACAGCTATATACGCTACGAACGTGAATATAGCTGCTGTCTTAGGGTTCTTCACACCCTCACTCTTAGCCTGCATATAAGATGCTATAGCCATAGATATAGATGCTGATAAACCTGCTATAAGTCCTGTCAAACCAGCAACTAAGTTATTTGAGAAAGCACCTAGAGAACCTGCGTAAATACCTGTTAACTCAACTAGTGAGTCTGAAATACCTAGGGTTATAGAACCTAAATACCTCACCTTCTTCTCATCAATACCCTCAATAAGTAATCTCTCATGAACTTCCTCCTCCTTAATAAACCCCTCCAACCTCTTAATGATTTCAGGGTCGTTAACACTAACTAACCTATACTTAGCTACAGCCTTCGATTCCCCCCTCTCAAGAAGCTTAACAACGAATGTAACACCGAATAGGGTTAAGAGTAAGACGTAGAGGAAGGCCTTAACCCTCACAAACCTAAGACCGCCACAACCACCGAAACCCTCAAAGAATTTGTAGTGACCGTACTCCTCCTCAGCAAATCTCCTGAGGACCTCACCGTAGTAACTACCGATGAAGGGAACCCTAGATAACGTACTGTATATCACATACGCCTCAAACTCATCCCTACAGAACTCAGTAAACACCCTAAAAACACCAT
>JGI20130J15133_1001862_pt1 | contig 16697 bp, 18 predicted proteins | sample WasSprMetagenome_FD_15133 | JGI IMG/M metagenome (IMG submission 15133) | reverse complement strand
AGAAACACCGATACAGGCTTTTCATAGGAAAAAGCCTCAAGAAACGGTAATAGCTCCAATGGAAATGGAGGTAGTGAAATAATTATGGGAAACTACATCCTACGTCTTCTTCAGAAAGTCTTAAAAATTCCTTCGGGTTTTCCTTTTTCCATGGAACGATCCTTCAAGGCTGAGGTCATTGCCGTAGGAGACGAGCTTTGTTATGGAAGGGTCTATGACACGAATTCCTTCTGGTTAGCGGATCAACTAACCCACCTAGGAATTATTGTGAGGCGCATCACCTGCATCAGGGATGATGAGGAGGAAATATGCCATGTCCTCAAGGAGTCCGCCGCCCGGCAGTCAGACTTCATCTTCATCACCGGAGGGCTCGGCCCGACCCAAGACGACAAGACCCTTCAGGCCCTTTCAAAGGCTTCGGGAAGGCGCATCATAGTTTCTGAAAATCTTCTAAAGACAATGAGTGAGCGCAAAGGAATCCATCCAAACAGCTTCCTCCCCCATCAGCTTAAAATGATCACTACCCTGGAAGGTGCTGAATGCCTTCCAAACCCCATTGGCTGGGCACCAGTTACGGTCTTTCAGCTAGGGAAGTCCATCGTCTTCGCCTTACCAGGACCACCAAAGGAAGCTCAGGCATGCTTCCATGAGCATATAGGGAGGCGCCTTGGGGAGATCACAGGGCTTCGAAGCTTCGCTGGGCGCATCTTCGTAAATATGTATGAAAGCGAGCTTTCCCCTTTGGTTAGGGAAGTTATGGATGCCTTTAAAGGGGTTTACATGAAACCCCTTGTCAGTGAAATAAGGGAAGGAAGAAACCTAGCCGTAGAAATCGTCACCTTCGATAGGACGGAGGAAGGTTGCATAAAGAAGTATAAAGAAGCCATTGAAAGGTTAAGGGAACTCGTTGCTCAGAAGGGTAGGAATGTCTTAGAGCCCTAATCAAAACCTTCTGCCATTAAGAGTTTTTCCTTTATGTAAGCAAGAGTTTATCGCTAAAGGATGAAGAGAAATGGATTAAGGAAGAAATAGAAAAAGAATTAAGAGAAGGGGCAAAGATTTGGGAATGGATTAGTTGAATGGATTGCGAAATCTCAATTTGAAAGAAAAAGCATGGGCTATAAGGGTTTTGGATAAAAGGCTTCTAGTGGACCCTTCCCGGGCAGTCACATGCCATTCGACTTCAACCTTTCCATTCCAGATGCCATAGAGCTTGTGATGAAGATTGAGGCAATTCTTGCAATCCTTTCATCCTTATTTCAAGCCCCAAGGACCTTCCAAGGCTACTTAAAAGCCCTGCCTCAACTTAGGGGATCAAGGGAAAAACCTCAGATTCCACGAAATTCAAATAGTCGGACTTCTCAATCTTGCTGAAGACCGTAACGACCCCATCCCTCGTAACTCCAACGACGATTCCATGGCTTCGGCTTGTGACGACGACGTACCAAAGGTAACCGTGGCTAAGGTAATCCTCGTACAGTCCTGTGTTGGCAAGGCTTTCACCATAAAGGGAAAGCTTCTCGATATTGGGAATGTCTACATCGTCGAAGAAGATGACTTTTGTCGCTTCCCTGTTCTCCTCATGGAACTTTCTCAGGTTCTCGGGAGGTATGCGGGCCTCCACTATGCCTCCCTTTGTGATGAAGAGGGCCTCGCTGAAAAGGTTGGCTATGTTATTTGCCATACGCTTTTTCTCGAGGACTGTGAGAAGAACCCTTCCCCTATGCTCCGTGAAGGCGAAGGTGGATTCGACTGTTCTAGGCGCCGGAATGGTTTCGCCACGATGATAGATATAAGTTAGGAAGTCTTGGCTTAAGATGCCCCTTAGGCTATTGGCCCCTAAGCCGATATCCTTTACCTCGGTGATAAGCTTAAAATGATAGGGATCCTTGTCGAAGCTCTCCTCCCTTTTTAGGTCCTTCAATTTAAAAGCGATATTTCTGAGGGAAAGAGGCTCCCTAAGTCTAAAGATCTTTCCGGCTAGAACCATGGGGCTACATCCTCCTTCCTATCGCCTTTATAGGCTTTCTATGGCTTCTCCACGTTTTTCTATCCTATCTTATCTTTTCCATTCTTAGGACCTCTATTTTACCTTTTTATTTTTCCATCATCCCTTCTGATATGGTAAACTTCTGGTCGGCAACCTTTCCAAGGGCCCTTCATGCGATGCAACTTTTATTTTCAGGTCATCATTGTATGGTTTATTCGAGGCCTGGTCTTTGCTCATCAAAGAGGTCATCATAGAGAACTTCATGAGCTACGAGTATGCTAGGATACCCCTAAAGCCAGGCCTGAACCTTGTATGTGGTCCTAACGGGGCCGGAAAGTCCTCCATCCTTCTGGCAATTTCCGTAGCCCTTGGCCAGGCATACACGGAGAGGTCCCGAAAGCTGAGGGATCTCATCAGAAGGGGTAAGGAAATTGCCAGGGTTACCCTCGTCCTAGACAATTCCCCTAGGGGAGGGAGGCGCCCAATCCCCAGCTGGCGCTCTGATAGCTTCCAGATTTCTAGGTACCTAAAGCTCGACGGTACATACTGGTACGAGGTCAACTTCCAGAGTATAACGAAGGGGGAATTGACGGAAATCCTCAGGGGCTTCGGCTTGAATCCTGATAACATGCTCATCATCATGCATCAGGGCATGGTGGAAGAGTTCAGCTTCACAAGCCCCCAACAGAAGCTACGGATGCTGGAGGAGGCCGTAGGCTTTGGATCCTACAGGCAGGATGTTCTAGAAGCCCAGAGAAAGCTTTCTGGCATATTAAGTGAGGAGCAGAGTCTTTCTAGGCTTGTCGAGAATGCCCAGACGACCCTCGATTACTGGAAGGAGGAATATGAAAAGTTTGTTCTCAGAAGGGAGCTTTTAGAGCGCAGGTCATATTTGGAGAGGGAAAGGGCCTGGGCCCAGGTCGCAAAGCAGGAAAGGCTTATGGAAGGCTTAAGGGATCGCCTAGAGCGCCGGAGCAGGAGGCTCGAGATAACCCTTAAGCGCATTGAGGAAATCAGGGATAATATCAGGCGCCTTGAAGGCCTTAGGCACGACCTCGAATTCGAGGAGAAGAGGCTTTACGCATCCCTCATCGATGCTGAAAAAGAGGCTTCGAAAGCCCAGGCTCTTGAGGAATTCCTCCTGAATTCCGCCCATCGCCTTAAACCTTTTGCCCTCTTCCTGAAGAAAGCGCCTCAGGCTTCGGCCTTGGAAGTAGAGGAGGCTAAGGGCTTTATAGCCTTCTTGGAGGAATTGGAGGTTAGGGCTAGGGAGGAGGCTAAAAGAAGGAAGGCTTCGGAAGATCGCATTACGGAAGTTCATGCATCCTTAAGCAAGGTTGAGAAGGAAGCCTTGGAGACGATTGAAAGATATCTGGGGGAAAGGGTTTCGGAGGCCGTCCTTTCCTTCCAGAGGGATGCCTTGGAGGAGGAGATAAAGGATCTGAAGGTTCAGCTTTCTCAGGCGGAGGAGGAACTAGGCCAACTAACTTCCTTGGCCGAAAAACTCGGTCCGAGAATCGAAACAAGCAGGAGCCCGACGGAGGTCTCCGAAGAGCTCAAGGTTACGGAGACCCGCCTCCTAACCCTTGGTAAGATCTCTGAGGATGCCGAGAAAATGTACGAGACCTACTCGAGTATCTATGATGATCTGAAGGAGAAGATCGCCATCGTTTCGGAGAACAAGGCGAAGGCCCTGGAAGAGGTGAAAGCCAGGATGGCCGTATGGCGAAGTGCCATTGAAAGGCTTCTCGAGTCTGTGAACCCCGAATACTCCCGCATCCTGGCTGGCGTAGGGGCCATCGGCCGTGTAAGGCTCGTGAACGCCGAGGACATAGAGGCGGCGGGCCTCGAGATAAGCGTGGGGTTTAGGGGAGGCGATGTGGTCGTTTTGGATGCCTACACGCAAAGCGGGGGGGAGAGGAGTACAGCCATCATGGCTTTTCTCCTCGCCCTCCAACATCATGTGAAATCGCCTTTCAGAGCCGTCGATGAGTTCGACATCCATATGGATCCGAGGAATCGGGAGGCCATCTTCGGCCAGCTCCTATCGAGCGTTAGCGGAAGCTCTGATGCCCAATACCTCATCATCACGCCAACGCCCTTGGCAGGAGTAGGCGAGAGGGCCCATGTGATAACCGTCCAAAATGTCAGCGGAAGATCGGAGGTTAAGGAGGCGAAGAAGCCTGAGGAAGGAAAAGGAACTTAAGGAGCCCGTGGGTGCTGAGGCAAGCCTTAACCGCCTCCTCCGCATCATAAGCATGTGCAGGGCCGTCGAGCAAAGGGGGGTTAATCCCTTCGAGGTGGACGTGAAGGAAAGCCTTGAAATCCTTAGGAAAAGCATGCCTGGTCTAGATAGCCTAGAAGATCTATGCCTTGATGCGGAAGCCCTAAACCGACTGGCGACCGTTGTGAAGCTTCAGGGCGAATGGTTGAAGCATAGGTCCACTAAGCTATTTGTAGATCCTTTCCTCATAGAGCTTAAGCTCCGAAGCCTCGATGCTAAGAAGCTTTTCCGAATATTCCTCAGGGCCTGGCATCCCATCTTGGAAATGGAGCAGCTTTCGCCCCAGAGGATCAGGGAAGCCATAGATTACTGGAATAGGCTTAAGCCCTTGAGGGAGCGCCTTCTTCGCCTTCCTAAACCTTCGCCCCAAGGTTTAGAATCCTTAAGCCTATCCGATATGCTACGCCTCGGGCTTCTCTCAGAAACGGCCTTCGAGGAAGTCCTTCGAAGTCTATGGCGGGAGCTTATTGAGCGATCTAGGGAGGCGGGGCATGTGGGCTACTGGAGCTTCGTGAATGCCAAAAGCTATGATGAGACGGTTCTAAGGGCTTACCTGACGAGCTTCCTCATAACCTACGGCTTCGCCCATTTGGAAAGCGATCCTCTTACGGAAGAGTTCTTTCTTATCCCAAAGGAAGAGCCCAAAACTAAGCCCGAGATTCCAAGGGAAGCCTCCTTTTCTGTCCCCATATCCCTCAGCTACGAAAAATGGCTTAGTCTTCATCAGTCGGAGGTCTTGAAGAATGGGTGAAGAGGCCGCCATATACGCCAAAAGGGTCAGACGGGCCGCCCAGCTACTTTTCTTCCAGAGGCATAGGCTGCCCGGCGTGAAAGGATGGGAGCTTAGGCGAGCCCTTGGAAAGAACTATATGAAGGTTATAGAGCTCCTTAATGCCTATCTTGAGCCCCTCGACCTTCAAGTTAAGATCGTTTTTGAGGAGGGGGGAAACCCTGAGAAGCCTACCCATGAGCAACTTCAGAGGGCAAGGTTCCTTCTTACCCTAAGGAGCCCCATGGCGGCTTCTGATGCCCTCCTTTCAGGCTGGAGGATCGACGATGTGGCAGCCCTTGCTGTAACGGTCGCATACATCCTCAGCAAGGGAGGGAAGGCAAGGCAGGTTGATGTCGAGAAGATTCTCGAAGAGAAGTTTCCGAGGTATGTCGTACAGTATAATATAGAGCGTTTCATAAGGAGGGGTTATATAGGGCGAGATGAGAACCGGATGCTTTACTTGGACTGGAGGTCAAGGGCGGAGATCGATGAGAGGTTGCTCTTGAATCTTATCATTGGCGAGGAGCCCTCGGAGGTATAGGGTTTACAAAGGAGCTAGGTGAAAGGAAAAATAATCGATCCCTATGGCTCTAGTCTTTCCAGAAGGCTTTCCTCGTTCCATGCCTATAATTAATTATGATTGTATGAAAGTTTTAGGGAAGGGATAGGACAGGAAGGCAGGATGATGGGCATAATGAAAGGATGCTTGAAGAGGATTTCAGACCCTTATTTCGCCTCTTGGATTGGAATTTTGGCCCCCCTTTACACGATTCTTTCTATAGGGATTTCCATCGCTTTTTCACCATGGTTCAGTTGGACGAATAATGCCCTGAGCGATCTGGGAGTATCCCCTCTCGCCCCTATCTTCAACTCTGGCCTTATCATCGGCGGGATTCTTTCGTCATTTTTCTCCATGGCCCTTGCCAGGGCTGAACGCCAAAGCCTTCCATGCTATCTTGGATCCATCCTCCTTCTCTTGGCTTGCCTTTCCTTGGCAGGTATAGGAATCTTTCCGGAATCCTTCGGACGCCTGCATTTTTACGTATCACTAGCCTTCTTTGTCCTCCTCATCATAGCCTCCATTATACTTGGAATCGGCTTCATGATGCGCCCAGGAACGAAGCCCCTAGGCATTCTTTCGGCTTCCGTAGGGATCCTGGGAATCCTTGCTTGGACTACAATGAGGTTTCCGGGTGTTGCGATCCCCGAAGCCATAAGCGCTTTTCCGGCAAGCATTCTTTTGCTCGCTTTAAGCCTCAGGCTTCGGAGAAGGGAGAATTTGGGTTAACTAAGGAAGGCATTATACAGATTATAAGGTCCTATAGCATAGCGAATGAAACTAAAACTTTTCTCTTTAAATTTAAAATAAAAGCCAAGGAATTCATTATCAGGTTTGGGAGAAAACTATCCAGAAAACTATCCAAGTCCCTCGAGACCGCTCCTCCTTTTCCTCAGAAAGACTTACGTTAGGGCAGTCCTCCTCTTCATCTTCATCGCCTCTCTCACGATGATTCTTTTTCCTATAAGGGAAGAACTCCCTGTAAGGCCTGGGACCTCTTGGGTTTACCGCTATACGGAAAGGCTGTTTTCAAACGATGTTCTGGTTCAGGAATACAGGGCTTTTTGGCGCTACATGGTTGCTAATTCCACGGGAACCCAAGCCCTGGTCCTTATGGAATCTGAATACCAAGTAGGCCGCCACCTGCCAGATGGCTCCTGGGTCTACGATCATGGTAAAGAGAGAAGTTCATTCATCGTAGACATAAAGACGCGCCAGTATGTGGGAAGCCTTGGCTACAGTAGCTGGTGGATTCCTTCGGAGATTAAGTCCGATGATGTCGTTCCAATCTGGAGCTCCTTCCTAAGGGTTACTGGGACTGCTCCTAGGCTCCTAACCTTAGGAAGGCCCCTTCCCCTTTACAGGCTTCCCGTGGAATGTTGGATCTTAGGCTTCCAATCGGAAATAGAGGACCTCACCCTTTACTATGAGAAGACCACGGGCTTCTTCGTATACTTCAGCTTCCAATACAAACCTTGGCCCAATACCCTTGTTTCAGGAGAAAGATCCCTCATAGCCACGAACCTTGATTGGCCTCTATTCAGTCTCCTCCAACCCTTTCTCATACCTATATTCCTTGTTACCTTGGCTTTACTCTCCATAACTATTCTAGATGAGGTCTTGAGGAGGCTCCTTCCCATCTAAAAAGGTTAAAGGATTCTGAATGTTTTTTAAAGTATCTAAGGGAAGTTAATAGACAATTTCTGAATCGGAGGTTGAGGATCTTGGCAAAGATTGGGGCTGGAATTGTTGGCCTTGGATGGCCAGGAATCCAACATCTCAAGGGCTACCAAGCCTGCGGGGAAGCCGATGTTTTAGCCGTATGCGATATAAATGCGGAGCTCCTAAAGAGGGTTTCCAAGGAATATGGGATTCAAAAGACCTATAGAGATTACAAAAGGATGCTCAAGGATGAGGCCATCCAAGTTGTAAGCGTATGCCTCCCTAACTATCTCCACCATCCTGTAACCATCGATTGTCTGAAGGCTGGGCGCCATGTGATATGCGAGAAGCCCCCCGCCTTGAATGCTGAGCAGGCGAGGGAAATGGCTGCTACAGCGAAGGCCGAGGGGCGGATCCTCATGTATGCCTTAATGCAGAGGTTTAACGCGGAGTCGAGCTTCCTGAAGGGGATCATCGAATCCGGGGAGCTTGGCGACGTATACTTTGCTGAAGCTACCTATGTTAGGAGAAGGGGGATTCCCATAGGTAGCGGAGGATGGTTTGTAGATAAGGCTCGATCGGGGGGAGGAGCCCTCATCGACATAGGAGTCCATGCCTTAGACCTTGCTTGGTGGCTCATGGGAAACCCTAAGCCCTCCGCAGTGAGTGCCTCCACCTATGCGAAGTTCTCATCGGCTGTTCCTAAAGATGTGAAGTACGATGTTGAGGATGCAGCCTTCGCCTTCTTAAGGTTCCAGAACGGCGCATCCATGATCCTGAAGGCTGCGTGGGCCTTGAACCTTAAGGTTGGGAGCTATACTCATATCGCTGGAAAGAGGGGAGGGGCTTCCATGCCTCCGCTGGTAATCTACTACGAGCGGGATGGCGTTCAGATGGACCTTAGCCCACAGCTCCCTCAGGTCAATGCCTTCGACAGGGAGATTGCTCACTTCATCGAATGCGTAAAGAGGGGCGAGAAGCCCATTCCATCGGCGGAACAGGGTATCACTCTCATGGAAATACTTGATGCCATATACACATCTTCCTCCTCAGGAAAGGAAGTGTTGATTCCCTCTTAAACCGAATTGAGGCTTATAGTCATGTAAGCATAAAGCATAAGCATTCTCGAAAAGAAAAAATAGAAAATCTTTAAAGCGATTTTCCAAGATAAAATAAAGGGGGAGGGCTAATGGAATTAAGGCTTTTGAGGGTTGACTTGACAAAAGGTAGAATGACTACCGAAACCGTCCCCGAAGGGCTTGTGGAAAAGTTCCTAGGAGGAAGAGGGCTAGGCGTTAAAATCCTTTACGACGAGCTTAAGGCAGGTATCGATCCCCTCAGTTCAGAGAACAAGCTCCTGTTCCTCACGGGACCCTGTACAGGGACGGAATTCCCTGTCAGTGGTAGGTTCCATGTCGTCACGAAGTCCCCCCTAACGGGCGGAATCGGAGACTCGAACTGCGGAGGTAATTGGGGACCTGAGCTAAGATTCGCGGGCTTCGACGGCATTGTTATCGAAGGCGTTTCTGAGAAGCCTGTCTATCTTTGGATTCATGACGGGAAGGCTGAGCTCAGGGATGCCCGTGCCCTCTGGGGCAAAGGCGTATGGGATACGGAGGATCTTATAAAGGCGGAACTCGGCGACCGCGATGTGAAGCTGGCAAGCATAGGACCAGCTGGTGAGAACCTTGTCCTTATGGCAGCCATCATAAACGACAAGCATAGGGCTGCCGGAAGGGCTGGAGTTGGCGCCGTCATGGGCTCCAAGAAGCTCAAATCCATAGCCGTCCGAGGAACCGGAAGGCCGAGAATAGCCCACCCGAAAAAAGCGGCTGAGGTGGCAACCAGCCTCATTAAGAAGATTAAGGAATCGGGTGTCACAGGGAAAACCCTTCCCGATCTGGGCACATCGGCCCTTGTAAACGTCATAAACGAACGAGGAGGATATCCCACGAGGAACTTCCAGACGGGCGTCTTCGAGACTGCCGATGATACGAGCGGGGAAACTATAAAGGAGAAGATCCTCGTCAGCGGAAAGCCCTGTTGGGGATGCATGATAGCCTGTGGAAGGGTAACCCGTGTTAGAACACCCCCATACCAGGTCGAGGGCGAGGGGCCGGAGTATGAAACGACCTGGTCCTTGGGAGCCATGTGCGGTATCGATGACCTCGGCGCCATAACCTATGCCCATAACATCTGCGATGACATGGGAATAGACCCTATATCCTTCGGAGCAACCGTAGCCTGTGCCATGGAGCTCTATGAGAGGGGTCTGATACCGAAGGAGAAGCTCTCGGGTCTTAGGCTTAACTTCGGAAATCCCCAGGCTATAGTGGAGCTTGCTTGGAAGACCGCCTACAGGAATGGATTTGGAAACGAGATCGCCCTAGGTTCCAAGCGTCTAGCTGAGAAATATGGTGCCCCTGAGCTGGCTATGCATTCGAAGGGGTTGGAGCTTCCCGCCTACGATCCTAGGGCCTTCCAAGGCCATGGACTGGGATACGCCACCTCAAACCGTGGAGGCTGCCACCTAAGGGCTTATATGATATCGCCAGAGGTTCTGGGCATTCCCGTGAGCCTCGATCGTTTTGAGACAAAAGGAAAGGCGAAATGGGTGAAGTGGTATCAGGATTATTTCTCGGTCATCGATTCCTTAGTTGTCTGCAAATTCCTAAGCTTTGCCTTAATGCCAGAGGACATGACAGCCATGCTCAATGCCATCACTGGATGGAATTGGACGGAGGAAGACTTTATGAGAACTGGAGATCGCATATATACCATGGAGCGCCTCTTCATCAACCGGGAAGGCTTCGGAAGGAAGGATGATACACTGCCGCCGAGGCTTCTGAAGGAACCGATGCCTGAAGGTCCTTCAAAGGGCTATGTTACAAAGCTGGATGATATGCTGGATGAATACTACAGCCTGAGGGGCTGGAAGGACGGCGTTCCTACGAAGGAAAAGCTCAAGGAACTCGGCATACCTTAAAAGTTCCAATCTTTTTATTCATTTTTTCTACTTCCCTTTACATTTCTCCACTTTAGGCATTGAAAATAACTCTCGACTCTTTAAGGCTGGTTATAAAAATCGAAAGATGTTATGACGAAAAGGGACCAAGAAAAGGATTCCATATTCGGTGAAGAATTTATACTTTCCATCAGAAAGTTTAAGAAAAGGGATCCTCCTTTTTCTTTTTAATCTCCCTTCGCCTATTTATGAGGGATGAGGGATGCCCTCCATTAAGATACGGGTTTTTGCAACCCTTCGCGAGCTCTTGGGAACAAAAGGCTTTGAAATAGAGGCTCCTGTGGAGGATGTGGGAAACCTCATCCAGTTTATCGCTGAGCGCTTTCAGCCAAGTTTTAAGGATACTCTTCTAGATGAAGAAGGTCGGGTGAGAAAGGGCTACTCTATCCTTGTTAACGGTCGGGATATAAACTTCCTCCAAGGTCTTGGAACGAAACTTGAGGATGGGGATATTATAGCGATCTTCCCTCCCGTAGCTGGTGGATAGTCGGGTAGTTCCCATGAAGAACGTAAGGAGGCTTTAAAAAACAAGGATGAGGAAAGGAAGCGAATATTAGTCAACTTAAGCCTTAGGAGAGCCTACCCCTTCAATGAAACGGAGCAAAAGCTTCAACTTTAACTTTTAAAGTGGTGGCGGTAGATTCCGCTAATCGAACTGGAGCATAAAACTAGCTAGGAAAAAGGGCTTAGAGCTTCGTTTGGATTATTCGTTGCAAATTCTATGGGCGGGATGCGCAAGGCTGGAGGAGCTAAGAAGGAAAGGCATCCCGATCCTGAGAGTTCCCATACCTTTATGGAAAGTGGAGATGGGGCACCATTAGAAAGACCCTTGGCAAGCCCCCTCTTGGGGAATCTATCGTTAGGACGCTAGACCTTTTCCGACTCGGACTTGAAAGTTTTTTGGAAATAAAATATACTCTATGGGCGCAGACATGGGTTTGATCCGAAGCTCGATGAGATCCTTAGACATCGCTGTAACGAATCTTGGAGCTGATATAGCGGTCATCCTTAAGTCTTCACCTTATGGAAATCGTCTTCAAGCCAAGAAGGAAGAAGGAAGGGAGGGAAGGAGGGGGGAAGGAGGGAGAAGAAAGGAAAGAATTGAATTGAATTGGGTTGAACTTAGCAAGGATAATCAAACAGAGACTTGGCTATGAGTACTCCCTCCATACATAGTTGCAGCGCTTGCATCGGAAGAACTGAGTTGGGGACTCATCAGCACCACGGGTTTGAACAATCCACCAGAAGGCCTCCTTATAACCACATTTTGGGCATTCAGCCTCGGTGCTCGGGAGGGTTTGAAGCCTTTCTGAAGAAGTGTCCACGATCATGATGGATTCCCCCATCTGCTCCTTTTCAACAACTGAAAGGACCGATGGCTCCTTTCCCGGTTTTACGTATTTACATCTAGGACAGAAGAGAGTTATCCCCGCCTCTCCCCTCTTAGTAATGAGACGGGTACCACACCTCGGGCAGAAATCCATCTCAGCAGCCTCACTACGATGGAGCAGGGAAGGATCCTTTTAAACCTTTCAGTTTGGATAGGCTTCCTTAGAAAAAGATCCTTTAGAAACGAAATGGGTAGGCTTTAGATAATGAATGAGTCCTAGGGAAAGGAATATTGTCTTAATCCTTTTCTAAAAAAGGTAAATATTATAAGCATCATAATGGGTTCTTAAAAATACTAAATACAATGAAGTATTATGATGCTAAAATGCATAGGATATTGTTAATGAGCCTTTTAATTGAGGTCTACTGGATTTTGCTATGTATTGAATAAGTTATGTGTAAATATGATATGTTTTCCTATTTTGGTCTGTCTTTTGACTCTTTTAACCCATTTAAAAATTTTGACTCTCAAGCAAAATTGAACTATCTATGGAGCGAACTTAAAGTGATGCGCTTTTAGAAGAGGTAAGAAAATCAACATTATGGTTCGAATTTTGATGTTAGGAAGACTTTGAATGATGAGTATATTCTAAAATCAACGGGAAATTATATATTAAAAAAGGATTTAATTATCCTTTTTCTAAAAGCTAGCGAATCCCTTTAAAAATGCCAAAATTTGCATAAATAAACTGATGATCCAGCAAAAAGTTTATAAGGAACATTTCTCTCAGCCTCTTCTAGAGGCTAGAAGAACATATGCATAATAAGCCCCATAAGGTTTGTGTAAAACAAGCGGACCGAAGTCCGACGATAATGTTGGGTGTTCGCCATGGGCATCCACATTATCGCCGAATTTCGGGGTGTGGATCCCCAGAAGATTTCCAAAGTGGAAGATCTGAGGGAAGTTTTGGACAGGGTAGTATCTAAATCTGGTTTGCATGTTGTTTCTTCAAGTTTTCATCAATTTGAGCCTCACGGGGTTTCCGCTATATATCTATTAAGTGAGTCGCACTTCAGTGTTCACACATGGCCAGAGTATGGTTATATGGCTTTGGACATATTCACATGTGGGGATGACGGTCCAGCTTTGAAAGCTTTTGAGCTTTTGCTTGAGGAGTTTAAGCCTAAAATTTTTAAAAGACGCATTATCAGGAGGGATATTTTTGGACAAAGTGCAAGCCAAAATATTAAATGAACTTGCATTTTCCAAGAAAACTATTTGGGAACTTCTGGAAAAGGTTAATGTTCCGTTAACACAGTTTGTTGACTCGCTTAGGAGGCTCAATGCTGAAGGATTTGTCGGTTTTGATGATAAGGTCTTTTATTTGACCATGAAAGGTAAAAATCAAATTAACCTTAAAAGCTTAGATTTTAAACCTGATATTTGTCCATTATGCGTAGGTAAACGAATAGTTATTGGAGATAAATTCAAAGATGTTCTAGAAGAGTTCAGACGGATAGTAAAAAAAAGACCAAAACCATCCCCTGACTTCTTTCAAGGCTATATGTTGGAGCAAGATGTGGTTGCAAGGGCCGCTTTAATGCACTATTATGGCGATTTGGATGGAAGGAATATAGTTTTGATAGGCGATGACGATCTCCTCAGTGTTGTCTTAGCTTTGACACATCTTCCATTGCGTATAACTGTGTTGGATATTGATAGGAGGCTAGGAGAGTTTCTAAGAACTGTTAACAAGGATTATGGGTTCGACATAGATTTTTTCCAATATAATGTGTCTGAACCACTTCCTAAGGACATAAGGGGAGGATTTGACGTGTTTTCTTCGGAACCTCTTGAAACACTGTCTGGTTTGAGGGCTTTCATAACAAGGGGGGTGACCTGCTTAAAGGAAAATGGTGTAGGGTATTTTGGCTTAACTCTTTATGAGGCATCGCTGAAAAAGTGGTTAGAGGTTCAAAAGCTCTTAGCAAAAATGAACTGCGTTATTACAGATTTGATTCAGGGATTCTCCGTTTACCCCATGGATTATGGCACAATAAACTACGAAGAATTCGCCTACAACCTTGGGTTTAAGGTAGAAAAGAACCCTGGGATAAATTGGTATAAGTCGGCTTTATTTCGATTCCAAGTGCTTGGAATGGCTAAACTTCCCGTAAAGGCTGACAAAAAGTTAAAGATTGAGTATGTGGACTTGGAGGAAGACTTGGCCCATCCAACTTCTTATAAAGAGATAATGAGAAGGATGGAAGCCAGAAAGTAACTCTAGCCCTAATTTTGGAAGTGTGTTAGATGCCTTCGTATAAGGCAACCGTACCGTCAAAAGCCCTTCTAAAGAGCCTAAAAATTCGCCATGCAGAGGAAAGGGATCTACAGGAGATCGTAAAACTATCAGAGATGCTTGGAAGGGATGAAAGCACCATGGATTCTATGATCTCTCCCTTGCCGAGCCAGTTTCAAAGCCCAAGCTGGATTCTTAAAAATATTAAGGGAGAAAACACCGTGGTTTTCGTTGCTGAAACGGAGGGAAAGATCGTAGGTTATTCCCTCGGCTGGGTTAATCAACCATGGGCTTACAAAAAGAAGAGGGGATACATTTGTGACTGCTTCGTAGAAAAATCCTATAGGCGACGTGGCATAGGGAAAGCTTTGGTTAAAGCCATGATTGACTGGTTTAAAGAAAAGGGTGTCGAATGTATTGAGGCAGATGTTTATTCAAGCAACATCCCATCATTAATTCTTTTCAGAAAGTTTGGCTTTGAAGAAGTCTTTAAGAGGCTTCGTCTAACCTTCAGTAGCAAGGATAAAAACTGAAAAGCTTTCACAGGATCAAATTAACAAACTTCCCCTATCTTTATTTATAAGCCTGAGAGCAATTCCATCATCTAGGATGGAGGGCTTGGAACTAAAGGATAAAACTCTCAAAGAAGACACTACCATGGTCATAACCCATGGAGATGGCGATGGCATATGCAGCGGAGCCATCTTGAAGCGCACTTTTCCTGAATGCACCGTACGTTTCTCAAGACCAAAAGACCTTAAGGAGGAGTTAAGGCGTCTGTCGGGAGTTTCAAACCTCTTCATCTGCGACCTTGCCATCAACGAGGGGGACGAACAGATCATTATCGAAGGGCTATGCCGTTTAGCCTCATCAGGAACGAGGGTCTTTTTCATAGACCATCATCCCTTTCCTCCAAACATGAGGGCTGAGGAACTCCAAGGAGCGACTGTTCTTCATGACATTAATGCCAGCGCCTCCGAACTGACATACAGATCCTTCAAGGATCGGGTTGGTACTGAGGGCCTCCTCCTTGCCCTATACGGTGCCATTGCCGATTATGCGGACAACACTCCCTTCGTCACTTCGGAGCTGAGCAAATGGGATAAGCGAATCATTTACTTGGAAGCCGCCATTCTTGTGGAAGCCCTTACCCAGATCAGGGATCCAGAGTACAGGCTCATAATACTGGAAGAGCTTGCTCAGGGAAAGAAACCAAGCGAGATCCCAAACCTTGCCTTTGCAGCTATGGAAGGATTGAAGAAGGAATACGAGGTTTACGATTATGTTCAAAGGTTTGTGAGGGTAAAAGGAGATCTGGCAATCGTAAGCCAATTGCCTATTCCAGGTTTTGGGGGAAAAGCTGCTGCCTACGCGGCAGCCATCACGGGGGCTAAAGTCGGGGTTGTAGTAAACCTCAGGAACGATGTGGCGAATTTAAGCCTAAGAACACGCAGCGAAGGAATTGACCTGAACAGTCTTGTCAGGAGGCTGACGAGGAGCCTAGGAGGGCGTGGTGGAGGCCATCATCAGGCTGCCAGTGCAGAGATGCCCGTTGAGAGTCTAGAAGGATTCCTAGAGCTATTGAATGCGTCAGTCAAAGGCTAGGCAATGGAAAAAGTATTTTGCTCCAACCCCTCCCTTTCTTTCAGTTCGATAGTAAGCAAATTACTCTATGAGGACCATCGCGAAAAAAGTCGGGCGCTCTTCTCGGCTTTTGATAACATCGATCTTGAAACCTGCTCGTCTAGCTGTAGCATAGACATCTATACCGCAAGCCTCCATGGAGGGCCTAGCCTTTTGCGGATGTAGGCAACTCTGAAGATTACATTTTTCACAGAAAGGGCATGGGCCTGTTCCCAAACCAAAGGCTTTGTAATAGCCGGCTAGGAAGGCTTCGGCCTCCAAACTGGCTACGGTTTCATGAATAGCCCCTTTATCGCCTTCGAAGGAGAGTAGAATTCCCCAGCTATATTCCTTGAGGATGCTCCTCATCTGGCTTGGAGTGGGGCTGTAGGGAGGACAGGTAAGGCGTTTTCCATAACCACCACAGCCATATTGGCACTTGAGCCTGACCCATTCGCCAACAACTATATCCTCTGACCTTATGATTTTTGCAACGGAGGCCCCCAGTTCGATACTTCTTTTCAATAGTTTCTCGGCTTCCTTCGGATAAGCCCTTTCTTTCATGGAAATCCATAGTAGCATAATTCCATTTAGAGATTAAAATTATTAGGAAGGGGCGCCTCATATAGTTTGGTGGTCAGATGGATTTTATGGAAGTCGTAAGACAAAGGCGTAGCATAAGACGGTATAAACCCGATCCTGTACCGGACGAGATTCTCAATCAGATTCTAGAGGCTGCAAGGTTGGCTCCTTCTGGAGGAAACAGGCAACCTTGGCATTTCATAGTCGTGAAAGATCCTGAAAAGAAGAGGCGTTTAGGCATACCTGGATGGGCACAGGAGGCTCCTGTTGTCATCGTTGGATGCACTGAAGCCTCCAGTCAGACAGACATAGCCATCGCCTTTGAGCATATCATCCTAGCAGCTGCAAACTTTGGACTTGGAACATGCTGGATAGGTCGATGGGGAATGGATGACACGATAAGAGAAGCCCTTGGAATTCCGGAGGGTTTAAGGGTTCTGGCCGTTACACCCTTGGGCTATCCGGCCGAATCGCCTCCTCCTAGGCCTCGTAAGCCCCTATCCCAAATCGTCCACTATGAGAAATTCTAATGAGGCTAAAGAAAGGCTTCTTCCATCCTCCCTCCTTTTTT